>JAEIGA010011350.1_pt1 | contig 13533 bp, 11 predicted proteins | sample 9270691 | NCBI WGS metagenome assembly JAEIGA01 (sample SAMN17057246, study PRJNA624740) | gut metagenome | biome: biome; isolation source: fecal sample | host: Bos grunniens | place: China: Xizang | collected 2019
CTCACACACATACAGCCTGGTAAATGCTGCAGGCAATAGGGTTTGGGTAAAATTTCATTTCCGGACAGAGCAGGGAATAAAGAATCTGAGTAACGCCGAGGCTGCATCAATAATAGCCAAGGATAGGGAAAGTCACGGGCGGGACCTCTTCAATGCAATAGAAAAAGGCGATTTTCCACGCTGGAAACTCTATTTTCAGGTGATGAGCGAAGAACAGGCTGCAAAGTACAGGGAGAATCCGTTTGATATTACAAAAGTGTGGAGCCACAAGGATTTTCCGCTCATAGAGGTAGGTGTGCTTGAACTTAACCGCAATCCGCAGAATTATTTTGCCGAGGTTGAGCAGGCTGCATTCAATCCTGCGCATATAGTTCCAGGAATAGGACTCTCTCCTGATAAACTGCTCCAGGGCAGGCTTTTCTCATACGGTGATGCACAACGCTATCGTCTTGGTGTGAATCATGACCAGATACCTGTAAACAAGGCAAAATGTCCGGTACATAGTTTTCACCGCGACGGCGCAATGCGCGTAGATGGTAATAATGGTGCTACAAAAGGTTATTCACCAAACAGTATAGGTGAATGGGTGACAGGCTCGGTAATGTATGTACACTCGGCTGTCGCAGGAGAGTCTATGCGTTATAATCCATATGAAGACCGCAGTGATGACTGCTTCTATCAGCCTGGTAATCTCTATCGTCTCATGACCGAGGAGAAACGCCGGCTTCTTATAGAGAATACGGCTGCGGATATAATGCCTGTTACAATAAATATAAAGTACCGTCACGCGGCTCATTGCTACCTTGCCGACGAAGAGTATGGCAAGCGCCTTGCAGATGCTTTAGAGCTGGATTTTAAGGAGGTTGAGAGGCTTGCGGCAATGAGTGAGAAGGAACGGCTTGCCGCCACAGCTACGAAATAAAAAATCGGCATCAAGCCGATTTTTTTATGCCTTTGTAAAGGTAATATCCTCCAACCGCTATCAACGGAATACTTAACAACTGTCCCATTATCAGTGGCATTCCATCTTCAAAAGCTACCTGGTTTTCTTTTATGAACTCCACGAAGAAACGGAATGTGAATATTGTAAAGAGACAATATCCCATAAACAGTCCGCTGCCTATTCTTGACTTGTATTTCTTGTAAAGCAACAATCCGAACAGGAATATCACAAAATAAGCGATGGCCTCATATAATTGGGCGGGGTGATGTGGCACGGTTTGTCCGTCCTGTACAAATATGACACCCCATGGGAGGTCTGTCTCGGTACCGATGATTTCGCTGTTCATGAAGTTGCCTATGCGTACCATTGCCGAAAAGAATGGTGCAGCAATAGCTATGTTGTCGAGCGTCCACACCATCTTGAGTTTTGTCTTCCTCACATATAATAGAAGGGCAATTATTACTCCAATAACTCCACCATGGCTTGCAAGTCCCGAGTATCCGGTGAATTTGCCATCCTTGAATGGCAAAATTATGTCAAGTGGGTTGCTCAAATACCTTTCGGGCTCGTAAAAAAGGCAATGTCCAAAGCGTGCTCCAATCAGAATACCTAAAAAGCAGTATAGAAACAGGGGGTCAAAAAGCTGTTCGTCAATATTCTGTTTTTTGTAAAGTTTCTTTACAATGAGATATGCTCCCAAAAGACCTATTACCCAACAAAGGGAGTAGTAGCGCACAGCAAAACCTGAAATTGAGAAAAAGACAGGAGACGGGTCCCAAACTATAGCACTTGGTATCATTTGAGTATGATTTAGACATTAAAACGGAAGTGCATGATGTCACCATCCTGTACAACATATTCTTTGCCCTCTACACTCATTTTTCCGGCTTCCTTAACTGCAGCTTCGGAACCGTAGTTGATGTAGTCGTCATATTTTATTACCTCGGCACGGATGAATCCCTTCTCAAAGTCGGTGTGGATTACACCTGCGCATTGTGGTGCTTTCCATCCCTTGCGGAATGTCCAAGCCTTTACCTCCATTGGACCGGCTGTAATATATGTCTGCAGGTTCAGTAGGCTGTAGATGGCCTTGATGAGGCGGTCGCAACCCGACTCTTTCAAGCCCAAATCCTCAAGGAACATCTGCTTCTCTTCGTAGCTCTCAAGTTCTGCAATATCAGCCTCGGTCTGTGCCGAAATTATAAGCAACTCGGCATGCTCGTCTTTGATTGCCTCGCGCACTGCATCGACATGCTTGTTGCCGTTGGCTGCAGATGTATCGTCTACATTACATACATAAAGTACAGGCTTTGATGTGAGCAGAAAAAGGTTCTTTGCAATCAGTTGCTCGTCCTCGGTATCAAAAACCACAGTACGGGCCGATTTTCCGGCTTCCAGAGCCTCTTTGAACTTCATGAGTACATCATACTCCAATTTAGCCTGCTTGTCGCCACCAACGCGTGCCTGTTTCTCCACACGCTTAATCTTGTTTTCAACTGTATCAAGGTCTTTGAACTGCAATTCAAGATCAATGATTTCCTTGTCACGCACCGGGTTTACTGAACCATCGACATGTACAATGTTGTCATTATCGAAGCAACGGAGAACATGTATAATGGCATCTGTTTCACGGATGTTTCCAAGGAACTGGTTGCCTAGTCCCTCGCCCTTGCTTGCGCCCTTTACAAGGCCTGCAATGTCTACAATATCACAAGTTGCAGGAACGATACGGTCAGGGTGCACAAGTTCTGCGAGTTTGTTCAATCGTTCGTCGGGAACTGTAATCTGTCCCAACTGTGCATCAATTGTACAGAACGGGAAGTTTGCTGCCTGTGCCTTTGCACTTGAAAGACAGTTGAAAAGTGTGGATTTACCAACGTTGGGCAAGCCAACAATACCTGCTTTTAAAGCCATATGAATATCAAAATTTTATCGTTTCCAATAAGCCGTTGAAGCTTGTTTCTAAAAAGTTTTGCAAAGGTAGTGAATTATTTCGGTACTGCGAAATGCTGCATTGCTTAATGTGCCTCTAGCCAGTTGTTACCCCAGCCATGGTCGGCAATGAGCGGAACGCTGAGTGCAATGGCATTCTGCATCTCCTCCTTTACAATGTCAAGTACAATTTCGTGTTCATCGGGCAGCACATTGAAGTTGAGTTCGTCATGTACCTGGAGTATCATGGTCGATTTCAGGGATTCGGCCTTGAAGCGCCTATATATGTTTATCATTGCAACCTTGATGATGTCGGCAGCGCTACCCTGTATCGGTGCGTTCACGGCATTTCGTTCGGCATATCCGCGCACCACGGCGTTGTGTGAATTGATGTCGGGCAGGTAGCGTTTGCGGTGGAATATGGTCTCTACATATCCCTTGTCCTTTGCTTCCTGTTTGCATTTTTCAATGTATTGCTGCACGCCGCTATATGTGGCAAAATAGTTCTCTATAAGTTCCTTTGCCTCTCGACGGTCCACATTCATCCTCTCGGCGAGTCCAAAGACCGAAATTCCATATATTATACCAAAGTTGGCAACCTTGGCTTTGCGACGTTCGTCCTTTGTAACCTCGTCAATAGGTTTCTTGTACACCTTTGCAGCTGTAGCCGCGTGAATGTCATAACCGCTTCGGAAATCTTCGATCATGTTGATGTCGCCGCTCAGGTGTGCCATTATGCGCAGTTCTATCTGTGAATAATCTACCGAAAGGAACAGGCAGCCATTGTCGGGCACAAATGCCTTGCGCACCTCTTTGCCGTCCTCGTCACGGATAGGTATATTCTGCAGGTTGGGGTTGCTTGAACTCAATCGTCCCGTGGCTGTGACAGTCTGGTTATATGATGTATGTATCTTTCCGCTGGTGGGGTTCACAAGTTCAGGTAGGGCATCAATGTATGTACTAAGAAGTTTTTTCAGACCACGGTATTGCAGGATATTCTTGACGATAGGGTGGCGGTTCTGTAACTGTGCAAGCACCTCTTCCGATGTTACATACTGTCCGGTCTTTGTCTTCTTGGGCTTGTCGACAATCTTGAGCTTTCCGAACAGGATATCGCCCACCTGTTTGGGTGATGCAATGTTGAATGGTTCTCCTGCAAGTGAATATATCTGTTCTTCAATGTCGGCAAGTCTTTTTCCGAACAGAATGGATGTTTCCTTCAATGCTTCAGTGTCAATACGCGCACCGTTGCGTTCCATGTAGGCAAGTACCGGTACAAGTGGCATCTCTATGTTGTAGAACAAATCTTCAATTCCCTCTTTTTTGAGTTCCTCTTGCAATATGTTCTTCAGTTTTAGAGTTACATCGGCATCTTCGCATGCGTAGTCGCATACCAGGGTGGGGGAGACATCGCGCATGTTCCTTTGGCCCCGTCCCTTCTCTCCAATCAATTCCTCTATTTTTATTGTTTCATAGTTAAGGTAAATTTCGGCAAGGTAGTCCATTCCATGGAATAGTTCCGGTTGTAAGACATAATGGGCTATCATAGTGTCGAAAAGTCTGCCGCGAACTTCTATGCCGTAGTTGGCTAATACTGTGATGTCGTATTTTATATTTTGTCCAACCTTTTCAATCTCCTCGTTTTCGAAAATATCCCTCAGAATTTCAAGCTTTGTCATCACCTTTTCTCTTTCTGCAGGCATGGGCAAATAGAAGGCCTCGTTTTCCTTTACAGAAAGGCTAATGCCCACCAATTCGGCAGCAAGAGCGTTGGTACTTGTGGTTTCTGTGTCAAAACACACAGTTTTGTAACTTTTCAGTATATGTACCAAATTGCTTATATCACTCTCTGTTTCAATTAGTTTGTAGGTGTGTTCTATGTCTTTTAACGCCAAATGGCTCGATTTTTTTTCTTCGCCCGTATCTTCGGTCGCAAAAAAATCAAAGAGAGAGCCTTGGAGAGAGTCTTGTTTTGTGCTTTTTTTGTTTGGTGCCGGAACTGCTGCCGGAGCATCGTCGAAAAGTGATGGAGCAAAATTTGTTTTCATCACTCGCTCTTTCAGGGCTCGCAATTCATAAAAGTTGAAAAGGTTCGAGAGTTCCTCTTCGTTGGGGGCTTCTCTTTTCAAAGAGTCCATGTCGAGTTCAACAGGAACATCGGTCTTGATTGTTGCGAGGAATTTGCTGAACAGAATCTGCTCTTTGTTCTCTTCCACTTTTGTCTTCAATGCTCCTTTTAGTTCACCGGTATTCTCCAACAGGTTCTCGATGCTTCCGAACTGGGCAATCAGTTTCTGTGCTGTTTTTTCTCCAACGCCGGGGCAACCGGGAATATTGTCACTTGAATCTCCCATGAGGCCAAGAATATCAATCACCTGCAATGTGTTTTCAATACCGAATTTCTCCTTGACTCTTTCGGTACCCATTACCTCAAACTCCTTGTCGCCATACTTCGGGCGGTATATGAATGTCGTCTCCGATACAAGTTGTCCATAGTCTTTGTCGGGGGTCATCATATATGTAATAATTCCCCTTTTCTCCGCCTGTTTTGCAAGTGTGCCAATAACATCATCGGCCTCATATCCCGGAACCTCGAAGATGGGGATATTGTAGGCCTTTATAAATTCTTTTATCACGGGTACGGATTCCCTGATGACCTCTGGTGTCTCCTCGCGCTGTGCTTTGTACTGCTCGAATGCCTCGTGACGGAATGTCGGCCCTTTAGGGTCGAATGCGATTCCGATATGTGTAGGATTCTCTTTTTTCAAAACATCCTCAAGGGTGTTGATAAATCCCATTATTGCCGATGTGTTGAATCCTTTGGAGTTTATCCTAGGGTTCTTTATGAATGCGTAATATGCACGGTATATGAGTGCGTAGGCGTCAAGAAGAAATAACTTGTCCATTTAAATTTAGATTAGCAGTTTGTAAAAATACATAATTTTTATCACTATCCATTGCTTTTTTATTACTTTTGCATTCAAAGAATGTTTAAACTCTACACACAAGCAAAATGAGTCTGTTGTCAACCATTAAAACACCTATTGAGCAGGAGATTGCCGATTTTAACGGCTATTTCAAGTCATTGCTCAAGAGCGATGTGGTGCTCATGGATAATGCTTTGTCTTTCCTGTCCGAGTCGGTTGGAAAGATGATGCGCCCCATGCTGGTATTGTTGGTGGCAAAAAGTGCCGGTGGTATAAACAACAAGACATTTTCTGCGGCAGCTGCTGTAGAGATGCTGCACACTGCGAGCCTGTTGCACGATGATGTCATTGACGAGAGCGACAAGCGTCGTGGCCGTCCATCATTGAATGTGCGTTTCAATAACAATGTTGCTGTTCTTGCTGGTGATTACATGTTCTCAATGTCGTTGGGATGTGCTGCAAAGACAGGTGATACCCGTGTCGTGGAGAGTCTTTCCGTGATGGGTCAGGACTTGCCGAATGGCGAGGTTCTCCAGTTTGAGATGCAGCAGAACGGTTCATACAGCGAGGAGAATTATCTCAAGGCGATATATTACAAGACAGCATCATTGTTCGTGTGCTGTTGTGCATGTGCTGTATATACAGCCGGCGGAAATGATGAACAGGTTTCCCGTTTCAGTGAGTTCGGAAAGTATGCAGGCCTCTGTTTCCAGATGAAGGACGATATCTTCGATTACTATAGTAACGATATTGGCAAGCCTACCGGAAGTGACATGCGTGAGGGCAAGATTACATTGCCGGCTTTGTATGTGCTTTCAAACAGCAAGAACCCTCTATTGGAGCCGATTCGCGAAAAGTTGGCAAATGGAATTTTTCTCGATGAAAACGAGATTGAAACATTGATAGGCATTGCAAAGAATGAAGGTGGTATAGATTATACGAACAGTTATATAGAACGCTACCGCAGAACAGCAATAGAGTCATTGCCAAGCGACATTGCTTCCGATTTGCGCGATGCGCTGGTTGCTTATATCGACTATGTGATAAACAGAGAGAAATAAATTCAACGGACAAATAAATAGAAGAGGGTATTGCAAATCTGCAATACCCTCTTCTACATTATATATTATTTATGTTTTAATCAGAAGAATTTAATCTCTTCGCCAATGATCTCGCTCAGGCACAGATTTGCAAGGCGGCTTGTTCCAAGACGGAACAGTTCGTTGTTCAACCACTCCTCGCCAAGCAGTTCCTTAACGATTGTGTAGTACACAAGTGCATCGTGCACGGTGTTGATGCCACCTGCCGGTTTGAAACCTATCTTGCGGCCGGTCTTGTCGTAATACTCCTTTATTGTGCTGCACATTACATAAGCTGCTTCAGGGGTAGCTGCAGGTGATTCCTTGCCTGTTGATGTCTTGATGAAATCCGCTCCTGAATATATCGATAGAATCGATGCTTTTTTGATATTCTCGGCTGTTGCAAGAGCACCGGTCTCAAGGATGACCTTCAGGTGTTTCTCACCGCATACGCTCTTGAGTTCCTGAATCTCGTCACACACGCCCTCATAGTCTCCGCTGAGGAACTTGCCTACGCTCAATACAATGTCAATCTCTGTTGCGCCATCATGAACAGCCATGGCAGTCTCGGCAACCTTGATCTCCTGGAATGTCTGAGACGATGGGAAACCGCCCGATACGCATGCAATACCGACATTCTCTACCTGTAATGTGTCGTTTACAATTTTTGCAAAGTTTGGATACACGCATATTGCTGCAACATTCTTCAAGTCGGGGTATTTGTCATCAAACTCGTTTACCTTCTCTGTGAATGCCATTACACTCTCCTCGCTGTCTGTACACTTGAGAGTGGTAAGGTCAATGCAGTTGAAAAGCAGTTTCTTGACCTCGAGGGTGTTGTTCTGCTCAACCTTTTCTTCGATAAGTTTCTTTACCTTGGCAGCAACCTCTTCGTCGCTCATAGCCTTGCAGTAGTCGTTTATGACAAACTCGTACTTGCTCTCTTCGTCGGCGTGGTGATGGTGCTCACCGCATCCGCAATTCATTCTTTCACTCATCTTCTGTCTAATTTTGGATTATTTATATGTCTTTTATTATCTCTTTGGGTCTTTTTATCGAGATTTTTCTCAAGTGCTTCGGTAAGATCCACTCCTGTTTGGTTAGCAATGCATATGAGTACCCACAGGACATCGGCAAGTTCGTCTCCAAGGTCACATTTTTCGTTCTCCTTGAATGACTGTTCACCATATTTGCGTGCCATTATGCGAGCTACTTCTCCCACCTCCTCGGCCAGGATTGCGGTGTTCGTCAGTTCGTTGAAATAGCGAACACCATACTTCTTAATCCATGCATCTACACGCTGCTGTGCTTCTTTTATGGTCATAATTACTCCTTGTTCTTTGAATCAATGAATATTGTCACTGGTCCGTCATTCAGCAGGCTCACCTTCATATCTGCTCCAAAAACGCCTCTCTGTATGGGTTTGTTTATTGCAAGTTCCATTTCTGCGCAGAACTCTTCATAAAGGGGTACGGATATTTCTGGCTTGGCCGCCTTTATGTATGAAGGGCGGTTGCCTTTCTTGGTGGATGCCATCAAAGTGAACTGGCTCACGGCCAGTATGTCGCCACCGGTCTCTATTACTGAACGGTTCATTACACCGTTCTCATCGTCGAAAAGGCGAATATTCGCAATCTTTTTCGTGAGCCATAGTATATCCTCGCGGTCATCATCTTCTGTAATGCCTACAAAAACTAATAAACCATTGTGTATCAATGAAATGATATCTCCGTCTATGGTTACGGATGCCTCTTTTACCCTTTGTATCAGTACTCTCATTCTATTTTTCTTTTCTTTTGCGAATATACACAAAAATGCCTTATGATTTCTGCCAGTCGAGTATTATTTCTGCTTTAGCCTTGCCTATTACTGCAACGAGCTCATCCCGGCTTGCATTCTTTATCTGTTTCACGCTCTTGAAATGTTTCAAAAGGGTTGTCTTGCTCTTTTCTCCTATACCCTTGATTGTGTCAAGTTCTGATTTTGTCAATCGTTTACTGCGCCTTTCACGGTGGAATGTTATAGCAAAACGGTGTACTTCGTCCTGTATCTGAGATAGTAACCTGAACAGCATTGTTCCTTGTTTCAATCCTATAATATCGCCGTTGGCTGTTATGACCTCAGAAGTCCTGTGCTTGCTGTTCTTTACCAATCCTAGTATGGGGATATCAAGTCCCAATTTGTCCTTGGTAATGCTGCGAATGGCCTCCATCTGTCCCTTTCCTCCGTCGGCAAATATGAGGCTTGGCAATTCGCTGTTTTCCTCAATGATTCGTTTGTATCGGCGTTCCACGACTTCGCGCATTGAGGCGTAATCATCGGGGCCTGTAACGGTTCTTATGATGTATTTCCGGTACTCCTTCTTGCTGGGTTTCAGCTTGCGGAACACAACACAGGCGGCAACCGCATCGTTACCCTGGATGTTTGAATTATCAAAACATTCGATAACGAGAGGCATTTTTTCAAGTTGCAATGCCTCTTGTATTTCCTTCATCAGGCGTGTGTTTTTTTGTTCAGGATTCAGTTTGTCATCCTGTTTCATGCGGTCGGCCCGGTACTGTTTTACATTAAGTTTTGACAGTGCGAGAAGTCGTGCCTTCTCTCCCTTTTGTGGAACGGTTATGCTGACGCCGTTTATAGGAAGTTCTATTGGGAATGGGAGGATTATCTCTTTTGCTTCACTGTTGAATCTTTCCCTTAATTCTACAATGCCCATTGAAATCAATTCCTCATCGCTTTCATCGAGTTTTTTCTTGTATTCGATGGTAAAGGCCTGGGTTATACAGCCGTTGTTTATGTGCAGGAAATTGACAAAAGCGCTCTTCTCATCGCTTTCAATGGAGAATACATCGAGGTTGTTAATGAGTGGGCTGACGACTTCGCTCCTTGCCCTGAAGTTCTCGATGAGTTGGTATTTGTTTTTTATTTCCTGTGCTCCTTCGAAATCAAGCTGCGATGCTTTTTCTCCCATTTCAGCGAGTAAGTTCTCTTGCAGAACCTTTATGTCGCCTTTCAAAACAGAAACGACTTCTATTATCATTTTGCTGTAATCCTCGCACGATATTTTACCTATACAAGGTGCGCAGCAGTTGTTTATTTGATATTCCAGACATGGTTTATATTTCCCAAGCCTTACACCTTCTGGTGTTATCTTAAGGTTGCATGAGCGTAGGGGGTATAGTTTCTTTACCAGTTCCAACAGTGCGTGTAATGCACCTGCATTTGTATAGGGGCCAAAGAAACGACCTTTCCCTTTTTCAATCTGGCGGGTCTTGAATAGTTTCGGGAAAACCTCGTTCGTTATGCATATTGACGGATATGTCTTGTCGTCCTTCAATAAAACATTATAGCGAGGCTGATGCTGCTTTATGAGGTTGTTTTCAAGTAGCAATGCATCGGCCTCGCTGTTTACCACGACATAACGGATGTCTGATATTTTTGCAACAAGCAACTTGGTCTTGAGTGTCTGTTGCTCTTTGTTGAAATAAGAGGATACACGGCGTTTCAGGTTTTTTGCCTTCCCGACATAGATTATCACGCCGTTTTCGTCAAGGTACTGATAGCATCCCGGTGAATCGGGGAGGTTGCTTACAATGCCTTTGAGGTACTCTTCCTTTTTCTCTTTATCCTCTTTTTTCATTATTTATTTACCTTCCAATGTTAGCAGGCATTCTATGTCGGCATCGGCGGGGAATATCTCTCTGCCCTTCAAGCCTTCTAACTCAATAATGAAGTTAATCATTACCTTCTTTGGATTCAGTTTCTTTACAAGGTGATATGCAGCAAGCATAGTTCCGCCGGTTGCGAGCAAGTCGTCGTGGATGAGAACTATGTCATTTTCGTCGATTGCATCCTTGTGTATCTCGATTGTATCGCGGCCATATTCCTTGCCATAAGTCTCGCTTATTGTTTCTGCAGGCAACTTGCCTGGCTTGCGGATGGGTACGAAGCCAGCGTTCAATTTTACGGCAAGTGACGATGCCATAACGAAGCCGCGTGACTCAATACCTACAATCTTTGTAATGCCCTTGTCTTTGTACATCTCGTATAGAGCGTTGTCCATCTCTCGCAGACATTCGGGATTCTTGAATAGCGATGTCACATCTTTAAACTGTATTCCGGGAATGGGGAAATCAGGGATGTTTCTCAAATTTTTGAGTAGCAATTCTGTGTTCATTGGTTGTTTATTTTTAAGTTAGAGTTGTTGTTTTGAATAAATGTTCCACGTGGAACAATTGTTTATTTCCGCACTAAAACTAGTAATACATTTATGTCGCTTGGCGAAACTCCGGGAATTCTGCTTGCTTGTGCAAGGGTCTCCGGGTCTATGGCTGTAAGCTTTTGACGCGCCTCGGTCGACAGTGATTCAATATTGTTGTAGTCAAATCTTCCCTTGATGCGTATATTCTCCAAGCGTATCATTCGCTCGGCGAGTTCGCGTTCGCGTTCAATGTAGCCTCGGTATTTTATCTCAATCTCAGTGGCCTCAACAATTTCGTCCCTCTCGCAGCCAAGTTTGTCAAGTTCTTGTTTGAGCGGGCGTATGTATTCAGCTATTGATTCTATCGTAATTTGTGGGCGTTCTATGAGTGCCGATAATTTGCATCCGCGTACAAGTGGGGTGGTGCCAAGTGCTTCAAGCCCCTTGTTGATAAGGTCGGCCTTAACCGAGAAGTTTGATATAAATTCGCTTAATCTGGCAATCTGCTCCTTCTTATTGCAAAGTCTTTGGTAGCGCTCTTCTGTTGCCAGGCCAATGGCGTGTGACTTTTCAGTGAGACGCATGTCGGCGTTGTCCGAGCGCAGGAGTATGCGATATTCGGCCCTCGATGTAAACATTCTGTATGGCTCGTCCACGCCTTTTGTAACAAGGTCGTCTATCAGCACGCCAATATAAGCCTCGTCGCGACGCAGAATAAAATCATCCTTGTCATCTATCTTTTGTGCGGCGTTTATGCCCGCAATTATACCCTGTCCGGCAGCCTCCTCGTATCCGGTCGTGCCGTTTACTTGCCCTGCAAAATAAAGTCCCTCTACTATCTTTGACTCAAGTGTGTGCTTCAGTTGCGTAGGGTCGAAATAGTCATACTCTATTGCATATCCCGGGCGGTAAGCCACGGCGTTCTCAAGTGCCGGAATCTTGCGCAGTGCATTTAGCTGCGCCTCCATTGGTAACGACGAAGAGAAGCCGTTTACGTAGATTTCTTGTGTTGACTCGCCCTCGGGTTCAAGGAACAGCAAGTGGCGGTCGCGCTCGGCAAATGTTACAATCTTTGTTTCTATGCTTGGGCAGTAACGCGGGCCAATGCTCTGTATCTGTCCGTTGTACAACGGTGAGTCATCAAGGCTGTCGCGCAGGATTTTGTGAACATCCGGGTTTGTGTAGCATCCCCAACACGGCAGTTGTCTAAGTTCACGCTTTGTGTTGTTGTATGAAAAACGGTGAAAATCGTTGTCTCCGTCTTGAATTTCAACGAGTTGCAGGTTTATGGAACGTTTATCAAGGCGTACAGGAGTGCCTGTTTTCATTCGCCCTGCAGTTATGCCCAGTTTTGTGAGACTCTCGGTGAGTCCTTTTGCTGCGGGTTCGGCTACACGTCCGCCCTCAATCTGTACTTTGCCTATGTGCATCAAACCATTGAGGAATGTACCGGCTGTGATGATGACGCACTTTGCCTTGAACTCTGCGCCAAGTTGTGTCTTTACACCAGTGACCTTTCCGTCTTCAACAATGAGTTCTGTGGCTATGTCCTGCCACATATCAAGGTTGGGGATATTTTCTAATATATCTCGCCAATATTGGCTAAACTTCATTCTGTCGCATTGCGCGCGTGGACTCCACATCGCAGGGCCTTTTGAGCGGTTGAGCATGCGGAACTGGATTGAAGCCTTGTCTGTCACAATAGCGGTGTATCCGCCAAGTGCATCGATCTCCCTTACAATCTGTCCCTTTGCAATGCCGCCAATGGCTGGGTTGCAACTCATCTGGGCAATCTTGTTCATGTCGATTGTCATCAGACAGGTTCTCTTGCCCAAGTTCGCCGCTGCCGCTGCTGCCTCGCAACCTGCATGCCCGGCTCCAATAACCAATATGTCGTACTCGAATGTCACAGTTTTCTTTATTGTTTGCACGCTTGTTCGTGTGCATAGTTTCACAACAACAAAAATAATACAACTTGATGGCAAACGCAAGAATAAGAGTTATATTTCGCGGTTGTAGGTTGGATATAAACAAATAGCCTCTCAGTTTTAACTGAAAGGCTTCTTGCGGTGCGTACGGGTTTATTTTCGGTCCATTCTAATAGGTCCGATCACCCTCAAATGCGCATAAATAACACCACAGGGTACATTTTCTGCTCATATCCCGATTAGCACCCACAATATGTTGCCAAATGTTGCCAAGGTATTTTTTGCTTATTTTTAATGGTATTATCCCACTTTTTTGAGGAGCAACAAAAAATATTATTTTTTTGTTAGACACCGATTTTTCAAAGAATATCTTCAACTTCTTTCTATCCGTCATATAACCAGCGTACACAAATAAGTTCAGTCCAATGGAATAATCAAACCTAAAAAAATCTCCAAATATTTTGCGAATTAAAAACAAATCGTACCTTTGCATTAACAGATTTGTTAAACGATTTTGTTAAAC
>JAEIGA010011351.1_pt1 | contig 13531 bp, 16 predicted proteins | sample 9270691 | NCBI WGS metagenome assembly JAEIGA01 (sample SAMN17057246, study PRJNA624740) | gut metagenome | biome: biome; isolation source: fecal sample | host: Bos grunniens | place: China: Xizang | collected 2019
AACAAATCGTTGCTGTCGTTATAGACCCTGAAGTTGACCAAACGCTCAGGGACTTTATTTCCACCACTAGCCATGATTCAAAGCCTCCTTTTACCCAAAGAGCGTTTGGATGTACGCCGGGTCGTATTCAAGAATGAAGTCAATCTCACGGTTCGGAGACGGCGGCGTCACATACACATGGAAGCGCGCAATCCCGTCCATGAGGTCCGTTGTCGGATTCTCAGTCTCAAGAAACTCCACGCGACCGCCCAAGATGTAGCCGCGAGCAGCCAAACCGTTTAACCAAATGTTGGCTGAGTCAACAATCGTGTCAACTTGACGGCGATTTAAAGGTGCATCGACGTTTTGCCAGAAGGTTTGCACAAGCGTGTTACCAATCCAGCTAAACATCCGGCGAATCGGAATGAATGCGTCCTTGACGTCCGTAACGCCCGGATAAGCGGCCGTACGGTTGCCCCAGGCTTTCCACCCTCCGATCATGTTCAAAGCCGTCACGATGCCTTGAGAGTTCAAATAAGCGCCGGTATCCGGAGCGATCCAAACTTCTTCACCATTGGCTAATACAGTGGCCGTTGCTTGATAGTTCTTGTTCGAAGGTGACACATACGGCACATCGCCATTGTCACCATCGACTTGGCCCGTGAGCCCCGCCAATTGCGTACTCATGTGATAGACCGTGTCATCGAGCAGCAAGAGCGGCCAGCAAACGACCTGGCGGTTATCGATCACGTTATTGGTGTTTTTCCATTGAGCGACGTCGGAATATTGCGTCACCGTTTCGGTCGGGACGTCAATCAATGCCATCGCCGTGAAGTGTTGATTGATATTGCCGGCTTTCGCTGCCATCACAGCGGCCAAAGTCGCGTCGCCCGAAAATCCCGGCGCCAACAAAAGGCCGGGCACCAAACGAAATCGCGGGAAGCACTCATCGATAAGTTCAAAGCCCGTCTTGTTCCCGTTCACATCCACGCCGCCCGTGACATCATCAGCCGTCACCATCGTCGGGTCGACCTTCTCGGCGTCAAGCGTCAAAGCGGAACCGGTGGCCATTAAAAATTCACCATCGGCACCCGTTTTGGATGTCACGATGAGCTGACCGTCAGCATCGAACGTCAACACATAATCCGAGCCTTTGGTATAAGCCGAACCAGAACCGGTAATCACAACAGAATCAGGCAAAATGCCGGTCTCAGAGATAGTGGCAGAGCCCGTCTTTGCATCGAGCGTCACGCTCGTTGTGGCAGCCGTCTTTTTGTGTTTGCTTGGGTCCAAGACGTTCACCACAATCACGGGGCTCACCCCAAAGAGACCAAATTGAGATTGGAGGAATTCTGAAATCGAAAACTCGAATTTCTTCATTCCACTCACTGAATCGAGCTTGGCTGGCACAAAGCCGCACGCAGCCACCGCTTCGTCGTATGAGTTAAATAGCATCGGACGATTGACATTCGTCGTGTCCGTCATGTTGATCGGTGCAGTCCCCACAATGAATGGAATGCCCGCCGACACAGTGACCGGCGGCATCAGACTTGTAGGTACTTCGGAAATTTTCACTCCGTGGTTGTATGCCATTTGTCACTCCCCCTTCAGCAGTTGTTTTGCATAAAAGTTCAAAATATGGCCCGGCGTTTGCATGTCGCCGCGTGCCGATTGAAGACGTGTCACTGGGACGATGAGTTGAGCAATGACGTCATTGCCTTCAATCATGGCTTTGACGTGTGCGGGCCTTTGGCCGTTTCGAAAAACGGTGTATTGCGCCAATCCCGGCAATGACGGTCCGATGTAGACCGTCGAGGACTTTGGCTCGGTACTTTTCTTTGAGATTCGTTTACTCACATTGAGAGCCCCCTTCATTTAGAAATCCGTGAGCGCTGGTGTGTTCATCACCCAATGCGTCGTCATTTCGATAAGCCATTGGGGATAGGGTTGATCAGGAACGTTTCGCCACTCGATCGGAAATTCGAGCTGATAGCGAGCGTTCAAGGTTTGATGCGGTAATTGACAGAGTGCAGTGCGAATGCGCTGCATGATTTCAAGACAATAGGCATAGCCGTCCGTCTCTGTCGTATAGGCCCCGATGATGAACGAGACCGAAACCTGGGTGCTCCCAGGCTGCGAGATACCCTCTTCGGCTCGAACGATGACAAACGGAAAATCATCTTCGTCGGTAGCCCGTTTGGGCGGTAAGTACCCGTCAATCACTTTGGGAGGACGTCGTAATCCATCCGTTTTCGTCGGCATCCGAAAGTCTTTGACGACTTCTTCAATGAAAATGCCAAGATCCAAGACGAGTTTTGTCTCTACCATCCCACCCACCTCCACTTCTAAAAATGGCGCCTGCGAGCCTAAAACATCAATTTTTAGGATCACCTCCTCCTACGATTTCGAGAGCAGTCGTATCGTTTCATGCTCCAGGCGCTTATCCACAGATTTACTCAGAGTTTCCACAACCACATCCGCTACTTGATCGTCTTCAAGCATCAACGGAATGGCCGGACCGAATTTCTTTTGTACCGGCAGACGCGTCGAACCCAAGCGCTGCAAGATTTGCCCTCGATGGACAAAGGCTTGTCCCAAGGGTTTCAAGGCGCCGCGACGAACACTCACGCGGATTTCCTTGCGCTTATTCCCGGTCGTATCCGTCCGAGGTCGATGCGCAAAGGTTTCTAACGGAAGACGTGAGCCACGGCTCACCAATTCCGCATTCAAGGAACTTCTCGAAGCCTGGTGCATTGCAAAGCTCGGTCGCACGTCTTTAGCTCTGAGTGTGTATTGCTTGGCGACTTGACGCGTTGCTGCCGTTCGACCTTCGGAGAGCGCTCGATTGAACGACCGCATCACGGCGGTGTTGATGCCGTCTGGAATCCCTTCCAGCCGCGAGGCGGCTTTTTCCAATGCGTTCTTATCGACGATGAGTTCGGTTTTCATTGCTCGTTCGACTCCGCGACGATCGTCAACAAGCCCATTTCGTCACTCACACGTTTCACCAAGTGCATCCGACCATCGATCATCAGCACTTCTCCTTCAACGGGCTTTCGGATATCGCCGGTCTTCACATAAATCGTGATGCCATTGATGAACACGCCTTCCATTGGATTGGTGAGTGTGTCTGCCGACTCTTTGGTCAGAAGCTCATCAATCACACACTCAACCCACTCATCATTGATTCGGTGCATTTCGGCAAACTCGTCTCCGCAAAGAAACACTTCATCGACATCGAGAGCGAGCATCGATTTAAAGTCCATCATGATTACCCCTTCTTCGTTGCGCGACGCACAGGCTTTTTCACGGGTTCTTCAGCATCCGTCTCAATCGTGACCGGCTCTTCATCAATTTGAGGAACCGCCACTGCCAACCCCGACTCAATCAACTTTTGGGCTAATGCTTCACCCATCACAATCGTCTCGGCTGCTCGATAACGACGATCACTAAAAATCATGTTTTGCAGCAAAATCACTTCCACCATTTCGACCCCCTTAAAAAGAAAGGCGGGTTTGTGAAGCCCGCCCTATCAAGTTTTGTCATGTCGTTGTCCTTAGACAGCCTTCAAGACATGGAAGCCGTCCGTCGATTGGATAATCGGTAACGGACTGGATTGCAGATAAATCGCACGACCTTGTTCCAAGGAATCATGCGGACGTTCAAACGAGAATCGCGTGCCGCGTTCAAGGTTCGGCGCACCATTGCTGTTCCAACCGTTGGCAATCGCGCCGTATGCCATGATCGTATTGACTTCAGGCGATACGAAGAAGCACACGTCATCCGGAATCATCGGTTGAATCGTGCCGCCATCGCTATAGCGATCCACATAGCTATAAATCTCAATGCCCGGCTCGGCCAAGTAACCCAAACGACGAATGTTGTTAGGCAATTGGCTCGGAGCGATGTTCCCCATGTCCACATGGCGCATGTCAAGAAGCTTCGATTCAGAGAGCTTTTCGCGCAATGCTTTGTAAACGGCTTGTCCGCAAATGATCTTGCGCGGCATAAGGCCAGAGCGCATGACCACAGCGTCAACCACCGTACTCAAGTCATTGATGATGTCGTTAGCCGTCACATTCGCATCCGTCCAAGGCGTTACCAAAGTGGATTTCGGTTGCTCGGCTTCCGTCAAATGAGACCAATATTGAATCGTCTCTTGATTCACACCATCGCCCTTGATGGTGATTTCGCCCTTAATCAAAGCTTGAGCGCACATCCATTCTTCGCGACGAGAGATCATGTTCTCGATACGACGAAGACCCGTGCTGATTTGATAATCCAAGAAGGCTCCCGGACCGCCCAAGTCATATTCCGTACGACCTGGCGCACGCATGAAGGCATCTTCCGGCGTCACCGTGAAATGATTACCAACCACAGGCGGCTCGTACATTTCAGTCTTGTAGCCTTCAAGCTCGATGCGCTTGCCACCTACGCGACGGTTCACAAACGGTGCTAATGCACGATCGCCATCCGGTAATTTGTCAAACGCCACGTACTTGGCCGTAGACGTCATTACGTTCGAGAAGAACGTATCACGTAAATAGGCCGGAGTCTTAAACTCCTTGCCTTGAACCACCCCTGTCAAAATCGTGGTGGTGTATGGAAAAAACATTTGGTCTGCCATTGATTCCACTCCTTACATCGTCGGTTTGATGAAAATGCTCACTTTGCGTGCGGACTTCTTCAAGCCTGCGACCGTTGCACCGGATGCAACTGAAAGTGCCTTTTCGTTAAATTCGCCGGTCAAATAAACGGCTGCTTCTTTAGCGGCGCCTGTCGTATCAATGTCATCGGCCAACACCGCAAACACCTGAGAACTTGCACCACAAAGCTTCCCCGTTTCATCCACAAGGGCCCCGCGCTTTAACGTTTGGTCTGCCGCAATCGACATGAAGTCGGACAAGACCGGAATGACGCTCGTCGAAAACAGATTGTCGACGTCCACGCTAGATCGAAATTGCATAGCCATTAGAGAACTCCCCCTTGCCATTTACAGATGTTGGCCAAGTGATTGGCCAAATTAAGTTGCATGTCTTCTTTTTCTTTGATGAGGCCCACATTGCCCTCTTCGTGTGTGTCTTCCAACGCCTTAGCGTCTTCGACAATATTCGCCATACGAATCGTTGCTTTAGCTTTTTCGGCCTTCACCATTTGCACAGCGAGCATCTCTGCCGTCGTGATGCCGTCAAACTTGGCGGCGGTCACCAATGCTTCGTGGCCAGCCATCGCAATCTCTTCAATTGACTGAATACGAGCACGCTCTTTGGCTGCGCCTTCGGCGAGCGCCTCATTTCGGATTGCCTGGAAGAGTTCCGGATAATCCGACTTCAATGTTTCTAAGTTCATGACCTGAACCTCCTTTAATTTGCGTGACACGAAAAAGCTTTTTGGTGCTTTTTCTAGCAAACGCGCCTGAATATCTAACCCATTGATAGATATAATGTTTCCGTCGACGCGATTCTCGATTGTTTGTGTCTCATCGACCTCATCAGCCAAACCAAAAGCAACGGCTTCCTCGGCCGTGAAATATGTCTCCTGGTCGACAAGCGCTCGAATCGCGTCGATACTTTTGCCGGTCTTCTCGGCATAAATCTCAAGCACGTTTTGTTCAAGCTTCTCGATGTCTTCGACCGTTTTCTTCAAATCGTCGGCATTGCCATAGATGCCGACACTCACCTTGTGGATCATCATCATTGAACCGCGCGGCATGATGACGCGGGCATTGGGCACACTCGTGATGATGGTGGCCGCACTCATGGCCGTACCATCGATACGAAACGTGATTTGTCCCTTGTGATTTTTTAAAAGTGAGTAGATGGAGAGAGCCGTATAAACGGAGCCGCCAAATGAATTGATGGAAATGGTGAGTGCGTTGTCTGGCGGTATGGCCCGCAATTCGTTTAGAAAGTCGGTTTCATTAAATCCATCGTTAAACTCTTTGGAGCCTCCGACAAAGCCAAAGAGATCAATGTGGCTCGTTTGCCCTTCGGTTTGGATATTCCAAAACTGCTTCATTTTCATGGTTCACCCCCTTCCCGGTTCGGGTCCTCGCCAACCGTTACCGTTGGAAGGTCTTCCTCTTCGTTAACTGATTGACCGCCACTGGTTAGCCCATCGGCTTTGCGCATGGCTTCTTCGCGTTTCCTCACGGCGTGTACGGTTTCGTACTTCATACCTGTGAGCTCTGCGGCTTCACGCTCACGAGTTGAGAATCCTTCTTCGACTCTGACTTTCGCGGCATTAGCTTCCTTCAACGGATCAAGTTGACCTTGAGCGTCTCCATACCAATCCGCTCCGCACCAGGCGGCACGAATAGCCGGATCGTCAAAGAATCCTGGCGCTTGAACGCGTCCCTTTAGAACTGCTTCTTCCAACCACGTCTCATAAACTGGTTGACAGAAGTTCCCGATGAGCCATTCACGACGCATCCGAAACATCTTCCAGGCTTCCAGAAGTGATGCTCGGGAGGCGGAATAACTGGCTGTAAAGTTCTTCACTAATAGTTCGTAAGGAATCTCCAACGCTGCGCCGATTTGACGGCAGATTGCGATGACGAATCCATCGAATGCACTATTAGGTCTGCCAGGATTGGCGATTTGAACTTCTTCCCCATCTTCCAAGCCAACGATCGCACCGTTACCCAATTCATAGGCATTGGCATCTGAGTCCACTTTCGCAGCTGGGTCAAACATTTGACCCAATGGCGTCTGAGGTGTATTCGATTTAATAAAGACCGTAAACATCCCCGAGACGACGGCTGCCATCAGTTCGGCTTCGGAATAGCGTGAAAGTTGTTTTAAAGATTCAATGACGGGAGCAAGCATGGGCACGCCGCGTCGTTGCGCTGGACGTTCGACGTCACACATGATGTGTAGGACGTTTCGTCGGCCAGACTTCGCGCCAAATGCCGGCACTCGCTTCCACTCTTGTTGGATTTGCACCGTCGTGCGCTTGTAGCTATTGGGATGATGCTTCGCAATCCAATAGGCGACCGTTTCACCGTATTGACCAATTTCAATTCCTCCAAGGACATTGACATTCGTCGGCAAAGAGATCTGTGGATTGCAAACGCGGTCGGCTTCAATGAGCCCAATGCGTAAGTCGTAAACGCTGCCTGGTCGCTTAATGACAGGCATTGTGACAAACACGTCACCGCTCACTAGAGCCGATTGCAAAACGAGAGATTGAAGTTGAAAGAAGTTCTGGCGACGCTCAGCATCACAATTAACTCCTTCGCTCCATAGCCTCCATTCACGTTCGACATTGGCTTCCCATTCCCGAGCCTGGTCTTCCGTCAATCCCAGGAAGTCAGCGTCGATTTGAGCATTCAAAGCCAAGCCACTTCCCACGACATTGGTACGCACAGTTTTGATAGCACCCGTCGCCAGAGGCGAGCCCATGTATAAATCGCGGCTGCGAGTTCGTAAAGTCTCAATGTTGTCAACGATGTCTTCGTCTGCGCTCATTCCACGAGTGAGCCAACCAATGAGGCTTTTCTTTGCAAAGCTTGCGCCATGCTGTCCATAGCCGCTTCCGCTATAAGAATTAAAGACGTTGAGTTTTTGCCGGGCCACTGCCCGATTGAGCGCTCGTTCGGGACTAAAGAATCCGATTGCTTTATCAAGCATGTTCATGGATGCCCCCTTTATAGGTCTCTCGGCACAGCACGAAAAACGCTTGCACCGCTCTGCTTTGCTTCTAGTCGGGCGATTTCCTGGCGCCAAAACTTGATACTCTCTCTGATGTCTGCGAGGTTCGCGCGTGTGAGACTTCGAGTGCCAATCTTGTAACTTTGGCCCGTAGCCACGGCTCGCTCGGCATCTAACCACATCTTCAACGTGGAGCGAGCCTCTTCAACGGATATCCAAGGCATGACTTCGCCTCCTTTCTCAGGATCACTTTTCAATGGGTTTGGAGTTATTGATTAGATCGATGAATCGACTTCTTGAATGCGAAGACCAATCCATCGCATGACATTGACGCACATGGAGTTGCCACATGCTTTGTATCTCGGTGAATCAGGACAATCGTCTGCCGATTTACCTCGATACGGGACTTTGGTGTACTCGTCGGGGAATCCCATCAAACGCTCGCATTCCAAAGGTGTGAGTTTTCGCACCCGTGCAGTTGCGGCAAAAACTGCAGCAATCTGTGCCGTAACCTCCGCTGATTGCGGTGAACGTGATGGGTTGTTCGTGGTAAGAGGAGGTGCAACAACCCCTTGTACATCCGATGTATTGAGCGTAAATGCCGTTTCCGTGCGATACCCTTTTCCTTGGGGGCCTGCCTTATCACTTCGACCAATCATGTTCCCTGCCAATGCGTAAGGTTCGGTTGTCATTAAATATTGGTCATTGTTACAAGCCAAAGTGAAGCTCATATCATCTTGACCTAGATAACCTTTGCCTCCGCCTTCACAACCGCTTCGCAATTTGAACATGTGAGGACGTTGCATAACCAACGGTAGATTCCCCTCTCCGCTTCCAGCCTTCGCAGGCAACGTAGGAAAGACTTCTTTTAACTCTTTCACTCGAGAGTCTTGGGCGTGATTTTCATAAACAAAATACTTGCCTGAAAATGCCTCTTGATTACCCAAGAAACACTTGTCGCCACAATTAGCAAGGATGGATGGTGCTACCTCATCGAGTGTTTGATTTATGATGGTTGAGTTGTTTGTTCCGAATCCATCACTTGCGCCTCCAAGGCTTCTTTGAGCATCGGTGGCAAAGCCTTCCCCCGTTTGGCAGCCCGATTCAATATCCCATTGCAAGCCCTTGGACTCAAATAGTACTTTGGCTGCACGGGACCAGTCTCCAAGATATCCAACAACGAAGAGACGTCGCCGTCTTTGCGGGATGGCTCTTTCATATCCGGGTACTCGGACATATTGAGCGTCAAGAATGCGCCACGATACGCCATACCCGATTTCAGTAATTTTTTCGATAAAGGCTCGGAAATCGTCCCCGCCATTGGTCGAGAGGACGCCCGGGACGTTTTCCCACACAAACCATCGAGGCCTAATTTCTTCAAGTAATCGAACATAAGCAAGTGCAAGTCCGCTTCGTTCGTCATTGAGTCCGAGTTGTCTGCCCGCAACGGAAAATCCCTGACAAGGACTTCCTCCGACAATAAGGTCAACTGTTCCACGATATCGACTCCCTTCAATCTGTGTAACGTCCCCTAAATTCGGGACGTCCGGGTAATGATGAGCTAATACGGCACTTGGAAACGCATCGAACTCGGCAAAAGCAACCGCTTGCCAGCCCAATGGTTTCCATGCCAATGTGGCTGCTTCTACTCCGCTAAAAAGCGAGAGATATCGCAATCCTTGTTGTGACATTGCATATCTCCTCTCTGCACATCAAAAGGAGATGTGCGCTCCTTTGATTTAAATGGTGATACCCTTGGACAATGTTCCTCGGGGTCGATTGATTGACGGCGAACGAATGCCGCCGTTTTGATAAAAGTCCGCGAGATAATCAAAGTTGGGACTGAGCAACTCCATGGCTGCCGTGGCATACACGGCACAGTCAAGCGCCTCGTTTCGTTCACGAATCTTCTTCCAAGCCGCCTTGATGACGCCCTTTTCAAAGATTTGCTCAAAAACTTCAGCGGTGAGCTGTTTGAAGAACTCTTCGTTAAAGCCCCTTTCTCCTTGCATCGGGTAATGAACAAAATTGGGACCCTCGTCTTGGACGGCCAAACGACCCATCACAAGCGACTTCCCACTATCAACCCCCAAGGTAAAGAGCGTGGCTCCCATGACATTTGATTTCGTTGGCGTACTGATAAACGGAACACCGACGCCGCCGCGACCTTTAATCGAGAACACTCTGAGTCGCTCACGGGCTTTGGTGTATTGATAAACATTGGTTGTATAGGCTCCGTCACCCGAGTCCACACAGACACAAGACACGGTCAATTGCATCCCGTTAGCCATCGGATAACTCTTATGTAATAAAGCATCGAGTTGCTGCCAGGTCGCCTCATCATCGGGTTTGCCGTAAATGATTTGATGTTGGATTCCCCAACATTCCCGACCCAAGCCCCATCCGTAGACGGTGCATTCCAATCGGTCATGTTGAACGTCCACACCCGCCGTCAAAAGCAGTACACCATCAGGCAAGATATCGTTAGCCGGATAGTATTCACGACGACGATGAAGGTGTTCCCAATCATCGGCATTCGGCTTGATCTCTTCCCAGGCTTCACCGAGTTTCAAGTTGATGAACTCCATGAGACCATGTTTATCTCGGTTTTTATTGACCGTCACAAACTCATCAACAAGATCACAAAGGTTGACCCAAGGGCTATACAACGCATTGATGTGATATCCCTTGATTCGACTGCTCGGATTGTTCGCTTTCCAACGACCGGTCTGAAGCATCTTTAAATCAGGCTTGTATGCGCCGCGTGTTTGCGCTCCGCATTCAGGGCAGTACATACGAGCCGTCATCGGCAAGGCTTGTCCCTCTTCATCTTTGTCCCAATGAACATTAGCCCACTTCAATTCGATTTCTTCATGACAATGAGGGCATTTGACATAAAAGCGACGCTGATCGCTCTTTTCGTACCACTCATCGATTTTGGAAACCCCTTTGATCGTTGGAGTCGATACCAAAATGATTTTGCGGTTGGCAAAGTTTTGGGTACGCTGGATGGCGAGTTTTAACGGATCACCTTCCTTGGTCACTCCATAACGATCGACTTCATCACACAAGAGAACGCGAATCGGGCGAGAGGCCAAACCCGCAGGCGAATTCGCTCCGACCAATGCGAGATAGCCTCCCGCAAAATGCTTCATGCGAATCGTGGTCGAACTCTTGCGTGATGTTCCGCGCCCGTCTTTGCCCTCTTCGAGCTTGTCTTGTAAACCTTCGGAATATCGAAACATCGGGTCAATCCGTTCTTTCGAGAAGGCTTCGGCCATCTCAACGGTCGGCTGCAGCATAAGCTGCGGTGCCGGTTCTTGATCAGCGTAATACCCAATGATGTTAAGAAGTGCCTCAGACTTGCCCGTCTGACTCGAAAACTCCAAAACGACCATTTCGGTGCGTTTGTCTGTCGCTGCGTCCATCGGTTCTCGAAGGTAAGGTGTTCGACTCGTTCGCCATTCCCCAGGCTCAGGACTGGTGCCCGGAGGAATCATTCGGTATCTGTCCGCCCACTGGCTACCGGTCAGGCGAGACCGTGGCCGAAAAGCTCTTTTGAAACTGCTAATCCATTTGCTCATCACAAGAATTCCGATTTTTGAAATTGAGTTAGAGCATCGTTGATTGCATCATCAAAGATTTCTTCAATCTCACGAGCCGTTCGTCCTTCACAAAGCCCAGAGATACGAACCGAGATGGACATCAATCGCTCGCGCAATGCGGAAGCAACCGCTTGTGCATCCTGACTCACCTTCTCGCTTTCAACGAGTTCGCCCTTTCTGAGCCGATATTCGATTTCTTTGAGTTTTGCTTGATAGGTTTTTTCCGCTAATCGAGCTTTGTTTAAAGCCGCCGTCACGCTCATGGCATCGGATGCCGACTCACTCATCGATTCCGTGTCATCACTTGATACCTTTTGACCTCGAATGGCTTTGACGGTCTGCTCTTTTTTCTGCATCTTGTCGAATGCTGCAAAGCCCGCCTTGAGCGGAATTTTTCCGTCTTTGGTTCGCGGAATCGTTCCATCTCGAGACTTCTTGGAAATCCACGCCGCCGACTTTCCGACCTGTCTGGCAAACTCGCTGATGCTCACGCTGTCTTCGCTGTTTGCCATTTGAATCACCTACTTTTTCAGATTAAAAATTCACCTCAACCATTGAAGCCATACTTGTTTGGCGATGTTTGCCATCATGTTAGGCGGCACGGACATGCCCGTGATAAATTGCGCCTTTCTCGGCAGATTGCTTAAGAAGTTATAGTCCTGCGGAAACGTTGCAATATTTCGTAAGTCATCGACCGTCAAATTCGTGGCGTCACATTTTCGGTAGTGCGATCCCCCTGCCGGTACGGTATTCGGTACACGGTTATCCCAAAGGATTTGATTCGTAAAGCATGAATTCTTTTTGTAAAGCCTCATGTTTACATCACCGACAAAACATTCACCCGGCTTGGCTTCTTTGATGAGCATGCTCGTATTGGGTGTTGTCGGTGTCCCCGACTTCCTGCTGCGTACTTCACCGAAGTAAATGGGCTTTTCGTTGAAACTGAGTTTGAGTGGTTTATATCCCTGATTGTTCGCAATGAAGAAAATTCGCTCCCTTGCTTGAGGGACATTCATAAATGCTGCGTTCAATTTGAAAATCTGTACCGAGTAACCCAGCTCTTCAAATCGTTCGATAATTTCCCTTACATATCCCTTCGCATTGCCGATCACCAAGCCGCTCACATTTTCCGCGATGCAAACTTTCGGTTTAAGGACTTCAACGATATCGAGATAGGTAAAGAAAAGGTCGTCGAGGCGTTGTAGCTTCTGGCCTTCGGCAAACTTCTTTTGTTTGCCCCAGGTTTTGTCCCTTTTTCCCGCCATTGAGAAAGAGGTACATGGCGGTGAGCCGTCTAAAATGTCGAGGTTCTTTAATTCTTCGGGTATCTTTCCCGCTCGACAAAGCTTTAAGAAATCCCTCGCATCCATGTTGAAGTTGTACTTCGGATGATTGTTGGCAAGATAGACCTCATTGATTTTGGGGTCGATCTCACAGTTTCCGATGACATTAAAGCCGGCTCTTTTGTAGCCCATACTTGAGCCACCGCCACACGAGAAAATTGAAAATACGTTAACGGGCTTATCTTGATTGAGGTCTTTGAGATACCACTTCCAATCAAAACTCACATGCCGTCACCACGCTTGTCGTTGAATGTGAATCCACAACGGGGACAAGTGTGTTGGAATTTATCTGCCGAGTAATTATTAAGGTCTAACTCTTCAGAAGTGTTTCTTACGACTTGAAGTTCTTGCCTGTCATCGGGTTGACTTGTCGGTTGATCATCAGCCGGTACGGCCAACAATTCTTCGATTTCATCCAAAGCAAATCCTGAGAGCTCTAGGTCAAAACCTAAGTCATCCAATTCGGCCAGTTCCGATGCAAGCAATTCCTCATCCCAACCGGCATCCAATGCTAGTTTATTGTCAGCAAGGATGTAGGCACGCTTTTGAGCCTCGGTTAAAAAATCCTCTTTGATGCATGGAACTTCTTTTAGACCCAACTTTTTAGCAGCCAAGACTCGGCAGTGACCGGCAATGATTTCATTTCCTTCACTGATGATGACCGGATTTAAAAATCCGAACTCCTCGATGCTTTTGGCTACCTTGTCGATTTGTTCGTCGGTATGCGTTCGAGCGTTTTTCGCATAGGGAATCAGCTCGGTGACTGACACATGTAAAAATTGTGTTTCCTTCATTTCAACCCAACTCCTTAGTTAAAACTCCGTTAACACCATCTTTTCGCTTTTATCGCTTAGTTTCAAGAGGTTGAGGCAACGTCAGGCGTAAACCTTAAACCCATGGTTAACGGTTTAAAAAAGTTCACAGCTAGACAAATTTCGGGGCTCGCTCGACC
>JAEIGA010011352.1_pt1 | contig 13531 bp, 15 predicted proteins | sample 9270691 | NCBI WGS metagenome assembly JAEIGA01 (sample SAMN17057246, study PRJNA624740) | gut metagenome | biome: biome; isolation source: fecal sample | host: Bos grunniens | place: China: Xizang | collected 2019
AACTCTAAATCTGTTTATCATCTTCTGGAGTAATTCTATATTTAACTCCGTATCTTTATTTATATAAAACATTTCTATAAATCTCTCCCTTGCTTAATATTTTCTAGTTGTGCCTAAAAATATAGCTTTTACTTTTGTTGTGCCTACATATATCTCTTTAGGGTATAAATTACCAGCATAAATACTATGTTTTAAAAAGTATGCATAAATAGGCGTATATACTGTCTCATTAGTAAAGCTTCTAGGATTTTCTAAGCTTCCGTCATTCCAGCCAGTAAATTTATAACCATTGTTTGGTACTGCCGTTAATGTTGCAGTCTCTCCTACTATATAAGTACCGCTACCAGTTACAGTACCGCCCTCACCAGCGTTAGCGGTTATTGTATATGTTGCTGGTATTGTATAAGTCCAGATAATACTGAAGTCATAACAAGTATATTTTTTCATAATAATACCGCTATTAGCCCATACATTTATTCTAGTGTAGCCATTAGGGGCTACTATACTTTTACCAGAAAATGGTATATCTGCCGTCCAGGTTTGTTTTGAAGTTGTAAGTTGTTTGTTAATAAGCTCATAGCCAGGCTCAGCGTCACTGCTATTAGTGAAGCCTACATAAACGTAAGTATCTCCTGTCGATATTTTACCGCTAAATCTTACTTTAACTGAGCTAACTACTGCATTAGCTGGTATATTTGCAAGTGCCGCCGCATTTAAAGTGCTTACTGCTTCTCCGTGATAATGTTTAGCAGTTAAGCCGCTAGTGTGCTCTCCTTGTATTTGAAATTCATAAGTTGCCATTATTTACACCTCACACCAAAATAGTAATAATGCTTGTATCGTTTACTGTTGGCACTGTTGAAGAGACAACTATTTTATATGCCTTATCCCCTATAGTTAAAGTACCAGAAGTAGAGGGTAAATTAACCGTATTTCCATTTTCTCCAGTACATACTAATCTAGTGCTAAAATCTGTAGGGCTACCGCTAGTATTATGAAAGTCTATATATTTTCCCATTTCTGCTACTCCGTCTGCGGCTACAGTAATAGCTCCGTTATAACCCCCAGTAGCCGCATTTAATATTGTAGGCTTTCCAGATAAGTCTGCATATTTACCACTAGTAGCTACTGTTGCTAGTCCAGTTATAATGCTTGCTGGATGTGTTGCTGGGTGAGTATAAGCGCTAGGTATTGTAGGCTTATTAGTTAAGTCTGCATAATTTCCAGAAGTAGCTACAGTAGATAAGCCAGTTATCATATCTGCGCTATGTGTAGCTGGATGTGTATAAGCCGCTGGTATTGTAGGCTTATTGCTTAAATCGTTATAACTACCAGTAGTAGCAACAGTAGATAAGCCAGTTATTATATTTGCTGGGTGTGTATCTGGATGTTTATAAGCTTCTGGAGTATTTTTTAAATCTTTATAGTCTCCACTTGTAGCTACAGTAGCTAAGCCAGTTATTATATCTGCGCTATGTGTATCTGGATGTACATAATTATTAGCATTGTCTGCTATGCCATCTAATTTAGTTTTATAATCGTTTGTAAAATCGTTAGTAGTTAATACTTTACCCTCTTCTTTATCTACTTTTTTACCTATCTCAGTAGAGACAGTAGTAGCAAAGTTAGGATCATCTCCAAGAGCCGCAGATAATTCGTTAAGAGTATTTAGTGCTTCTGGCGCGGTATCTATAATACTTGCTACTTTTTCATCTACATAACTTGTTTTAGCGTATTCTGTTAAATCTATATCTTCTACATCTGGTATTAGTGCTATAACTTCTTCTATCGCGTATGTACGCTCTAAAATTTCATTATTTATTGCGGCTTGTAGCGCTCTCTCTTCTTTAAGCGCTCTAACTCTTTCAGTATTTACTACATTTTCTACATAAGTCTCAGTAGCTACCCCAGTTAAGTCTACATCTGGTATTTTTGCTAGTGCTTCATTTATTGCGGCTTCTCTGTTTATTGCTTCTGTATCAATAGCGCTTTGTAGTGCGCGCTCTGCTTCTAAAGCTCTTGTAGTTTCGTCTCCTATCAGTATCTTTATATTGTCATTTTCTACTTTACATTCTGCTTTAATTTGCGCGTGTGTTTCCTCTCTAGCCGTTACTTCTTCATCAATTCTATAGTTAATTTTTGTATCTTCATTCTGTAAATTAACAATAGCTAAAGCATTAGTATTCTCTGCATTACTAGCTCTAGCTATTTCTTCTTCTATATTCTTTTGTAATGTTAAGTCTGCTTCTGCTCTAGTAGTTGCTTCTGCGCCTACTTTATCATCTACATAAATCTCACTAGCTAACCCCTCAGCAGTAAATATAGTAGTCTCTTCTACTGGCGGCATATCTGGCTCTGTTGGTGTCCAGTATAAAATGCCGTCCTCTACACTAGGTATATAATAGCCGCCGTTATCTCCCTTTAGCATATTATTAGTTAGTGTTATATTTGTATTATCTATATCTACTGGAATAGCTTTATCTTTTTCAGTATCACTAATAGTTATGTTATTTTCTTTTACATTAAACTCTATATTGCTTTTGTTATCTGTGAAATTTAAGGCTTTAGTATTCTTTACTAATTCTATCAATACTTTTCACTCCCTTAAACTAAATATAAAGGCTCTTTAAAGCATAAATTAGTATCTTTATTACATATACAGTACCAGTAGCGCCCAGTTAATCCTTTTGTAGCTTCTGCTGGCACTTCAAATTGCCATAAAGCATTACCTAAATAATCTCCATCTACTTTTAAAATCATTTCATTATCACTATGTATCATTAAACTACATTCTTCTTCTATTGCCGTATTATCTTCTTTAGTGATTTTTGCGCTAATCCCTATAGTTTGTCCAGAAGTAGCGCGTATTGCATTATATAAATATTCTGTCATAGTTTTTTACCCCCTTATAAGCCTAAAATAGACTTATCTAAAGTTTTCATTTTTTTATTAGTGTAGATGTCACTGTAAGCATATCTACAAGCGTCTATAGCGTGACTGTATTCGTGTGTAGTGTCTTCTGTCCATTCTCCAGTGACTTTACTTTTAACATAACTAAAATTTTCTAGCTCCATAATAAAGTTTTTACATTTAGGATGTACTACCAGTAGACAGTCCTGGAGAAACATTAGCCCAGCTTTTACACTGTCTTTACCTTTAGCACAAGGCTCAGCGCGTATTCTTTCACTCTTGAAATATTGAATAGTGCGCGGCTCTGCCGCGTCTACATATATCTTACACTTATCTACTTTCATATCTTTTATAGCTTGTGCCAGCTCTGTTAATTGACAACCAGATTTATAAAACTCATTAAATACATAAATTATCCTTTGCTCTCTGTCGTAGAGTGTTTCCACTATAGCGCTCTTGTCTATCCAGCCTAAGTCCATCCCTACTCTATGCTCTAAGCCACCAGAAGCCAAAGCATAAGGATCAAAAGTTTCAGTCTTCCAGTTTTTAATTACTAATCCCTCAGCGTCAACTCCCCATTCACCTAAACCATATACTTTATACTTTGCTGGATTTCTTGTAGCCATTTCTTCTAGTGCCGCGTAGTTTTCTTTATCTAGAAAAGGGTTATCTTTATAAGTGCTATGTATGTAGATAAAGTTACTGGGCGGCTCTACCTCGCAGAAATTATAGAGCCAGTGATTTTTAGAAATAGGGTTAAATGCCATAATTATTTGTTTATTCTCTGTAGTACCTCTTAAACGCAGATTTAACTGCTCTACAATAGGCTTAGGCACTTCAAATACTTCCTCTATAAAAATACATCCTATTCCATTTAAAGAGAGTAATTTAGTCTCTTCATCTAATCCTATAAAGATTATTTCACTACCATTTGGAAATTTAATATTAAAATCTGTTTCTCTAATCTTTACATACTCTGTTAATTTCCACTTAGTTAGAATGTCTTTAAACAAACTAAAACAAGTGTTTCTAATAGTAGTAGCAGTACGGCGGCAAACTAAAATTTTTATTTTTTCTCTGCAAGCTCTTATAATAAGCTTCTGGGTAATAAAATAACTTTTAGCACTTCCGGCACTCCCCATATAAATCTCCCACCGGTGCGAATAGTCCAAGAGCAAAGGGTAGAATTTAGGTACAAACATTTCCTTTTTTAAATTCAAGTTTACATTTGCCATACTGCTTACCCTCTATTACTTTACCTTTTTGGTAAAATCTAAGCTTATCCAGCCTTTGCCGCTTTTAAGTTTTCCCCACTTCTTAGCGCCTTTGCCGCTTTTCTCTTCTACTATCGTATAAATGCCCTTATCAGTAATTGCGCCTACCTTATCAAAATCAGTACCAGCGCCATTTCTTATATTTAATTTTTCAGTAGTTACCTTTACTTTGTAATTTACTGTAGCTTTGTTGTTGTTAGTTGTAGCTATAGTTGGATTTAGTCTTTTATTAACTTCTTTAGCAATATAAGAAAATTTACTCTTTAAATATTTGCCTGGGCATTCTGTAGCCGCAAAGTAATTGTGTTGTGTTAAATTACCAGTACTGTCTCCAGTAAAATTAAGCTTTTCTATTCCGTTACGCTTGCAAATATCTACACAAAGCTCTATAGTTGCTTCTAATGCTTTATCACTTACTTTCCACTCTGGCGCGCCGCCGCAGTTTGCTACTTCTATTGTTATTGCTTGATAATCATTACTACTACTGGAGCTACACCAGCTCCTATTTTTTTCTTCAACATATAAGGCTATTCTGCCGTCTGTGCCTATTCCATAATTTGAGCTTGCATAGCGTTTGCGGTTTGCGAATAACTCACCGCATTTTTCTACTGTTAAATCTCCAGCCATATGGTGAATAGTTATCTTTTTTATTTTCCTACCCAAGCGCTTATTATAGTTAGGTGATAATCTTGTATAGCTAATTAGTTTACTGTTGCTATATGCCATTTTATACGCTCCTTTACTCATCAATAATAATGTTAATGTCTGTATGTAAGTCTGCTTCTAGTTTCTGGTGTTGTAGCCCCAGTTGCTTCTGGAGTAAGTCCAGCGCCTTTAACTGCGCGCTAGCTCCGTATATTTCATCCTCTTTATCTGCAAAGGCAATATCTGCTAGCTTTAGCGCCACTCTTTCTGCATTTATACAAGCCGCTTCAAAAGCTTCTCTCTGTAATTGTGTTATATACTCTTTTACTTCTGGCTTTCTAAATGTCTTACAGTATCTTTTGCGCGCGTCCTCTATGCAACATTCATAAACTTTACAATATGCCCTAGAAGCATTACATCCGTTTACTACATACTCTTCACAAAAAGCCCTCTCTTTTTTTGTTAATGCCATAGCACTTTACCCCCTCTCTTAATCTTTAAACTTTATATATATAAATTTCTCTTATCTGTCCAAAAGACAATAAAAAAGAGATAAGCGCCTACTAAGCGCTTACCCCTTACTATTATTTTATCAGTATTCTATTATATCTATCAAGCCGCCATTTTGTTTTATATATCCAATAGGCACTAAATATACATTTGAATACTGCGCGTAGTGATTTATTATTTTATTCTCACCTTTGCGGTAAATGCTCTTTAATACCTAAAAATCTATTATATATATTTTTCTATCTGGCTCACTAACTACTACATATATCTCATAATTAGAGTACATATAACCCTCTTTAAAATAGTCAGCTTCTTTATAGTAAACCTCTTCCTCGCATAAAATATTGCCTGTCTTATGTATTACTTCGTCATTCTTAACCTCTATAAATATCTCTCTGCCGTCTGCCGCGGTTGCTAGCAAATCCCCCTTATGATAATAAGAGGGAATATTACTAACATCCGTAAAGGTATATTTATCTGTTAAGTTGGTAAATACTTCTTTTACTATTTGCTCGGCTCTGTGTCCTTTTACTAAATCTGTCTTGAAATTAACCAGCATTAGTACCTACCTCTTTTAACTTTCTATCTATTTCTCTATTCTAATAATCTAAAATATCTTTTTTGCAAAAGAATAACTCTAATAAATAATCTTTATTATCTAATATATACATTATTCTCTCTTCAACTGTTTCAAGCGCTTCTACATTATCTATAAAGTCTTGTTTTAGTTGATCCTCTTCTGCGCAAGCTTCTTTATATGCTTTATAGGCTTGCTCTGCGTCATTTTTTGCTATGATATAGTCTAGCTCTTTCTCATTTTTCTATGCCATAGCTTTTACATAAGTTTTAAATAATTTCTCTGTCTCTTTCATAGTATTTTCTCCTTTATAGTTAATTTTAGTAGAGGTTATTTACCTCTCCATAGATATATAAAAACTATTTCTAATACTTTATCTGCTTTTGCCCTAACTTTCGGCTAGCCTGGCTATAAAAGAGCAAAAAAAAATAGAGGGTAGAGTTTTTACACTCTACCCCCTTTATAAAGGAAAAGGAGAAAATAATTCCTATGGGAGAGATTTTTACCTCTCCACTATATTATAAAAATTGTTATAGTACTCTTAAAAATTTCTGCCCAATAAATCGGCTAGTCCAGGAGCAAAGAAAAAAGGAGCGCCGCGGCACTCCTTAAAAATCTATAATAGCATATATTTGTTTAATCATTTTGTAGCTTATCCAGCTATCTCTATTAGCCTTAATAAACTCTATAGCTTCTTCTTCTGTATCAAAAATTTTGCGTACATTCCATCTACCATTGTTAGGCTTATACTTTACTAGATATTTAATTCCCTCATAATCTAACATATTCTCCACTCCTTACTCTTTAATCAATACTGTATATCCGTAAATGCCTACACACTCTGGCGCTTCTTTGCAAACTCTAATACTAGCTACTCTAGTATCATCTATATAAATGCTCTTGCCTTGAAATGTAGCATTTAAGCCGTAATTATTAACTAAGTCCTCACAAATTAAATCTAAGCACATTGTAGTGTCTTGATAAAGTAAGCTTTTTGCATTTTCTAAAGCCGCTATAATTGTCTCTCTCATTGCGTTACCTCTCTAGTCGTTTATTACTGTACATATATTATATATTATATTACCATAATATTCCATTGACATAATGCACAAAGTTTGCTACTTACTTCTATACATTGTGCTACACTTTTCTATATGCTTTCTACTACTGGCTATATCGTTTCTATATAGCTCCAGGTAGTCTCTAGAAGATTTAAAAAGCCGCTTGCGGATTTTTAAAGCTTCCTGGAGTTATTAAATATCTAGGAGCGCGAAGCGCGGATAGATATTTAATAACGATATACTCCCCCCAACTCCCTCATTATATATAAAAAATGCTCCCTATATATTTTTCTACTTTGTCCAAAAATTTTTTACCCCATAGCAACTAGTAGTCAAGCTTTTCCGCAAACCTATTGACTTTTGGTTATTATTCCACTATAATGCTTTTGGAATTTTATTCCAGAATATATTTTTTAAGGAGTTTTTATTATGGAAAACAAAGAAACAAAGATCGACTTCAAGCACATTGATATTGATTATATTATCAACTGGTGCAAGGAAAACAACCAAGTAGAGTGGCTTAAGGCTAAAGCCGCAGAAAAGGTTAAAGTAAAGAAGTACCCTAAAATTAAGGTTACTAGAGTTAAGGAAGACGGCACACCCTATAAGACACAAATAGCAGATAAGAGCCAGCCTTATGAAGAAGTAGAAGAGCCTATAACCTTTATACAGCTTAAACGAGCTTTTTGTTTAAAGTTTATGCCTAAGTTAGTACCAGAAGCAGAAGAGAAAAAGCCTACTATGTGGGAAGTAATAGCAAATCTTTAAGAGGTGCGATTATGGACTTTAAAAAGTTTACTTACGAAAATGCAGAAGAGATAGAAGCTTTAGCAGATATATTAGAGGACTTTAATGAAAAGTTTACTAAAATATTAAAATTGGCTAAAACTGACGATAAGTATAAAAAGCTCGTTTATGGAGACGATAAAGAAAATAATATAGATATAGTGGCTGGTATGAGTATATCCCTTGACGATTACGAAGAAACAGAAAGAGATATTTATTACGGCGCATTATGTAGAGTTTATGAGGCTATGTCTTACGGAAAATATACTATCCCAGTTTAATTGATCTTAAAATGCCCTTTTTAGCCGTTTTTCTTTTGGTAATATAAACATACTACTAAACTATAAAAACCTCTTAAAAGGGCAAAATAAAGCCAATTAACACTAAATTAAAACTCCTAACTGCGATGGTGTAACAGTTAGGAGTTTTTTATTGTGTGATTATCCAAAACCCATAATATAATGTAAAATCACTTTTAGTATTTTGTAATAATATTATACAAAAAATTTTTTATAAAATCAATTAGTAGTCACTACTGCGCTTAACTGTCTTTGTACGCTTAGTAGAGCGCTTAATAGTGTCTAATGGATTAAACTTATCAAAATCATCCTTTATATCTTCACTATAAAGCTTTACATATTTACTAGTCATAGTAAGTTTACTATGCCCCAGTATTTTCTGTAGTGCAAACTGGTTACCATTATTTTTAACCCAGCCCTTAGCAAAGGTATGTCTTAATCCGTGTATATTAGTCTTGTCTACTCCTCTATCCTTGCAATATTTAGCAAAGGATATTCTAAGAGCATTAGTAGTCAGTTTTTCTTCACCTATATTACAGAATAGCCAAGCGTCAGTCGCGGCTTCTCTGCGCCACATTTTTATATATTCTTTGAGTACTGTTTCAAGTGAGGATGAAAGGGGAATTATCTGTGCTTTTTTGTTTTTAGTATGTCCTAGAGTTATCTCTCTTTTGGAGAAGTTAATATCACTTATTTTAACATCACATATAGTTGCGGCTCTATTACCAGTACCAAGTACCCAGTTTACGATAACATATGTGCGCCAGGTTACAAAGCTATCGTTTCTTCTAGGCTTTTCTAATAATGCTTCTATTTCATCATCTTCGAATGCTTTTGGCGGCTCTTCTTGTGTTTCTAGTTTAGGCATTTTAAAAGGCTCTATATAACCTCTATCAATATCCATATACCAGTGCAAGATAACTCCCAAATCCCTTAAATAGTGATTTATAGAGCTTATTTTTACATCTTCTTGCTTCATTGTATTTATCCACTTATAAACATTTGATAATGTTACCTCAGTAGTTAAAGTGTTATTATCAAACTCGTTAAACTCACAAAAGAGCCTAAAAGTAAGCTCATAGTTTTTTATTGTTGCCGTTGCCAGGTTTCTTACTTCTTTCTCTAGTATAAACTCCTCAAAGGCTTCAAATAAATAAACCTCATCACCGCCAGCGCTCTTCTGGATCTTTCTTTTAATTCCCATAGTTTTTCTACCTTTCTAAAAAATTTGTAAAGTGAGCTAATCAAGCGGTTTGAATGTCACCGCTTTATTGTCGCCGAAAACATTATAAATCAAGCGCTTTAAAAAGTCAAGAATATTTTGAAAATTCCTTATTTTATGGGCTTCACCGCTTGATTATAAACAAAAAAAAGGAGCGCTTGAATGCCATTCAAGCGCTCTCCCAACTGAGCTACGCCCCCATATTTTATGGGCTTCACCGCTTGATTATTTGTGACTTCACCGCTTGATTAGCTTATTTTACTCTTAAATAATCAAGCGGTTTAAAATCACGAATGGAATTATATACCAACTTCTAAATATTGTCAATACCTTTTTATTATTTTCTGTAAAAATTTTCTAAATCGTTTAAGATCTCATTATTTTCTGGCTCTTCTTCTTTTGGATATACATTTTTCCAGCCGTTAATAACTGCCGTATGCAGTAGCTTTTTTTGTTTAGCTATATCTAGTCCAGCTATCTCTCTTACTCTCTCTCTTAATAATTCTAGCCCTCTTTTAGATAATGGAGCGTCCATATATGCTCTAGCTTCTAGAAAGTCTACATAAGCATTTCTTAACTCACTATCTCCAATAGTCTCCAGTATATCTATATAGTTATTTATATTATAAATTATTTTATTATTATTAGTATTTGATTTATTAGTATTTAATAGTGGCGGCTTATCCGTATTCTGTTTTGCCGTCTTCTCTTTTTCCGTATTCTGTTTAGCCGCAACTGCTAAATCCTCTGGCGGTTGCTCATATATATTATACTCTATTCCGCTAAATTGCCCTTTACTGTTGGTAGTCTTAACTCTAATTAAATAACCGAATTTTTCCAGCTCACTTAAAGCGCTCATTACGCTATCTTTTCCGTCTTTAGATAACTTAACCAGCCCAGAAATACTATAATTCCAGTCATCTGGTAAGCTTAACATAAGGCTTAATAAACCTTTAGCTTTTAAGCTCATACCCTTTTCTTTAAAATGGTAGTTGGATAATACTGTATAATTCTTAGTCTTATTTACTCTTACTACACTCATTAAAATCATCTCCTTTAATAAGTCCAGCATATACTAAAGTTTGCGGAAAGTCCAGCTACGGCTATTCCAGCATAAATAAAAAAAATAAGGCGGCATAAAGCCGCCCTTTTATTATTCAATTTTACTTGTGATTATTGTTATATCAGTCTTAATTTCTCTTATATCTTCTTGTATTGCTTCTAGCTTTTCTGCATATTGCGCAATAGTAGAAATAGCTTTAGCGTTTACTTCTCTATTTTCTCTAATTTCCTCATATAGTTTATCTTCTCTCTCTTTACATCTTGCTTGTACCTTTTCCATATTTTCTGCATTTTCTTTTGTTGTCTGCTTATATATGTAAAATACAAATGCTCCTAAAGCTACTACACAAGCTATAGGAAAACCAAGAGTAGAAATAGCTTCTAAAATTGCTGGTAAAAATTCCATTTATATTAACCCCCTACTTAATAATTATTTATATTTATTATTACTGGCAATACTGCGCCGCCAGTTGTCTGTGTTATAGCAGTAGCATTTGCCGCTATAGTTAGCTCAAAGGTTACATAAGTACCATCATTAGCCGCATTACCTATACCAAAAGTAGCTACACCACCAGTAGCGCCACTAACTACAGAAGTATTATACATAGCTTTTATTTTGCCATCGTGCTTTAATTTTGCTTTAATAACTACCTCATTAGCTATATTACCAGTACCAGTTGCCGCGCTTCTTGTAGCGTCAAAATATAACCTTAAATTATTCCCTAATAAAACTGCGGTAAAATCGTTACAAGTCCAATTAGTGCCGCCAGTAGTACCAGTAGTATCTAAAGCATAAGATTTAGTCATAGCGCGCGCCATTCCTAGTAAACTGTATAAAGCGTTGTCTACTGGATCTTTAACATTTATATCCTCTCTTGCAATTAAATTAACTGCTTTATTGCCGTAAATATTTGTGTCTCCTAGCTGGTGCTCATAGTTACCCCAGGCTATAACAGTATTGTTATTTTCGTTGCAAGGTTGCACAGTTAATAGTCTATTGCCGCTTTTATCAAAGCCATATAAACCTTTAGCTATATCTAAATCTACATTTACTTTAAAATCATTTTTACCCCAGTCAAAAACTGGCGCGGCGCTTATTGTTTTTGTTTTTGTTATTAGTTTTTCTGTAGCGCCGTTATCGTATAAACAGTCCCAGGCTCTAGTCTCTACTGTAAATGTAGCAGTATAATCTAATCCAGTAATAGTTTGATATGACATATAACTATTATTAGTTATTGTTGGTGTAAAGTCTGTCCAAGCAGTAAAAGCGCCATTATCTACTTTATATCTATATTGTGTCTTTACATAGTTAGTAGTTTTTCCAATAGTACCATTAAAGAAGTTTCCCTCTGCTTTAATCCTTAATGTAGCAGTATTATTACTTGCTACTTCTGCCGCCGCTATTAAGTTACTAGATAAGCCTATATAATTTACAAAGTTGCTTTTAGTTACTTTTGCAGTAGTGCTAAATCCTCTACTATCCGTAACAGTAAAAGTAAATACATTACTATTACAGTAGTTAATACTACCAGTAGTCGCAGTAGCAGATTTATTACCGCAAGTTACTTTTCTACTGGTAATTATTGCGCCATTCCAAGAGGTTTCGTTAAATGCGTACTCCATAATATTAAAGTCTTTAATCATTATTTCACTATTACCAGTTACTTTAGTAGAAACACTACCTATATCTTTTACTGTTGGTGTTAATGTAGGCTTACACAATTCAGCATTAGTAATAGCAGTAAATGTTGTGTCATATGTGCCCATTTGTGTAGAGCCGTTATATGTTATACATCTTACAGTTACTACAGTAGATGTAGCATTAGCTGGCACTGCCGCATATACTGCGGCTGGCACTTTCCACTTATAACTAGTTGCTTCTGTTTTCTCTACAATAGTATTAAATGTACTTGAGTTACTTAATTTATATTGTAGTGTATGTGTAAATAAGCTTGTAGCTCTTGCTATGTTTATCGTAGTTTCATACTCTATAAAAGTATTAGCTACTGTAATAGTACTTCTTTTTGGTATTGTCGGTAATGTAAATGTAAAGCTTCCGCTGGGGGTAGTCATATTACCCCAGGTAGAATTAACTCCCCATTTCCAGTAAAAAGTAGCTTTGCCAGTGCCGTCTGGGTTATGGTTTACTAAAAATGTCTCGTCCTCTACTAGCCAATATGTGCCAGTAGTATTTGCTGGAATACTACCATTAAAAATATTAGAAGTAGCGCCACAATAACTGCCGCCGCCATCAGTCCAGCTACCTATATCCCAGCCATCACTAACTACTATATACATTCCGCAAGTTACTGTACTTGTGTTTTTTAACATATTTTGTACTGATTTATAGTACGCATATAATTTAACTGTTGCGCTAGAGGTGCCTAGTTGTCCTGTTTTTAATAGCGCACTTGTGCCGCCAGTCATAGCCATATATTAACCCCCTATCCAGAAGCACCCAGTACGCTCTCCGTAGTCTTCAAATCTACTTTTACTGCCTACAATTAAATATTGTCTAGCAGTTAAGTTAATTGCATTTACTCCAGTATTGTCTGCGGTTAGTACTTCCTCATTATTTTTTGATATTCTCATTCCGTCCTCGTTTATAAGAGTGCTTATTTCACTACCAGTTTTAGTAATGTTTAGTCCATCACTGTTAAAAGTATATCCAGTAGAAGTAGAGACACTATTAGCGCCATTACTCATAGCAGTATTTATTGCTATGCTCACTTCTTCACTAGTCATTTTAGCGCTAACATCTTTAATAACTGTGTTAAGCTCTCCAGTTAGAGTATCTATAGTATTATTAGTATCTGTTACACTCGCGCTTATAGCTTCTGTATCTAATAATAATTGTGATACTTTTGTATTATTTTCGTCTACTTTAGAAGCCATTAAAGCTATTTGCTTATTAGCTTTATCTACGCGCGCGTAAGTCTGTTTAATAGTATCTCCAATAGTTGCTGGAGTTGTCTCTGTCTCTTCATCATTGTCAATAAAATTCCAGCTACTAGTCTCTCTAAAAGTGCCGTCATAGGTTATTTTATCATTTATTAAATAACTTCTAACTATATTTCCGTCTTTAGTTGTTATAAAGAAGCTATCTAACGGCTCTAATAATGGATTACCGCGCCACTCACATTCAAATTGATTTATAGTAAAGTTGCCCATATCAGTTAAAATAT
>JAEIGA010011353.1_pt1 | contig 13530 bp, 14 predicted proteins | sample 9270691 | NCBI WGS metagenome assembly JAEIGA01 (sample SAMN17057246, study PRJNA624740) | gut metagenome | biome: biome; isolation source: fecal sample | host: Bos grunniens | place: China: Xizang | collected 2019
TAAGCGTAATGATATTTTATGTTTTTTTGATAAACAAATTGCTGATGTGGCTTTTGTTTTAATGACTAAAAGAGCTGCATTAGTGCAAAAAGTAAGCTTGTTATTCTCAGAGCTATTTAAAAAAATAGGTTTATTTAAAGATGAGGCAGTACTGAAATATAATTCTTCATATAATAGATTTTTTTCATCTTCTTCTGAATTGTTAGATTATATTTTATATCAAGATAAATATGATATAGAAAAAGGTTATTGCCTGCAAGGTCCTCATAAAGATAATTATTATTTTATTTTAAATAATACTATATTTTCGAAATATGCATCACTGGGACAAATACGACTGGGAGCTTTAATTTTAAAATTAGTTCAAGCTATCTGTTATTCGGAAAAGTTTAAGACTCCTCCCATATTATTATTAGATGATGTTATTTTAGAGCTTGATAGTGAAAAGCAAAAAAATTTTTTATCCGAAATATGTGATAAATATCAACTATTTATCACTGTCACTGATGAAAAATATAAAGATTTTTTTCTAAATCAAAGTAAAGTTGAAATTATAAAGGTATGCAATGGCTCGATACTTTAATAAAAATTTTTATAATATAGCTTCAATAAAAGATGAAATGTCAAAATTATTAAGTGTGACAAATAATTCTGTATATTGGATGTTTAAAATCGAAAATATAAAAGCAATGTGGAAAGAAATCGTTGGAGATAAGTTATACGCTTTAACAGTTCCGCAATATATATACAAAACAACATTATATGTTTACTGTAAACATACGGCGTTAATCCAAAGTCTTAATTTTTATAAAAATGAGATTATAAAAAAGTTAGAAGATAAAATGCCGGAATTGAATATAAAAGACATTTATTTTTCAACCAAGAAAAAAGAAAATGGAACTAAAACTTGACATTTTTTTAGATATAGGATATTTTCCGAGAAAATTTTTAAATAAATAATAATGCGGGAGATTTTTTATATATGAAAATGACTTATCAACCATCTAAAATAAAAAGAGTAAGAACTCACGGATTTAGAGCTAGAATGGCAACTAAAAAAGGTCGTTTGGTATTAAAAAGAAGAAGAGCAAAAGGTAGAAAACAACTAACAAGAGTTTAAGTTTAAGATTTTGGAAAAATTTAGACGTTGTGAAAAGTTAAAAAAAAAGAAAGATTTTGAAGCTATATTCAAAAGTAAATCTTCTCTTTTTAGAAGAACTTCAAGTTATAATTTTATTTTTACAAAGAATTCTATAGGTTTTATGCGAATAGGAATAGTTGCAAAGAAATCTTTAGGATGTGCTGTAATAAGGAATCATGAGAAGAGACTTGTTCGTGAGTTTTTTAGAAAGATAAAAGCGAAAGAGTCTCTTTCTTATGATTGTGTTTGTATAATAAAAAAAAGTTCTTCTTCTGATGAAAAAAAAGCTTTTGATTTTGATGATTTTATCGAAAGCCTACGGAGGGAGATATAATAAGAAAAATAATTCTTTTTATGATATGCCTTTATCAACGTTATATATCCCCACTTTTCCCATCTTCATGTCGATTTTACCCATCTTGTTCAGAATATGCAAGACAAGCTTTTTTAAAATATAATTTTATAAAGGCTTTTATTTTAACTATATGGCGAATATTACGCTGTAACCCTTTTTCAAAAGGTGGATGTGATCCTTTACCATAATGAGGAAAATGTATGGATAGTGCAAATAAAACATTTTTTATAATGGTTCTTTTAACCATGGTTTGCTTTGGTATAACGTTATACCAATTTTTTAATCCTAGTGAGAATTTGGCTACATCAGCTGCTAATGAGTCTCAAATCGAAGAGAAAGAAGAAATATTAAATAAACAAGAAAAACAGGTTACTCTAATAAATGAGGCGACAAGTGTAGAGTCTCTTGTAACATACGAAAATGAAAAGTTAAAAGTTATATTTGATTCTAAAAAAGCAGAAATATCAAATCTTTTTATAAAAACATTAGATAATAAATCATTCGATATTGTAAACAGTGATAAAATCAATAATGCTTTAAAATTAAAATTAGGTTCATGGAATTCAGGAATAGAGTTAAATACATTATTGGGAACTGATTTAATTTATACTTATTCTAATGATAAAAATAAATATTCTTTTTCAACAGAGTTCAGTATGAATGATAATGAAGATGAGATTATTTATAAGTTAGAAAAAATCTATACGTTTTATGAAGATGAAAATATATTCCATTTAGAAGTGAAGTTATCGAATAATAAAAATAAAAAAATGAGATTTGATTCTTCATCAAATGTATTTTCATTGGGATGGGGGCCAAGTTTAGGATTAAGTTCCAATAACAGTGCCAAAAAAGATGAGCGTTATGAACAATTTAGATTCTTATCAAATGATAAAATAATTAATATAAATTCAAAAAATAAGATTTTTAGAGGAACTGATGGTTTCGCTACTGTAAAAAAAGCAGTAAAAGATGATTGGCTTGTGTCGGATAGTCATTATTTAACGTCAGTTATAATTCCGGATACAAATGATTATGATTACTTTTTCGATTACAGAAAAGCAGAGGATAATTTATATTATTGTGGATTATCTCTCAATTCAGACAAGTCTGTAATAGAAACCGGTTTTAACATTTATTGTGGTCCAAAATCAGGAAAAATATTAAAAGAATATGATAATTTTAAAAATGAAGACGTTTATTTGGCAAAAAAAGGATTATCAAAGTTAGATCCACCTATCGTCTGGGGACTTGGCGACTTATTAGGATGGTTTCTAAAAGTTCTATATTCATTTGTAAAAAATTACGGAGTTGCAATTATAATATTAACGATAATATTGAAAGTTCTATTGTCGCCTTTAATGGTAAACAGTATGAAGAATTCTCAAAAGATGCAACAATTGCAACCAAAATTAAGTGAATTACAAGCAAAATATAAAGATAAGCCTGAAATGTTAAGTCAAAAAACAATGGAATTGTATAAAAAATCAGGTATTAATCCTATGTCTGGTTGTTTACCTATGTTATTACAGATGCCATTTTTGTTTGCTATGTATCAATTGTTAGATAGAATGTTTGAACTAAAAGGTGCAAGTTTTTTATGGATTAAAGATTTAGCAATGCCGGATTCATTAATAACTTTTGGATTTACTATACCTTTGTTAAATATTGATTCGTTAAATATATTACCTATAATAATGGTTGTAACTCAAGTATTCCAGAGTTTGTTGACTCCGGGAATGGGAAATAATCCCCAAGCAAAAATGATGATTTGGCTTATGCCTTTAATGTTTTTCTTTTTCTTTTACAATGTATCATCCGGTTTAGTATTGTATTGGACAATAATGAATCTACTTGGAATAATACAGCAAGTATATATGAATAAAAAATTAGTAGTAACTAATGAAGTAAAAGATGTAATAAAAAAGAAAAAGCAAAAATAAGAAAAAAATTCTCTAAATTAAAGGAGTTTCTTATATGATAGAACGAGATTTTACAGGAAAATCAGAAGACGAGATTATTTCTACAGCTCTAGATTTGTTAAAATTAAAAAGAGAGCAAGTTGAAATTAAAGTAGAAAACAAAGGTGGTTTTTTAGGGTTAGGAAAAAAAGAAGTTACAGTGAAAATTTCTTATGATGAGGAATTTTCATTTGCAAACAGAAGTTTAATGCTTGTGAAAGAATTATTAGAAAGGATGGATATTGAAGCTAAGATTTATCTGATGGAAGAAGATGATGAGAAAGTTTTAATTGATATTGAAGCGAAAGATGATTCTGCAATATTAATAGGTAAGCAAGGAAAAACTTTGGAAGCGATCCAAACAATAGTAAATGTTATAATGAATAAAGATTATTCAGTATGGACAAAAATTATAATAGACACTTGTGGATATAGAGAAAGACGAGAGCGTAATTTAAAGAAAATAGCTCAAGATGCAGCAAAACAAGTAAAACGAGATAAAAAGTCTATTTTATTGGAACCGATGAATCCTTTTGAGAGACGAATAATTCATATGACATTAAAAAATGTTGAGCAAATAGATACAATATCTGAAGGTGAAGGAACGATAAAACGTGTAAAAGTTCTGTATCAAGAAGAAGTAATAGAAAATTAATTATATAGAAGTAGGATTTATATCCTACTTTTTTTTATAAGGAGTGAGATTTTGTTTGATAAAAATAAAAAGATAGTTGCATTTTCATATTTAAATTCTGTAGTAAGTGGTTTTTTATTAAAACGTGATATTTCATTTTTCAGATGTGATTTAAGAGAAGTTGCTAATATGCAAGGTAAAAATAAAATAGCATCATTGAATATAGAAAATATAGAAAGTGTGACAAGTAGTTATAATGCAAAGATACCGTTGGTTGTCGATGTCCCTCAAATGGTGTTGTTGTCAAAAAATGAAATCAGCCTGGAAAAGATGTTTATATTTGCAGATAAAACAAATGCAGATTATTTATCTATAGATTTAAATTATTTTGATTTTGATTTAATAAAAAAAGGAAGTTTATTAGGATTAAAATTTGTAGGATATTCAACAAATAATGATGTTTCTGCGGATTTTATAAAAGAAAAAGTAATAGAATTTCAATCTGCAGGCGGAAAACTTTTAATTTTAGAAAACTTTACTGATGCATTTATTCAAATGTTGCATGGTATTGTAAAACTTCCTATCATTTCAGAAAATGGAAAAAATTGTGATGGAAATTATATAAGAATGGATAAAATGCTTGGATTAGCAGAACATGAAGAAAATGATGTTAATTTAAAGAAATTAATTTTAGATATTGTAGATGAGAAGATTTTTAAAATAAAAAATGAGTAAATTAAAAAAAAGATATGTATGTAATGAATGTGGCTATACTTCCAGTGTATGGATGGGAAAATGTCCGGAGTGTAATAGTTGGAATTCATTTGTAGAAGAAATAATAAGTGAAGTATTCGAGAAAAAACAACAAAGTACCGAAAGTGAGCTTCCTGTAAAAATTCAAGAAATTCAGCAATTAGAAGATGATATTTTTATTTTAGAAAATGAACATATGAATGTTTTTTTTGGTTCAGGAATAGTTCCCGGATCTGTAATTTTATTATCGGGGGAACCAGGAGTAGGTAAATCGACTTTTCTTTTTTTATTGGCAAGATATATAAAAAGATCAAAAAAGATTTATTATTTTTCAGGAGAAGAATCTGTAAATCAAATAAAGAAAAGGTTTGATAGAGTGGGTGCTTCAGATTCTTCATTATTTGTATCTAACTTATCTCAAATGGAAAAAATAAATGAAATATGTCAAAAAGAAAAACCGATGTTCGTATTTGTAGATTCAATTCAAACCTGTTTTTCAGCCGAAGTAGATTCAGTGCAGGGAACAATATCGCAAATAAAAAAATGTACACAAACATTGATTGATTATGCAAAAACGTCAAATGCTGTAGTGATTATTGTTTGTCATGTGACTAAATCCGGAGAAATTGCAGGTCCTAAAATAATGGAACATATGGTGGATGTGGTAACTTATTTTGAAAGTGATTATAAAAATCAATTCAGAATATTACGTTCAAGAAAAAATAGATTCGGTAATGTTGACGAAATTTTAGTTTTTGAAATGAAAGAAAAAGGTCTTGAAATAATAAACAATCCGTCATCATTTTTTATAGAACAAGATAATTTAGAAGAATCATCTGTTGGTAAGTGTAAATGTGTTATCATGGAAGGTAAAAGACCGTTGATAGTTGATATAGAATCGTTGGTTGTTCCTTCTGCTTATCCTATGCCGAAACGTTTTTCTGAAGGGATAGATATTTCCAGAATAAATAGAATATTGGCTATAATTGATAAGCATTTGAATGAGAATTTTAATAATTATGATGTTTATACGAATATTTGCGGTGGAATAAGAACATCAGATATAGGTATAGATTTAGCGATAGCAGCAGCGATTATATCTTCTAAGAAAAAAAAGCCGATAAAAAATAATAATGTTTTTATCGGTGAGCTTTCATTGACCGGTAGAATAAAAAAAGTTAATCAGATAGAGAAAAGAATAAAAGAAGCAGGGCGTTTTGGTTTTGATAAAATTTTTTATCAAGATGAAAAAAATAGTTTGCCGGGAATAGAAATATTAAAAGATTATTTTCAATAGGGAAATATTATGAGAAAAACAACAAAGCTTTTTTTATGTTTTAGTTTCCTTTTGTTTTCTTCTTTTTTAGGATTCGGACAATCTATCGGAGTTATAAATCCGTTTTTGTTTCAAACATCAACTGAGACATTATTGATAAAGAGTAATTTGATTTTTGAAATTTTTAGTGCGAACGAAGAAGGAAAATTTTTTCTAAAAAATATAATGTGTCAAGGAGCAACTTTTGAAGAGGTGAAAATTAATGCTTTTTCGGCTGCTTATGAAGAAGACTTTCAGTATGTTTTTTTGTTTAAAGTGTATAACTTGTATGGCAATATAATGCTTCAGTCGTATCTTTTTGATGTAGATAAAAATCAACAATTATATAGTAAAAATTATCCTATAGATTTTAATATAAAAATAAATGAATCAATTGCACTTGTAGCAAAACAGATAATAGAAGATATATCTTTATTAAAATTCGAGAATACAGAAAGAGTAAGAGAAAAAAAAGAGTTAAAAAAAGATAATAAAGAAGATGAAATTGAAACTGAAAAAGAAAGAATAGAAAATTTATTAGATAAGGAAAAGTTAAAACATGAGTTATTTGTTTTAAATGGTTTTTTAAAAGTTAATTCTCAAACATTGTCATTGCTATCTATTTATACAGGTTATAGTTTTTACGCAAGTGATTTTATATATATGGATGTAGGCGGTTGTATAGGTTTTGGAAAGAAAGAAGCGTGGTTTGATTTTTCAAATTGGCAATGGAACTCTTTTTATGCAGGAGGTTTTGGAGGTGTACATTTTTATTTAAAAGGTTGGTTTGAACCTAATATAGGAGCAAAAGTAGAGTTTTTATATCAAAATACTGATTCCGTTTATTTATCAATTCCTTTTGAAATAGGAATGAAAATACATATGTCAAAAAGACATGTATTACGTATATCTGGAGTTTTTCCGATAATGTCTTTGAATTTAACAGATTATCAATGGGATAATCAATTAACATTAGGAGTTTTAATAGGTTATGGTGTTAAATTATAAAAAACTATTATTATTTTTTATGTTAATTATAAGTTTTTCACTGTATGCAGATAATAAAAAGATTTCTTTTTTTTATGAAAGAAATGAAGAAATAAATGAAAATGAAGACTCGGTAATTATGTATCTTTTTTATAGCTTTGAAAATGAAAAAAGAATATCTGATTGTGATTTTATTTGTGATTATACTTTTATAAAGCAACCGATATCAAAACGAATCTCATTAAATAATAATGATGCTTTTTATTCATTTATGTTTGAAGAGAAAAAGTTAAAACTTGATTTTTATGATAAAAGCGGAAAAATTTTAGCTAAATCAGAGTTTGATTTAACACAATGTGCATCTTTGGATGAATTGAATATAATAAAAGAAGAAATCTACCAACGAATAGAAAATGATAAAAATCTAATATCGCATGAAAATGTTTTATTAAAAACAAAAGATACAGATAAAAAAGTTAGAAATAAAGAAAAGAAAGTAAATCATGATTTTCCGTATACGAGTCTTTCTTTAAGCGGGGTTTCTTTTCATTTATATTATGAAGATTTAAATAATTTTTCTATATTTCCAATAAGTTTGTCTTTATCTTTTTATCCATTAAGATATATGGAAATGAGTTTTTTTTATAATTTATCGTACAAAGATTTTTATTTGGACACGAAACAAGGTGAATTGGCTTCTTTTGCTCAACTTTATGGTATTTCATTAGGTTTTTCGTTTTTTTATAAATTGGGGCATTATTCCTTCGGAGCAAGTTTTTATAATATTTCAGCATTTGTAGAGAAATCGAGTAAAATAAAATGTGTAGAGTCTTACTTTTTACCTCAATTTTCTTTTTATCAGAGATTGGATATAAAATTATATAAAATGATTTATTATACAATGTATGTTAATCTTCATACGGTACAGAATTATTCTGATAAAAATGATGTCTGGAGTGGGAAAATATTTGATTATAATTTACCGCAACTTGATGTCTCTTTATTGGGGATTTCTGTGTTTTTTTAAATTGTAAATTTCCAAATATATAGTGCATTTCTTTTTAATTTTAGAGTAGTATAATTTTTTAATTATTTGTATATTTCTTTATAAATAAAATGAGGAGTTTTCTTTATGGTGAAAAAAAAGATTTTGATTGTTGATGATGATAAAAAGTTGACTGATATAGTACAGAAATATTTTACTCAATACGAATTTAATGTGGTTATTATAAATGATGGAAAAGACGTAGATCAAGTTGTTGATACAGAGAAACCCGATATTATTTTGCTTGATATAATGCTTCCAGGTAAAAATGGTTTAGATTTATTAAAGGAATTACAAAAAAAAGTAGATGTTCCTATTATTATGCTTACAGCGAAAGGTGATGAAATAGATAAAATAATTGGACTTGAATTAGGTGCTGATGATTATGTAACAAAACCTTTTTCAATTAGAGAATTGAGTGCCAGAATCAGAAGTGTTTTAAGACGTTCAGCAAGTACTCCGTTTGATTATACTCAGAAAAAAGAATTAGTATTTGGTAATCTAGTAATAAATGCAGATAAGAGAATGTTGATTGTTGATAATAATGAAATGGAATTAACAAAAACAGAGTTTGAGATTCTTTATCTTTTGGCATCTAATCCGGAAAAAACTTTTACAAGAGAAGAGTTATTGAAAGTTATATCAGACAGAGATTATGAAAGTTTTGACCGTTCTGTTGATATGCATATAAGTCACTTAAGAAATAAATTAAAACAACAAAAATCAGAAAATTGCAGTATTAGAACCGTATGGGGTGCAGGATATAGATTTGAAGTTAAAAAATAAGTTGCGTATAAAGAGTTCTTTAAGAAAAAGAATGATAACTCTTTTTCTTATTTTACTTTGTGTACATGTCGTTTTAACAGCAATTATTTCATTTTTTGCGTTTCAGAAATTATTAGATTCTCAAATGGATGGTATTGACTTTAAAACGACAGCTTTGAAGTCTCAAATAGAAAAATATTATGATGGAGTCTCGGAAGAACATTATGATATTTATGATTTGTTAGATTATGATACAAGCGGCGGAACTGATATACTGAAAAGTCATGTAGAGAAAACTTTTCCGGGAATGGAATTTACTATAAGCAGTATAGAAGGGGATATTATATATAAAGATTTTCCCAAATTAATATATAAAAATGAGACTCACAGTTATTTATTTGAAATAAAAAGACAAATAAGTTTTAAGTCGAGTTTACCTTTTAAATCTATTGAATTATCTGTAAGATTTAATTTTTTGAAAATAATTTTTCAAAGTCTTTTAATTAGTTCAATTGTATCTGCATTATTAATATTACCAGTTTTAGTTTTATATTTAAATAATACAATAAAACCATTATTTTCTCTTGCTAAAGCTGCATCGCAAATAGCAAAAGGGAAATATGGTGTTAAAGTTAAAATCAATGCAAAAGATGAAATAGGTCAACTGATAAAATCTTTTAATTATATGTCTGAAGAATTATCAAAAATGAAAGAAATCAGAGATGATTTACTTGCTACTGTAAGTCATGAGTTGCGTTCCCCTTTAGGTAGAATACGCGGCTATACTGAATTAATGCTTGATATTGATTTACCTGAAAGTGAAGAAGATGCATTTTATAAATCAATATTATCCGAAATAGATTTATTAAATAATATGGTAGGTGAAATATTAGAAGTATCTCGTCTAGAAATGAAAAAAGAAAGATTATTTCTTGAAATATTTGATATGAAATATTTCTTTGAACTTTTATCTAAAGAGTTAGAAGTTTTAGAAAAAGCAAGAAATGTTGATATAGAATATAGTTGTAATGACAATCTATTTTGTGAAATAGATGTAGAAAAGATAAAGAGGGTAATTGTAAATATTGTTCAAAATGCAATAAATGCCAGAGCTACACATATTGATATAAAAATGAAGAAAGTAAAAAAGAATATTTGTGAAATATCTATTGCAAATAATGGAAAAACTTTATTAGAAGACTATTTTGAACTTGTATTTGAAAAATTTTATCGTGTCGATAAAGCTCGCGACAGAGAATCGGGTGGCTTTGGATTAGGATTAGCAATTTGTAAAGGAATAATAGAAGAACATAAAGGACGGATTTTCTTTACTAAAGTAAAAGAAGGAACCAAACTAATAATGCAAATTCCTTTGAAAGATGAAAAAGCTTTTAATTAAATATATTGCTTTTGTTCTATAGCTCTTGAAAGAGTATGTTTGTCTGCATATTCAAGAACACCTCCCATAGGTAAGCCGGTTGCGATTCTTGATATTTTAATATTTGAAAATGTTGTTTTTATAAGATTTTGAATATATAAAAAAGTAGCATCCCCTTCGATTGTAGGATTTGTAGCAACAAGTACTTCTTCAAAATGATTTTGTTGTAATCTAAAAATTAATTCTTTTATTCTTAATTTTTCAGGTGTGCGGTTTTCTAAAGGATTTATAGTTCCGCCGAGTATGTGATACAAACCAGAAAAGATTCCGGTGTCTTCGATAGCAAGCATATCTTTTTGTTCTTCAACAATACATAATATTTTTTTATTCCGACTTTCGGAAGAACAGATAGAACATTTATCTGTATTTATTATAATGCAACCACAATCAGAACAAAAATTAGTATTCTCATTAATGTAAGAAAGAATTTTTATGAAATCTCCAGAATATTCTTTGTTTTTGATAAAGAAGTAAGCGAGTTTAGAAGCTGTTTTTTTCCCCAGACCGGGTAAACGACTTAAAATTGCAATTAAATCTTCAAGTTGGTACATTTTATTTTCCTAAAAAAGACGAAATGTCGGCAAAAGATGTACCGAATTCATTTTTTATTTTGTCATTCATTTTTTCACAAGCGTCATTTTGAGCAAAAATTATCAAATCCTTGAAAGTTTCTAAATCCTCTGTTATGTATTTATTGTTTTCATATTTAATATCTATAATTTTAAATTTTCCATTTATAGTAACTTTAACAAATCCACCTCCGGATTCACCTGTAGCTTCTAACGTTTCAATTTTTCCTTTAATATCATCTGCTTTTTCTTTTAAAGAGTTAAGATTAAAATTTTTTAATAAATCAAATGGTGACATAAAGCTCTCCTTAGCGATATTCTGTACATGAGAAAATTTCTTTTAGATTTTTTTTATTAATTTCGTAATCCGAATTTTCATTGATATTAACATTATCAGGTAATAATGAAGAAAGAGAAAAGTTCGATGTTTTAGGATTTTCTGTTTTTTCATTTTGTTCTAAAGATTCAATTTTTTCATCCTTAGTAGTATCTATCTTTTTTGTCTCAATGTTTTTATTATCAATATTATTTTCTTTTTTAAGATTTTGTATTGTTACATTTTCTGTTGTAGTAGGTTGAAAAAAGTTTTTTTTCTTCTTTCTTATTTATATTTTCTACAGTTGAACTTTCTTCTGTTTTTTCATGAGAAGAAGTTATATTCTGCTTTTTATCATTTTCAACACGAGAATTATCAGACTCTTGTTTTACAAGATTTTCTGATTTTTGATTTTTTGAATTATCAGTTTGAGTTAATTTTTTTTTTTCTAAAAATGCCGTTTGAAGTGCTTTTATTTGTTTTAAAAGAGTTCCTGGACGTATAAAATCTTTGTATTTAGTTAGTTTTATTAGAAAAAATTCTAATTCCATTTCTTGATTTATTGAATATCTTAATTTTTCATAAAAATCGAAAGATAAATCTAAAATATTTTCTATATCATAAATTGATAATTTTTCTAAAATATCAGGTGAATAATAATTAGAATTATTTTTTATATCAGTAGAAGACGATTGTGATTTTAATAAAAGTATATCTCTAAAAAAAGAAATAATATCAGCAAGTATTTGTTCTATTCTACATCCAGAACTTAACAATTCATTTAATTTCGTATGAATATTTGTAAGTTGTTCATTCAGAATAAAAGAAACCATTTGTGCAATTTGTTCTTTTCCTGCCAAACCGAGTTTAGATTGTATTTTTTCAAGTGTAATCTCATTACCGCAGAAGGAAATAATTTGGTCTAGTAGAGTATATGCATCACGTAAAGAACCTTTTCCTTCTTTTGCAATCCATTTAATTCCATTTGTATCGAAAGAAATATTTTTATCAGTTAATATCTTTTCAATATTTTTTTCAATGATAGAACTTGGTATTAATCGTAAGTTGAATTGCTGACATCTGGATTTTATAGTTGCCGGAACTTCGTTTAGTTCTGTAGTTGCAAATATAAAAACAACATGTTCCGGTGGTTCTTCTATAGTTTTTAAAAGAGCATTAAAAGCACTTTTTGAAAGCATATGAACTTCATCAATGATATAGATTTTATATTTGGCTGCAACAGGTAAATATTGAATCTCTTCTTGTATAGTTTTGATATTATTTATACTTGTATTTGAAGCACCATCTATTTCAATAACATCACTGTTGTTTCCTTCTTTAATACTTGTACACTGAATGCATTCATTACATGGTTCTCCTGTTGGTCCATGTATACAATTCAATCCTTTTGCAATTAAACGTGCAGTCGTGGTTTTACCTACACCACGTGGACCGCTAAGTAAGAAAGCATTTGCAATTTTTTGAGAATTAAGAGAATTTTTTATAGCAGTGGAAACGAAATCTTGACCTACGAGAGTAGAAAAACTTTGCGGTCTATATTCAGTAGCTGTTGCAGTATGTGCCATATATTTAACCCTAGATTATAAGTATGATTATTAGGGATAATAATAAAAAGCCCCTTTATATCCAAAACCGATTACACGCATAAATCCAAAAGGTACCGTTGCTATCTTCCGATCCTGGCGGGGTTAGTTTTATCATTATCGCATAGAGTCTTGAATTAAAAGAGGCATCTTTGAGGAATAAGGAATTGAACCTATTATATCAGATAGATATGTCAAAACGACCGATTAACCATTCTCGCATATCCCCATAAAAAATGAGCCAGAGAGGATTCGAACCTCCGACCTTTAGATCCGCAATCTAAAACTCTATCCAGCTGAGCTACTGGCTCGCTATTCGGAAAGTGGGGGATTCGAACCCCCGATACGCACTAACGTATACACGCTTTCCAAGCGTGCACATTCGACCACTCTGACAACTTTCCAGTGGATCGGAGAGGAAGGGATTCGAACCCTTGGATCGGGGTAAGCCGATCAACTCCTTAGCAGGGAGCCCGATTCGACCACTCTCGCACCTCTCCTGTAAAAATAAAAAACGGAGAGCTAGGGATTCGAACCCCAGGTAGCCTCGCGACTACAACGGTTTTCAAGACCGCCTCTTTCAACCACTCAGACAGCTCTCCAATAGGTAATGATGAGTATTTAACCTTTTATCTTTTTTTTGTCAA
>JAEIGA010011354.1_pt1 | contig 13530 bp, 6 predicted proteins | sample 9270691 | NCBI WGS metagenome assembly JAEIGA01 (sample SAMN17057246, study PRJNA624740) | gut metagenome | biome: biome; isolation source: fecal sample | host: Bos grunniens | place: China: Xizang | collected 2019
ATATTGCAGAAGATAAACAATATGCAAGAGAACTATTCAGCTGAGATTATAATCATAGGCGGAGGAGCTGCAGGCCTTATGGCTGCAGCAGGTGCCGCCGAAACGCTTCAGGGCAGGAAACGTGTCCTGGTATTGGAAAAAATGCAGCGACCAGGACGCAAGATCATGATAACGGGAAAGGGAAGATGCAACTTCACAAATCTAAAGGCATGGAACGAGTTCTGCGGACATGTTCATCCTAAACCTAATTTCCTCAAGCCTGCATTCTATAATCTGAGTTCTGAGAGGATGATAGACTTCCTCAGCTGGCATGGAATGGAAAGCGTGGTTGAGAGAGGTGACAGAGCGTTTCCGGCTTCGCATCTGGCCTCAGACGTGGTTGATGCATTGGTGAGGGCTGCAGAAGATACCGGCGCAGAGATTATATGTAACAAGGAGGTGAGAGAGATTTCTCCACTCGCTTCGCTCGGTCTAAATGACAATGATGAACAGGGATTCCTCATTAGATGTCTTGATGAAACGACATATACCTGCAGGAAGCTTATCATATGCACAGGAGGTCTATCGTACCCTAAGACCGGGTCCAGTGGAGACGGTTATGCTTGGGCAAGGAAGATGGGACATGCTGTAAGGCCGTTGTTTCCTTCACTTACGGCTGTGGTACCTAAAGGGTATAAAGATCTCTCGACTTCGCTCGAGATGACAGGAGAGAGGAGCGAGAGGACAGAAGGGAGGAGCGAGAGGACAGGAGAGAGGAGCGAGAGGACAGAAGGGAAAGGGCACATTCACAGAAGCACTCCGCTGTCGGAAGTCGGCAAGATGCTGTGCGGCAACCAGCTGAAGAATGTAGGATTGACCATACTCATTGACGGTAATGAGGCTCAGAACGAATTCGGCGACATTGATTTTACCGATGGCGGCATTGAGGGCCCTATAGGCTTCAAGGTCAGCAGGAAATGCGTCAATGCCATCTTTAACGGTTCGAAAGTGACGGCAGTACTGGACCTCAAGCCCGCTGTGGAGATAGAGGACCTGACCGTACGCATAAATGGTCTATGGAACGAGATATCAAAAGACAGACGCAACGCCCAGAAACTATATAAGGACAGATTCAGGATACTTCTTACCAAAGTGATGCCGATGGCCCTGATCAATGGATTCATGAAATATCATCCGAATGCCGACCACAAGACACTTCCTAAATATCTGAAAGGGTGGAAGTTCGAAATTGAAGGATATGTCGGATACGAAAGATGTGTCGTGACAGCAGGAGGCGTATCACTTGAGGAAGTGACACCGAAGACATTGGAATCCAAGCTGGTTCCCGGACTTTACTTTGCCGGTGAAGTCCTGGACCTTGATGCCGATACAGGAGGATATAATCTGCAGACAGCGTTCTCTACAGGATATCTTGCGGGAATCAGCGCCGCTAAATAACTCCAGAACCGATCATTTCTACAGATGTATCCCTGGCACGTGTTGACAGGGACTCTTCGACAGGTGCATACCATGCTGCAAATTGTCCAGGTGTTATGCCACGCTGCGGAGCATCGAAGAGGATGTAGAGACCGTTTTCGCGCATTATGAGGGTTGCATCCTGGAGCGGCTGGCGGTAGCGGACGCGGACGCGATAGCGACGTATGTCACCAGGAGTCATGCAGAGGTCCGGACGGATCCAGTGAATCTCAGACGGAGCTATGCGGAGACAGCTTCGTGACAGACCCTTATGGGTGTGTCCCTCACCTACATATATGATATTGTTCATGATATCGGTTTCTATCACAAACAATGAATCCTTGTGTCCTCCCACATTGAGCCCTTTTCGCTGTCCGATAGTATAGAACTGGGCGCCATCATGCCTGCCGACTATCTTTCCGAAAGGATTTTCCTTATATCTTGTCTTCTTTATATGTTTCCTGCCGCTTCGATATGTTTCTGTTTCAAACCTGATCTGATATTCAACAGGTTGCGAAAGTCTCATCAAGTCTTCATCTGAAAGCGCAGCAATCTTGACCGGATCAAAAGGACATTCAGCTTCTACAACAGGCATTGCCTTATCTTCAGACACATAATCTGTTATCATATTGACCTCACCCAATCCATCACGAAGGATAGAACATAGAGTAGACTTAATAAACAGATATTGCTCATTTTCAACATAATAAGCATCATACACCTCAACAATATCACCTTCACAAGGTTTGAGTTTCTGCTGAAGGAAGGTAGGCAGATCCACCTTACCGACGAAGCATATTCCCTGTGAGTCCTTCTTTTCTGCAGAAGGCAAGTCAGCCTCATGCGCAAGCCTGCGTACCTCTGGCTTTTCTATATCTCCAATCGGGAACATAGCCTTAGAAAGCTGATCTTGAGTGAGCTGACACAGGAAATAGCTTTGATCCTTGTTCGGATCGGCCCCTGCAAGAATACGATGTATCGGCTGACCGTCAGGACCTTCTGTCGTCACTTTCCTGCAATAGTGTCCGGTAGCGACATAATCCGCTCCTAACTTCTGAGCGCATTTCAGGAATGCATCGAACTTTATCTCCCTGTTGCAGAGTACGTCGGGATTGGGAGTACGACCTTTCTCATACTCATCGAACATATAATCCACAACCCTCTGTCTGTACTCTGTACTCAAATCCACAAAATAAAAAGGTATACCTGTCTTGCGCGCAACAAGTTCTGCTACGAACCTGTCTTCCTCCCATTCGCAATCACCATGGAGAGTGGTTGATGCGTCGTGCCAGTTCTGCATGAAGAGGCCGAATACATCATATCCCTGCTGCTTTAGAAGCAAGGCTGCGACACTGGAATCTACACCTCCAGATAGGCCTATACACACCTTTATTTTGCTGTTATCTGCCATAAGATGGGATATTTTCGATAAAATGCACTATATTTGTTATCTTTGCAAAGATAACGTAATTCGGCAGTTATGACAAACAAAGAGATAAAAATCGCCTATAAGGAATTCGATTCCATAGACGAACTTGAGTCAAAGGACCGCAAACTTGCGCAGGCAGCCATTGAGGCTACAAAACTGTCTTATGCCCCATATTCGAATTTCAATGTAGGAGCGGCTGTACTTTTCGAGGACGGCGAGATAGTAAAGGGGGCAAATCAGGAAAATGCAGCATATCCGTCCGGAATGTGTGCAGAAAGGACAGCACTTTTCTATGCAAGCGCAAGCAGACCGGACAAGGCCATGTCTGCGATAGCCATCGCAGCAGGCCAGAACGGAGTCATATGTGATTATCCTGTAACACCTTGCGGTGCATGCAGGCAGGTAATGGCACAATATCAGACGAAGAGTGGAGCACCTATGGAGGTACTTCTTGTAGGTGGCCGAAAGATATGGAAGTTCGAAAAGATCGACGATCTTCTACCGCTGATTTTCGACAGCATTTAAGACAATTGAGGTAGTTATTTTTGCTGATTTGCAAAAAATGTCTACCTTTGCAGCCGGGTAAGTCTTACACGACCAGCTCCCTCCAAACTCCCCCAGGACTTGACCGTAGCAAGGGTAGGAGGTCGTAGCGGTGCGATGTAATCAGCTTACCCTTTTTTTGTGGAACAACACCAACAACATAACATGAAAAAGACTATAATAGCGCTGTTATCAGTAATCATATTGAACGGATGCGAAGGATTTGACCCTGACGCATTCATGGATGAACTTATAAACGGAGGAAATACAGAAAAGCCTGAAGCCCCCGAACAGGAGAAACCGGAGGATGGAGAACAGGAAGTGCCGGATACTCCGGGAGAAAATCCCGAGAATCCCGAAGACGGCAACGAGAATCCTGATACAGGTGAATCAACCATACCTGGATTCACGACTGCGAATATAGGGCATGCTGGTCTCACGTATATGTGGGACGAGAGTGTCATTCCGGAAATCACCATCAGCGTTTCTCTGGACGAATGGAACAGACTTCTGAGTCTATATGACCAGAACAGTCAGACCAAGGAATACATATACTGTGACATCACCTATAAAAAGGGAACTGATGTTTCAGTCATTGAGGATGCAGGAATCAGACTCAGAGGCAACACATCACGACGCAGACCGGAAGGAAACGGCGGAGAGATGCATAGAACTAATGAGACGGATTGGAATCATTGTCATTTTGGTGTGAATCTGAGAAAATTCGTAAAGGACTCAGACCACGAGATACAGGGGATCAGAAAATTCAACCTCAAATGGTTCAAGGATGATGCATGCTATGTAAGGGAACTGTTCTGCTATGACCTTTTCCGCCGGGCAGGCATATGGACAGCTGCATTCGACATATACTGCAGACTTTGGGTACACGTGGAAGGTGACGCTGTGCCTGTATACTATGGAGTATATGAAATGATTGAACCATACGACAATAAATATCTTGAAAAAAGAGAGCAGTGGTTCGGAAGCTCTGACGGCAACCTATGGAAGTGCAGCTACGACTCACACGGTCCTGCAGACCTCAGGAATGCTAACGCAAATATGGGCGAAGACAACAACAGGGATGACTTCACATATGAACTCAAGGAAACCGGAGGAAACTTCGAGGAAGCGAAGGCCCAGCTTCAGGACTTCATGCTTAAATTGAATGGCAAAGGAGAAGACAGTTTCTATAAATGGATTCAGGAGGTATGTGACGTTGAACTTCTTATGAAGACATATGCAGTCAATGTAGCAGTGGGCATGTGGGATGACATGTGGAACAACGGAAACAACTACTATCTGTATTTCAACACTCTTGACAAGTATGACTACAAGGTATTCATGATCCCGTATGACTATGATAACACGCTAGGAACAAGCAACGCTTATGATGCAGCCAGACAGGACCCATACAATTGGGGCGAGCGTGGCATACTTATAGAGAGGCTGATGAAGTTTGAAGAGTTCAGGAACATCTACAGAGACGAACTGAAGAGACTTGTAGATCCTGCCAATGGACTTATGGATCAGGCAAGCGCCACTCAGAGGATTCTTGACTGGCAGTCAAAGATCCGTAGCTATGTCAGCAACGACACCGGTGAAGACATGGAGATAGCGGACAGACCTGCGAGTTGGGGAAGTTGGGGAGACTACCGACTTATGTCAACAGACAACAACTACTTCACGGTGAAGGCAGAGACCATAAACAATCTCAGGTAATCCCCTATTCTGAGTAGAATTCTATTATACGGCCGATAGCTCTCTGGCATACAGGACAGAAGCTCTCGGCCTTGTTCGTATGCATCCTGCAATCCTCAGCCGGGCGCCAGACGCCTTTGGACTGGTAGCCTGCTCCTTCGAGCAGCTGCGCCTGTCCGGCGTCAAGCATATCCTGCCACTTACTGCCGAAGTCGGCCAAGGTAGTTATGTTCTGTTCCCATGGCTCCGTGCCTGGATAGTAATATTCAACATACTGATCATCGTAGTAATATTCATCGGCAAGGCCTGCAAAACTGTGTCCGAATTCATGGACGACTACAGGCTTGAATGCAGGATGATGTGCTGTCGTAAGAGTATATGATCCATAAATGCCTCCACCGCCATAAGTATCTGTATTTGCAAGGATTATGATATGCTCATACGGGATTCCGCATAGAGAGTCGTGCATATTCTTCAGGCGGAGCGTAGTCAGATATCTGTCCATATAGAAAGTATTGAAGTGAGCCTTGAGAGCCGTATCCTTCCACAATCCTTCCCCAGGGACACTCACTCCGCTGTCTTCCGATTCCAGCGGAACTGCCAGGAAGTTGAACCTATCCTTATATTTTCCGAACGGTTCATGGGCCAGAATAGCCTCCATCGCCACCTGCGCATCAGCATAAAAAGTCGAAACTTCCTCTGAAGTATATCCTTCTGCCACTATCACCACATCTATCTTCTCCTGCGGGCTTCCGTTCTTCAGAAGATAACGATGCTCCGGAACCTGAGGATTCAGATATCGGATGAGAACATCTGAAGGATCCGCGACATGCTTGAGAGAAGCCATCACATTACCATGAAGATCATATATTTCAACATTCACATACGCCTTATTTTCAGGCATAGGAAGGAGAAATACATTTTCAAAAGATTTTCGGACCTTCGTTGCTTCTTCCGTGGTCTGCCATTCCTGAAAAAGTGTTGAGAACGACATGCGGTAAAGTATATCGCCTGTCTGTACATCAGTCATACATATCTGCCCGTTTCCACGCACAGGGACTTTGGTCAGCTCGGATGTCCTACCTGCCCAACCGCTGAAACATGACATTTCATCAAGAGAAATCTCAGCTGACTTGTCAGTTCCCGAGAATATATAGTCAACCCGAAGAGTATGGGATTGTGCCGAAAGCTGCACAAAACTCAAGAGTGAAGACAACAGCAGAATAACGTTACGCATAAAAATATGTATATCAATAATTTACACAATATTGACCAGAGATTAAATCTTTGCTGCGCAATTGATACCGTCGAGGGCAGAAGACACGATGCCTCCCGCATAGCCTGCGCCTTCACCGCATGGGTAGAGACCAGACACCTGGACATGTTCGAGGGTATCAGGGTCACGTGGGATACGGACAGGGGAAGATGTACGGGACTCCACACCAAGAAGCAGTGCATCGTTGGTATAGTAACCATGCATCTTCTTGTTCCCTATTTCTGGAAAAGCATACTTCAGTCTCAATGATACGTGTTCAGGGAGCAGTTCATGCAATGGTGCATTGACTACGCCCGGATGATAGGATGTCTTTGGAAGATCCTTTGACGGAATTCTGCGACAGAAGTCCATCATGCGCTGTGCCGGAGCCTTCAGGGAACCGGTATATTCAAACAATTTTCTCTCCACATCCTGCTGGAAACGCAGGAGAGCCAATGGTCCATACTGTGAATATTCAGGGAAGTCCTCCGGCTCTATCTGCACTACGACACCCGAATTCGCCCACTTGGAATTTCTCTGCGAGTTCGACATTCCGTTCAGCACAAGCTCCCCTGAAGCAGTTGCAGCAGGTACGAGTATTCCTCCCGGACACATACAGAAAGAGAAAACTCCCCTATCAAGTACCTGAGTCACGAATGAATATTCGGCTGTAGGCATATAAGGCTGATATTTGCCATGATACTGTATCTTGTTGATCAAAGACTGAGGATGCTCCACACGCACTCCGAGAGCAAATCCTTTCGCCTGAAGTTCCCAGCCTTTACGGTAAAACATCTCATAAATGTCACGTGCTGAATGCCCTGTTGCAAGAATCACCTTACTTGACGTATAGACTATATCTCCAACCTCAACATCGAACTGACCGTCACCGCGCTTTACGATATCTGTCACGCGCGAGTCAAAATGGTATTCGCCGCCATGCTCTATGATACATTTGCGGATATTCTCCACAACTACAGGAAGCCTGTCGCTGCCTATATGAGGATGGGCATCGATGAGAATCGACGGATCTGCACCGAAACGTACCAGCTGATGGAGGACTTCACGGATATCACCTCTCTTGGATGAACGTGTATAGAGCTTACCATCTGAGAAAGTTCCGGCACCACCTTCACCGAAGCAATAATTTGAATCCGGATTTACAACACCTTCCGTAGAAAGCTTGGCCATATCGAACTTACGGGCATGCACATCCTTGCCTCTCTCAAGGATAACCGGCTTGAATCCTCTCATAAGGAGCTTCAAGGCTGAAAACATTCCGGCTGGGCCTGCGCCTATGATGATGACAGGCTCGGCAGAAGACACATCCTTGTAGTCTTCAAGTACATACTCCTCAAAGACCTCGTCAGGCTTTCCGACCTCAACACGGTAACGGTAAAGGATATCATTTCGCGCATCGATCGATCGACGCATGATCCTATACCTGATCTGCGCCTTGATCTTCGGAGAAACTCCCAGAGCCTTCACTGCAGCTGTCTGGATTTCATCAGCTGTAAGCTCTCTGCCTAATTTGCATGTTATTTCGATTTCTTTCATAATTCCCTAATGGATAAACAATTAAAATTCTGCAAGACGGCTGACAGGCGCCACATCCAGAGAAGTACGTTCTCCGTTCTGATAATGGAACCATCCTGCAATAGCAATCATGGCTGCATTATCCGTAGTAAACTTGAATTCAGGCAGGAAAGTAGTCCATCCTCTCTTACGTCCTTCCTCCTCAATGCGTGCACGCAGACCGCTGTTGGCAGACACTCCGCCACCTATCGTGATCTGTCGGATACCAGTGTGTTTCGCCGCTTTTATAAGTTTATCCATGAGGATATCAATCAAGGCTTTCTGGAAACTTGCACATATATCCGCCTTGTTTTTCTCCATGAATTCCGGATCCAACGCCATCTGATCACGGACGAAGTACAGCAGCGATGTCTTTATACCGCTGAAGCTATAGTCAAAGCCAGGAATATGCGGTTTTGAAAACTTGTATTTCAGAGGATCGCCTTCCTTGGCAAGCCTGTCCACGATAGGACCGCCAGGATAACCCAGCCCCATCATCTTGGAACACTTGTCGAAAGCCTCCCCCACTGCATCGTCTATCGTCTGACCTAGAATCTCATATTCCAGAGGGCTGTTCACCTTTACAATCTGGGAGTTACCTCCTGATACGAGAAGACACAGATACGGGAACTCCGGCTGGCGGTTGTCGGAATCATGCTGCTTGATGAAATTGGCAAGTATATGTCCCTGGAGATGGTTCACCTCCACAAGGGGCTTGCCAAGAGACATGGCCAGACCCTTGGCGAACGATGTACCCACAAGAAGAGAGCCAAGAAGACCCGGTCCACGGGTGAATGCGATTGCAGTGATATCTTCAGGCTTAATACCTGCACGTGTAATCGCCTCACTTACAACAGGTACGATATTGACCTGATGCGCTCTGGAAGCTAGTTCAGGTATCACTCCTCCATAAGCCTTGTGGACTTCCTGACTGGCGAGCACATTGGACAGGAGATACCCATCCTTGATGACTGCCGCCGAGGTATCATCACACGAAGATTCTATTCCCAATATTATTTCTGACATATTACATCTGATTATCTGTTCATCGGATTCAAAGGCATATTATATGCTTTGCATATCCGGCTGCAAAAATACAGATTTTATCCGATATTTTTACTATTTTTGCAAGTTGGACAAATAAACGTTTACGACTATCAAAAGGATACTGAAAATATTCTGGCTGACCACAGTCGCAATCGCGACCGCTGCCTTCGCCTTGGCTCTTGCAATACAGACGCCGCAGGTGCAGACAATGGTTGCGGAAGAGGTCGTAGACATGCTGTCTGAAAAGATCGACGGAGACATCACCTTCGAGAAGATTCACTTCAAGCCGCTCACGACACTGGTTCTGAAGAACATCGTGATAATAGACAAGAATCCGGCTGCCGATGCTTCAGATCCGTCAGTACAACCCGTCGATACATTCTTCCAGGCAAAATACATAATAGCCAACATGTCCTTGAAAAGCCTGACATCCCATGAAGGTCTGCATCTGGACAGAGTCTCTGTGAAGGATGCTCAGATGAATCTGGTGCTGGAGGATAATCCCGGAATTGGACAAGACCAGCTGGATAACCTTTCGAGAATATTCGGAATCGAGAAGCAAGAAGTGACGGAATACAGTGAGAAAGAACTGTTCCACATAAAGAAGGTCGGAATAGAAAAGTTCACATTCCGTCTCAAGAACCATTCATCTTCAAAAACCCCATACAATGGAGGAATCAACTGGAATGATTTGGAGGTAAGCGAGATAGACATTGATGCCAAGGAGCTTCAGTTCAAGGGCGGAGTCATGTCAGGCGAAGTCGAGAGTCTGTCGTTTATAGAGAAGTCCGGCTACAGATGCAACCACATAAGCGGAAAGGCAAGGGTTGGAAACGGAAAGACTATTGTAAATGAGTTCACGTTGAAGGACCCGTGGTCTGATATAGACCTCCCTCTGTATATGATGAGCTATAGTGGTGTGGAGGCCTTTCAGAATTACATTGAAGAAGTAAGGATGGATGCCGAGATCGCACAGAGTGTGATAGACTTCAGGACAATAGGATTCTTTGCTCCTGAGCTTGAAGGCAACAAACTGACAATAGATGCCGTCGGTGGCTTATTCTCAGGCACCGTGGATGATTTCAGCGTCAAAAACATGACTGTATCATCACGCGCGGGAGGATTTGCCGGTACCATAACAGGAAGGATGAAGGGAATTCCTGAAATTGACAAGACCACCATAGATGCCAAGATCAGGAATTTTACTGTCAGCAGCAAAGGACTTGGACTTTTCGTGACCGAATGGATGAAGGAAGGCAGCCTTGACCTGAGCAGATTCGCCAAAGGGACCACATTCAGAATCAATGCTGATGCGCACGGTCTGCTCAACAATCTCAAGATAAATGCAGATATAAACTCAGGCATCGGACGTCTCCATGGAAACATAAGACTTGATGACATCATAGCAGAAGACAGGCAGATAGGCATTTCCGGAGACATCAATACACGAAACCTGAATATAGGCAGGATCATTGGCAATGATATCGTTGGAGAAACCACACTGAAGGCTACAGCCGGCATCCGACTCGCTGACGGTGACAAGCCGATGAGTGCATCCATAGATTCTTTGGAAATCGACAGACTTCATGTCTACGGGTATGACTATTCGCAGATATCGGGATCAGGTTCCCTCTCGAAAGATGATTTTGACGGACGTATCGCATGTAACGACCCGAACCTCAACTTCATGTTCCACGGACGTCTCGGTCTTTCCCCAAGAACGAACAACACACTTTACCGTTTCTACGCTATCGTCGGTCACGCCAACCTCAATGCAATGAATCTGGACAAGAGAGGCAAGTCTGAAATCAGTTTCAGGACCTCTGCCGACTTCAGACGCACAAAGGGCGGAGACATCTACGGCGACATCAGCCTCGGCAATCTCCGTCTTGAGAACAACGAAGGCTTATACGACGTAGGCGAAATCAAGCTGACATCTGTAAGTAAAAACGACATCTACAGGATGGTACTGAAATCCGGATTTGCCAACGGCACATTCACGGGAACTGCCCCTGTCACAGAATTCATTTCCGACTTGGGTAACATAACTCTCAAGAAGGAATTGCCTTCATTATTCGAAGACCCGTCTTATACATGGAAAGGGAACAGATATTCCATCGACTTTGAATTCAACCACATGCAGGACATCCTGCCTTTCGTCATGCCGGGACTATGGATCTCCGACAACACCGCTCTCAGCGCCAGCCTTACAGACAGAGGACAATTGAAAGGATCACTAAGATCACAGCGTATAGCGCTGAAGACCAATTATATAAAGAATCTGGAACTTGATTTCGATAATAATGACGACCAGTTCAATGGAGAACTGAAGAGCAACGAAATAAGAGTCGCTACCCTGAAGATGAACGACAACAGTTTCAGGATACTTGCAGACAACGACCATATCGGACTGGGATACACCTACGACAACCAGAGTGAATTGGAAAACAGAGGAGAATTCATCATGCACGGAGACTTGTCACGTCCGGACGGGTTCACATCGCTGGGAATCAACATCCTCCCTTCTACAGTATTTCTCAATTCACGCGAATGGCGTATCCAGCCTTCACATTTCCGGATTGACAATGACGGTATCGAAGTGTCGTCTATAGAATTCCTTTCCGACGGGCAGAGCATCGACATACATGGTAACGTATCTAAAACACAGAAGGATACACTGTCCCTCAATCTGAACAGATTCGACATATCTGTATTGAATTCCCTTCTCAGCATCGACGGCCTTGGAATAAAAGGAGCCGCAACAGGAAGCGTGCAGCTCACATCGCCTCTCAAGGCAAAGGGTCTCCTCGCAGACATGATATGCGACTCCACCTATCTTGCTGGAAGGCCACTGGGAGTTCTCTCACTCGGAAGCAGATGGGATGAGGACTTCGAAAGGTTCGAGATTACTGCAAGAAACGAGATAGACGGCAGAAGCAACCTGGACATAACGGGCAAGCTTACTCCAAAGACAAGATCTCTTGAGGCTACAGCTTCCATAGACAGGCTTCATGTAGGATATGCCAAGCCATTCATGGAGGAGATATTCAGTGACATGTCAGGATACATTTCCGGTATCATCAATATTGACGGACCTCTGAATGACCTTGACATAAGCAGCGAGAGTACTGTTCTCGAAGACGCAATGCTGCAAGTCGCATACACGAACGTACCTTACTTTGCAGATGGAGCATTCCATATTGACCGCAGCGGAGTATATTTCGATGACATCAGGATAAAGGACCGTTACACCGGTACTGGCTCCGTTACAGGAAGCATCAACTGGAATGCATTCAGGAACATAAACTTTGACACAAGGATCAGGGTCAACGAAATTGAGGGCATCAATCTGAGCGAACGCCAGAACGAGACCTTCTATGGTAACATATTCGGAACCGGAAACATATCGATAACAGGACCAGTAAGCGCACTGTCCATGAATATAGATGCAGTGACCGCAAAACCTGGAGAGCTGCACATACCTATCACGGCAACAGCAACTTCTGGAAGCTCCAACCTATTGAAATTCACAGAGATAGAGAAAGACATATTCATAGACCCATATGAGGTGATGATAAGTCAGATGCAGAACAAGGAAGAGGAGGCAAGTAACTTCATGGTCAACATCCATGTGAATGCCCAGCCTGACGTGACAGCATTTGTAGAAATTGACAAGGCATCGGGCCATGTACTTTCCGGCAGGGGTAACGGAACGCTTGACCTTTCGGCCAGCGACGATGCATTCAGCATAAACGGAGACTATACCCTTACGGGAGGAAGCTACAAGTTTGTGGCTTTGGGATTTGTGAACAGGGACTTTGAGATACAGGACGGAAGTTCCGTGACATTCAATGGTGACATCTTCGACAGCACCTTGGATATCGATGCATTATACAAGACCAAAGTATCCCTGTCGACACTCATTTCAGACACTACATCTGTCGCCAACAGACGAACTGTCGAGTGTGGAATAAAGATTACAGACAAGCTGATAAATCCTCGTCTTTCATTCTCGATAGAGATTCCGGAGCTTGACCCTACTATCAAGTCAAGGGTAGAGAGCGCACTAAGCACTGAAGACAAGATCCAGAAACAGTTCCTGTCCATTCTGCTCTCCAACAGTTTCCTTCCTGACGAGCAGTCCGGAATATTCAATAACTCTACGATGCTGTATTCAAATGTATCCGAAGTCATGTCAAGCCAGCTGAACAACATATTGCAGAAACTGAACATACCTGTCGACCTCGGATTGAACTATCAGCCTAATGAAAAGGGTAACGATGTGTTTGACGTAGCGGTGTCTACACAGATGTTCAACAACAGGGTTGTGGTGAACGGAAGCGTAGGAAACAAGCAATACAGTTCAGGAGGCCAGACCGACGTTGTAGGAGACCTTGACATTGAAATAAAACTTGACCGTTCGGGAGCATTCCGTCTGAATCTGTTCTCGCATTCGGCCGACTCATATACCAACTATCTTGACAACTCCCAGAGAAACGGAGTCGGACTCACATACCAGACTGAGTTC
>JAEIGA010011355.1_pt1 | contig 13530 bp, 10 predicted proteins | sample 9270691 | NCBI WGS metagenome assembly JAEIGA01 (sample SAMN17057246, study PRJNA624740) | gut metagenome | biome: biome; isolation source: fecal sample | host: Bos grunniens | place: China: Xizang | collected 2019
CAGATTATAGGGTTATTTGCTTTAAGGCAGAGTTAATGCAACCCCTATGGATAAGGCAGATTCAATGCAACCAGGCAGAATGACAAAGTAAATGCGACTCCCCGCTTCGCGGGCAGTCGCATTTACTTTGTCTTGTCACCGCTTACCTTTACATAGATGACAAAGAGCAGAAAGTATGGCATAATATGTAGCATGAAAAAACTTCTTCTCGTTCTTTCTTGTTTTTGTGCTACGCTTGGCACATCTGTAGTTTCAGGGACGAGAATTTAAGGAGAGAATAATAAATGAAATTGAATCGAATCGTGTTTACAGTGTTTGTACTAAGCGCAGTGTTAAGAGCTGGCGCAGAGATAGATCCGGACTACTTTCGCCCTGTTAGACCAATAGGTGTTGGCGGTCAGGCTGCATGGAATGTAAGATCGGTCTTTTTTATGTATCCGCCGACATTTGATTTTAAGCGTTGTGAAGGAGCGCAATCTTATCGTTTTACCGTGAAGGATGAAGCGGGAGTTGAGCGGACGTTTACGGGTAAAACGCCGAACGTTTCACTTGCCCCGATATGGAAAGATTTGCCTATTTCGGGGTGGATGGATTTACGCTGCGAAGCGCTTGATGCACAAGGCGCAGTTATCGCGAAAGCGGGAGAGCGAAGCTTTTGGAAGCAGGCGCCTTTTCGCGCGGGAACATATCAAAACAAGAAGCGTTCTGCCGATGAGACTTCCAAGCGTATTGCCCGCTATATAATGAGTTTGCCGATTGTGAAGGCGAATTATTTAAGCGGAAAGCCTGTTCCTAAAGAAATGGTGAATGTAAACAATCAGGTTTTTGTCGCTTATCCGTCGAAGATGGGTGCGGCAGTCGTTTCGGCGATGGCGAAGATTGCGCACGGCGATACCGACGAGGCAAAGGCGGCACTTAAGCTTGCAGAAGGGGCGGTTAAGAAGCTTATGTCGGTTACAGAGAGCGAAGGGAAAGTTCTTGCCGGATTTCCGAGGACATACGAGGCGCATGAAGGGCTTTCAAAGCATCCAGAGAAGATGGTTCGCTTGAATAGCGGTAAGATTATGCTTGTTTATCCACGCGCTGTCGCTAATGCTTATCTTGATCTTTATGCAGTTACGAAAGATGAGAAACTTAAAGCTGCTGCTGTGAAAATAGCAGATCTTTATTTGAAACTTCAGGGAGAAGACGGTTCGTGGCCGTTAAATGTTTGGATTGAAAATGGTAAGAGCGTCGAGAAAAATAGGCTCGTCCCAGTTCACATGCTCGGTTTTCTTGAGCGGATGTATGAGCTTACCGGTGAGAGCAAGTATCGCGACGCGGCAGATAAGGCTTTCGCGTATGTCGACAAAGGGCCTCTTAAGTCGTGGAATTGGGAAGGGCAGTTTGAAGATGTTGTGCCTACTGAGCCTTATCGCAATTTGACGAAGCATGACGCTTGCGATACGGCGATGTATCTCGTAAGGCGTTTCCCAAACGATGAGCGTCGCCTTCAGGAGGCTCGAGAGCTCGTCCGTTTCGCGGAAGACCAGTTTGTCTGCTGGGAGCGGCCGATGCATGGCAAGAAGGATCCGCGCTGCACAATGGCCGTATGGTGCTGCGAATCGTGGCGCTGCCCGGCTGTCCTTGAACAGTATAACTGCTATGTGCCGATTGATGCATCCGCCGCCAAGATGATCCGCACATGGCTTGCGATGTACCGCGCGACGAAAAATCCGCTCGATCTCGCGCGTGCCTGTACGCTTGGTGACGCGATTATTCGCGAGACGCGTGATAATGGGTATCTTCCGACATTCTGGATGGATTCGTGCGAAGATTGGCCGAACTGCACTCTCGCTTCAGCCGCAGCGCTCGCGGAAATACATTTGGAGAAGTCAAACATAAAAAAGTAGGTCTGACCTACTTTTTTATGTTTGGTAATTTATAAAAGGAAAGAAATTTAGATTTTAAGATGAAGTCTACGATTGACTGTTACGCGATAATTTTGGCCGGGGGCAACGGAGAGCGGTTGTGGCCGCTTTCTACACCTGAGCGGCCTAAGCAGTTTGTATCTCTTTTTGGCGGCAAGCCCCTGATCCGGCATGCGGCCGATCGCCTTAACGGCGTTATTCCGCCAGAGCGTATCTTTGTTATAACTGCAAACCGCCTTGTGGGAATGACACGTAAAGCGCTGGCGCATATTCCAAGGCAGAACATTATCGGTGAGCCTTGCCGACGCGATACGGCAGCGGCGGTAGCTGTCGCCTGCGGACTTGTCAAGAAGGTCGGTGGTGATAAGGCTGTTGGATGCATCTTGACGGCCGATCAGCTGATGACGCCTGTCGGTGCGTTTAGACGCGTTCTTAAGGATGCCGTCAAAGCGGCGTACAAAAGCTCATCTATCGTGACAATGGGCATAGTGCCGGACTATCCGGCTACGGGATATGGGTATATCGAATGCGGAAAGACCATCTCGTTTAAAACAAGAACGTCTTTTCGTCAAGTAAAGCGCTTTGTCGAAAAGCCAAACGAGAAGACGGCCAAAGCGTATTTACGAAAGGGCGGTTTCTGCTGGAATTCGGGGATGTTTATCTGGCGCGCAGATTCGCTGTCAGAGGCGTTTATGATGGCATCTTCGGATATCGCAAGTCTCATCGACAAGGTGGCGAAAGCGAAGAATGTCGCATCTTTACTGAAACGGGAATACTCTTCTGTTCGCGCGATATCGTTCGACTACGCCGTCATGGAGAAGATTGACGACATTATTGTCGCGGAGAGTTCCTTCAAATGGGATGACGTAGGCTCATGGGTATCGGTAGGAAATCATTATCCGTCTGACGGTAAGAGAAACGTCTGCATAGGCACGACTTTGCTTCATGAAGTGTCGAATTCGATAGTCGTTGGATCGAACGCTCATGTCACGGCCTTGATCGGCGTTAACGATATTGTCGTCGTGCATACCGGCGGGGCCACTTTGGTATGTGCAAAAGATCGTGTTCAGGATATTAAGAAATTGTTCCGGTGAACCTAGGTACCTCTTTTTTGGTATAATGTTGCAATGACATATCGGCATAAAACAGAAGGGAAAAAGATATCCTTGTTAGGCTTTGGAGCCATGCGCCTGCCGACGGTTGACGGAGGTCATGCCAACGGGTGGGCTATTGACGGCTATTCAGGCAAGGCTATAGACCAGGCTCTTTTCAATTCGCAGGTGAAAATGATGCTTGATAAAGGGCTTAATTATTTTGACACGTCGCCTGCATATTGTCGAGGGGAATCCGAAACATGCCTTGGAATCGCTCTGGAAAAAAGCGGTTATGACAGAGAAGATTATGTCATTGCCACGAAAATGTCGAATTTTTCGCCTACGCAATATTCTCTTGCCGCCTGCAAAAAAATGTTTGGCGATTCGTTGAAGGCTCTTAGAACGTCATATATCGATAATTATCTTCTTCATAATGTCGGTAACGGAGGTTACGACACGTTTAAAAAGCGGTATCTGGAAAATGGTGCCGCCTCCTGGTGTCTTGATCTGAGAGCTCAAGGGAAAATCAGAAATCTTGGCTTTTCGTTCCACGGAGACAGGCGGGCATGGGATTGGTGCATAGAAAACCATTCTATCTATAAATGGGATTTCGCGCTTATTCAAATGAATTACGTCGATTGGCTTCACGCCAAGGAGCTGAGCGATAAGAATCTTGACGCCAAATATCTGTATGACACGTTGACCTCGCTTAAAATTCCAGTAGTCGTGATGGAGCCTCTGCTCGGCGGCCGCTTGGCGCGATATAACTGGGCGCTCGCCAATAGGCTTACTCCTCTTGATCCGGAGGCCTCTTTGGCGTCTTGGGCGTTGAGATTCTGCGGAAGCTTCGATAACGTAATGTGCGTTTTGTCGGGAATGACATATTCAGCTCACATCGAAGAGAATATTGAAACATTTTCGCCGCTTAAAAAACTTACCGACAAAGAACTTGGCTCTCTCGAAGAGGCGGCTGTTGCGTTTCTCGCTTTAAATACCATCGCCTGCAATTGCTGCAATTATTGCATGCCATGTCCGTACGGTCTTGATATCCCGGGGATTCTGACATTTAGAAACGAGATACTCTCTTCGAAAAAGAAGCTTAGGCCTAAAGAAATTATCGCGGCTTATAAAAAAGCGATACCGCAGCCTCTTAGACGGGCCGAGCATTGCACAGGTTGCGGAAAGTGCAATTCGCATTGCCCGCAATCGATAGATATTCCTAAAGAAATCGCCAAAATAGACGCGTGGATTGACGAGGTGAAGAATGCGCTTGTGTAAGTTAATCGTTTCAGTGCTGTTTTTATCTGGCGTTATAGCGGCGTTTTTCGCGGTGCCCTTTACAGAGGCTTTTGCCTCATTCCAGTTTACCCCGGCGCTCATCAGCGCGATGAGGCCTGATAGCTGGCTGGATTTACTGCCTCTTGCAGGCATCGTCGCATTGACGCTTCTTTTCGGTCGCATATATTGCAAGGCGCTCTGCCCGCTTGGCATCCTGCAGAGTCTGGTCAATTTTTTATTTCACCCTAAAAGTCATGTTCGGCGTGTTTGCACACGTCTTGCAGTGACGAAAAAAATCATGGTGGTCAAGATTTCCGTTCTTGCAATATTTCTTCTTCTTATCGTCTTCTCGCTCGGCTCATTGGCCGGTCTTATTGACCCTTATTCGATTTTCGGGAAAGCTCTGACCTTGACAATGCCATGGGCTTTAATAGCGATAGCGCCTCTTGTAATAGCCTGTGCGGGAAAGGGAAGAATTTGGTGCAATTATATCTGCCCGGTGGGGACGGCTCTGTCTTTTGTCGCGAAATATTCTTTGTTCAAAGATAAAATCGCCCCCGGATGCTCTAACTGCAAGGCCTGTTTCGCTTCTAGCTCGTGCGTGAAGGCTGCCTCAAAAGAATCTGATGACGGCGTGACGCGCAGAGAAGCCGTAAAGGGTTTCGCCGCAGTTGCGGCGCTCGAGGCCGGCAAGACGACGGATGGCGGTTTTGCGCCTGTTTCTCTTCCTGGTAAGCCTAAGCGCCCGAGCAGTGTTCTGCCGCCTGGCTCTGGCAAGCGCGATGATTTTTATATGAAGTGCATCGGCTGTCAGCTGTGCGCCGCCGCCTGCCCAGAGAAAGTCATAAAACCTTCGACGTCGCTCGCGTCGTTCGGTCGGGTTGAACTTGATTTTCGCGAAGGCTATTGCCGTCTATCCTGTACGAAGTGCGGCAATGTCTGTCCGACGGGAGCCATTTCAAAACTACAAAAGGAAATGCGCGCGCATATCCACATGGGGCACGCGATTTGGAAAAAGGATCTTTGCGTGCGTACTGTTAACGGTGATAATTGCACGGCATGCATACGAAAGTGTCCTGTTCAGGCGATTCACCTCGTTCAGGGCTTTCCCGTTGTGGATAAGGCTTCCTGCATCGGTTGCGGAGCGTGCGAACATGTCTGCCCGTCGCGTCCGATGCCTGCGATTTTCGTCAAGGGCTTTGATGTTCAGCGTCATATCGTGCCTATGGGCGAGAGCGATCTTTTATCCGAGATGCAAAAGCTTGTGGAATCGGGCGAGTCGATAGTCGTCGCGCGTCACGGCGTTATCATCGCCCGCGAAAAAGGCCGTGGGCTTAAGCCGGCTATGAATATGCTTGATGCGAAGAAGCTTTCTAACGCCGTCGTCTTTGACAAGATAGTCGGCCGCGCCGCGGCGGCGATATTTATTGAGGGCGGTGTCAAGAAAGTTGCGGCACTGGTGATGAGTGCTCAGGCGAAAGAGCTTTTGAGCCTTTATGGCGTTGAATCAAAGGCGCTGAAAGTGGTGGATCAGATAGAAAATCGCTCTAAGACGGGCAGCTGCCCGATGGAAAGCGCGATAGAAGATTTGAAAAAAACAGATAAAATCGTAGAAAAATTAAGAAAGGTTATAAAATGATGAATAGCATTACATTCGGTCAGGCATGGGCTTACGGCGGTTTTTTGATGTGGGTCTTAGCGGGTTTTTCGATTCTTTCATTGGCGGTAATGCTTTATCTTCTTATTGCGCATAGCCGCTTTATTGTCGTTCCGATGGCGCTAAAGCGCATTCGCGCCGCGCGCGACGGCGAGGCGGAAGGCGGGCGCATTGCGGAAAGACTTATGTCGTCTGTAGATTGGCTGGCTGATATCGCCGCCATCGCGCCGCTTGTAGGACTTCTCGGAACGGTCCTCGGAATGTTTCAGGCCTTTGGCGGAATCGCAAGCGATGTTTCGGCCGGAGCCAAGCCCGTCGTTCTCGCTCAAGGTGTGTCGCAGGCGATCGTCACCACGATTTTCGGTCTTATCGTCGCGATTCCATCGCTTATCGGATATGCGTTCTTCCGCCGTCGTGCAGCAAGGCGCATTGCTGAAATCGAGGAGGAAGCATGAAGTTTAAAGTGAAAGCAAGACGCTCTGCGCCGCAGCTTGCGCTGACATCGATGCTCGATGTCATCTTTCTTCTCCTGTGTTTTTTCGTGACCGTAAGCGTGTTTTCGCAGTGGGAAAGTGAGATCTCGATCCAATTGCCAAGCGCCACTACTGCTCAGCAGCCGGAGCGCTTGCCGGGAGAGATTATCGTCAATCTTTCCGAGACTGGCGCTGTTACGATTAACGGCCGTGTTATGCCGTTAGACGAGCTCAAGGAAAGGCTTTCTAAAATTTCAAAGTTTTATCCCGGCCAGCCAGTCATCATTCGAGCCGATCGTGACACTAAGTATGATCATCTCGTCAAGGTGATAGACACCTGCCGAGCCGCTGATGTCTGGAATTTCTCGCTTGCAACCGAGGGAGAGACGAAATAATGATATCATCGCTTTTGATCGCGACTCTTGCGGTTCTGCCGGCTGACAGGTTGGCTATGGCTGATCGTCTTTTCAACAAGGGCAAATACAGCGAAGCGGCCGCCGAATATATCGCGCTCAAGGATGAAAAGTCCATTGCGCAGGATGAGCTTTTGTATCGTTTCGCGGAGTGCGACAGAGCTTTGGGGAAAAACGAGTCTGCGCTTAAGCTTTACTCCGAGATATTCTCCCGTTATCCCCATTCAAAGCATTCGGATCGTTCACGCTTTATGTATGCTATGGGCATTAAAGGGGCGGAGCGTCTTCGTATGCTCTCGGATCTTGATTCTCCGAGTGTGCCGCTTGATATCCGAACAGCCGCGCTATATCATCTCGGGGTAGACAAGTCGGACGCGGCAATTTTGGAAAAATGCGTTTCGCTCGATCCGAAAGGGCGTTATGCGATGTATGCCTCGTTAAGGCGAGCGACAATACTTTCATCGTCTGTCAATGCCGCCGATCGCCGAAAGGGTATAGAGCTTCTTTTAAGCGTGGCGTTCGGAGCCGAAGGGGAAATCGCCGAAGAGGCGCTTTATCTCGCCGCTGTTGAGAGCTATCGTGAAAAGCGTTACAATGAGGCGGCAAGTCTCTTTAAGCGTTATATCAAGCGGTACGCCAACGGGACCAGAAAATCCGATGTTGAGGTGATGGCCGCGTGGAGCGATTACCTCTCGGGGCGTCACGCGGAAGCTTTCAGGCAATGTGCCGATAAGCAGGGCGACGATTTCGCGTATATCCGCGCGGCCTGCACATATCAGCGCGGAGAAGACGACAAGGCTCTGGAGTTGTTTAAAAAATATTTAGACGAATATCCATCAGGTAAATATCGCGCCGACGCGCTTTTGCCCATAGCACGAATTGAATTTAAGGCTGCGGAAAAATCAGGAGACAAGATATCCGCGATGGAGAGCGCAAAGCGCGGATATGAAATATCAAAACTTTCGAGCGATCATCTTCGTTTGGCGTGGGCATACGAAAATGCCGGCAAGAGCGAGGAGGCGGCGGGAGAATATCTTAAAATCGCCCGTAACTATCCTAAGAGCCAAGAAGCGTGTGAAGCGCTTTACAGAAAGGCGATGATGGACGCCAGAGAAGAGCGCTGGTCGGCGGCCGAACTTGCTTTGGCGGAAGCGCTTTCGATTGATAAGGCTCCGTCGCGTAAAGCGCTGATGCTTTATTGGAGAGGGGTTGCCTCCATACGTCTTGGTCATGAAGAGAAGGCGATGGAGTATCTGAAAGAAGCTCTAAAGCAAAATCTGTCTCCTGATGAGGCGCGTGAAGCAAACCTTATGATAGCCGATTTTGACTTGCGCAACGGTCGAGAGACAGAGGCTAAGGCAACATACGAAAAACTTATCTCAGAGGGAGCTCTTGAGCGGATGAGCGCGTCGAAAATTTTTACCGTTGGCCGTCTTGTTGGCTCCGAGAACGCGAAGAAGTGCGCAAAGGCGCTTATAGGCAATGACCAAAGCGAATGGAAGCAGGCGGGCTACATTCTTTTGGGAGAAAGGGAAGAGGCGGCCGGCTCTTTTACATCTGCGATTGATTCATATCGAAAAGCGATGGCCCAGACGGCCAATATAGCGCAATTGGCCAAAGCGTCTTTGAGTTTAGGCGCGTTGGAGGCGCGTCTTGGAGAATACGGCAAGGCTACCGAGACGCTGAAGAAGGCGGTTTCGCTTAATTCAGACGATTCTTCGGCAAGAGCTAAGGCTTATGTCCTTTTGGCGGAAAATGCGTTTAATACGGGAGATATCGAATCTGCCAAGGCGTACGCCACTGTGGTAACGGCGCTTTATACCGACACCAATCTTCTTTTGCGCGCCGAGCGCATTATCAAAGCGGGGGAGAAGAAGTGATGAAGCGTGACGGATTGGATGAGATTCTTTTTGTCGCAATCGTTTTGTCGATAATAGCGCACATAGGAGCTATGTTTTATGTGCGGCCAAGGGTGATGACTAGTATTGCGTCCGGAGTTGCGAAAATTGAAAAACGCCAGCCTATGCGCGTGACCCGCGATTTACCGCAGCCGCCGCCTGTCAGGATAGAGGCGGTAAAAGATGTCGATGCGCTTAAGGATGCGCCCGAGGCGGCCGGTATGGCGGCGCATGCTTTGGAGGATGTTGTCGTAGAGAACGAGAAATTTACGGCGACGCCTGAAGTCGATCATCCGGACGTCGCGCAGCTTGATCCGTTGGAGTCCGTTTCATTTGACATTAAACCTATCAGCATCGACAAATCGTCACATTCGCTTTCTATCCCGATAGAGAGCATTGAAACGCCGAAAGTCTCGTCCGAGATTTCGGCTCCCGCCCAACTGCGGCAGGATAGAGATGTGTTGAATGCGGCAGCTCCTGTTCTGGCGGCGCCCGGATTGGATGAAATGCAGCTTTTTTCTCCCGGGAGAATCGACGAAAACACTAAAATCGGCAGAGACTTAGACGATGGGCAGAAGAAGGATGACGAGAAAAAAGTGCTCGAAGAGAATCTTGCCAAGATGCAGGAGGAGATACGCGAAAAGGTTGACGAGAAGGTCGTGGAGACGGACAAGGCGGCCGTCAAAAGCCTTATTGACGGCGGCCAGGCCGAGGAGCTTGCCAAGTTTGTGAATACGACTATGTCGTCGGCCAAAAAGGATGGCTGGGTCTATTTCAAGGCGATGATCGCCGCCAGAAGCGACATGCAGGTAGTCCCGAAAGATTTTGTGATTCTTATTGATGCGTCAGGTTCTATAGGGCCGGTTAGAATGGAGTCGATAAGGAAGGCCGCTAAAAATATTTTACGAAGCGCTGCCAATTCCGGCGACAGATTTAATTTGGTGGCGTTTCGCAATCGTTACACCTACGCCTTCCGCCGTTGGCAGGAGTGTACGCGCTCGTCGTTTGACGCGGCCGACAAGTGGCTTGACGACGTCGCTTCATTCGGCAGAACCGATGTGTTTTCAACGATACGTTCTGTTCTTACTTTGCCCCGCACTCCTTCAAGGCCGCTTATCGCGCTTGTCGTTACTGACGGCGAGGCGAATGTCGGAGTTAAACATACGGCAGAAATTTTATCGAAGTTCACGAAGCTTAATGACGGTCTCGTGTCCGTTTATATGTACGGAGTCACTTCTTCCGGCAATCGCGAACTTATAGATCTTCTCACGCGCGGCAACAGAGGAGAGAGTTTTGTTTTCGGCGGGCGTATGAAATGGCGCGCAGGCTCTGGGATCGAGGGTCTTGCTGGACGCTTTAGAGATCCTGTGTTAAGCGATATCCGCGTGATATTCTCTGCTTCCACGAAGGCTCAGGCGTATCCGAGACTGCTGAAGAATCTCTACAAAAACGAAGTTCTTGAACTTGTCGGGCGAGTGCCGCAGGGGACTGAAGATATTTCGTTTTCTCTCAGGGGCTTAAGCGGTAATGTTCCGTATGAAGGATTTTTCAAAATGCCGCTGAATATTGCTCCTGAGGACAATGAGATAATTGATCTCTGGCACAAAGAGCGCGAGATAGATTTAAAATTAAGAAAGGAATGAATAATATGTCAAAACCGGTTGTAGGTATCGTAATGGGCTCTTCGTCAGACTGGCCGCTCGTAAAGAAAGCGTGTGATACGCTTGATAAGTTTTCGGTCGCTTATGAAACTCGCGTCATTTCAGCTCATCGCACCCCGGAGGAGGCGATAGAGTATTCCAAAAGCGCGGAAGGTCGCGGGCTAAAGGTTATTATAGCCGCTGCGGGCGGTGCTGCACATCTCGGTGGGGTGCTTGCCGCAGGGACGGTTTTGCCCGTTATCGGAATTCCTGTCGCAGGTGGCGCGCTGAATGGGCTTGATGCGCTTTACGCAACTGTGCAGATGCCCGGCGGCGTGCCTGTAGCTACAGTCGCGGTAGGCAGCGCAGGGCCTGTCAACGCGGCGCTTCTTGCTGTTCAGATTCTTGGAACTGCCGATGAGGAGCTGCGCGCCAAGTTTCACGAACATAAAAAAGAATTAAAGGATAAAGTCGTTAAGATGAACGACGAAATTCACGCTTGAGATTTTTCAGGCGTTGTAATTTAAATCGGGGTAGGCCGCTTCAAGCCAATCCGATTCAGAGATGATCGCGCCCGCCAGGCGCGATTTTCTCTCTAAGATTGAGTCTATGCGTTCTTCTAAAGTTCCGGAGGAGATAAAACGGTGGACGAAAACTGTTCGGGTCTGTCCGATTCGATGGGCGCGGTCGGTAGCTTGATTTTCGACGGCGGGGTTCCACCATCTGTCGAAGTGTATTACATGAGAAGCCTTCACGAGATTTAGCCCATAGCCGCCGGCTTTGAGGGATAGGACAAAAGCGCGATGGCCATGCCTTGAAAATTCGCGTATTTCTTTCTCCCGCGCCTTTGCGCTAAGTCCTCCGTGAAGGAAGCGCGATTTCCCCAGGCCGAATTCAGAGAGAAGTTTTTTATGGATGAGTGCTCCAATTTTCGCGTATTGCGTGAAGATGAGAACGCTCTCATTGTTCTCGAAAATGGAGCGGACAAGTTCAACGAGCCGATCTATTTTGCCGCCTTTCAATTCGCCTGTTTCGTCAATTATTCCATCGCAGATAAGTTTAAGTTCGGTTAAAAGCGCAAATATGTCACCTTGGGTTTTCGGGGAGACTTTAAAATCCTGCAAGGCCGCATCATACAAATATTTTTGCTGAGAATCCAGAATGCAGTATTCGTTGATTTCGCGTTTCTCTCCGAGTTCTCCAGCTATTTCCCTGTCACTTTTAAGCCTTCTCAGCAAAAATGGTTCAAGGGCGTGCTTGAGCTTTTTCCCGGCAGAACCGGTTTCGTTTTCTGCCATTGGGCGGACGAAGCGTTTGCGGTATGAATCGTAGTCGCCGAGAAAACCAGGGTTCAGAAATTCTTCTATCGACCAGATGTCCGCCAGGGAGTTTTCTATCGGAGTGCCGGTCAAGGCAAGACGCAGTCTGGGAGTGAGGGACTTGACGGCTTTTGCAATGTGAGTGTCGTGATTTTTGATCGTTTGCGCCTCATCAATCGTCATGGCGTCCCATTTTACTTCTGAAAAGGAGGTCTGATCGCGAACAAGCAGGTTGTAGCTTGTGATTGTGACATCGCAGGAATTGGCTGCGTTAAGAAAACCGCTCGCTCTTCTTCTGTTTTCGCCTTGATGGACATAGACGGTGAGAGAGGGGGCGAATTTTTCGAACTCGTGCTTCCAGTTAGAAAGAAGCGTAAGAGGCGCTACGATCAACGTTTTAAGGTTTTTGCGTTTTGCCTTTGAAAGAAGAATCCATGCTATCGTCTGGATTGTTTTACCTAGACCCATGTCATCGGCTAAAAGTGCGCCGAAACCGTTTGAGGTTAGAAAGTTTATCCACTGTACGCCTCTTGACTGGTATGGTCTAAGATTTCCCTTTAGCTTAGTTATGGATAGGGGGGTGGGACGATCTGAAGGCGTTTTCCCGTATTGTGAAGATTCTTTAAGTCTCGATATAAGGCCTCTCAGCCAACCGGATGTCTTTACTTTTTCGATCTCTATATCGCCTATCCGGCCGATTCCCATGGCAAAGGTGATGGGCGAAATGTCTTTACGCAGAGAGCTTTTTTCAAGCGCCTGCAGCGCCTGCTTAAGGATGTTGCGGTCGACTTCGATCCATCTGTTTCTGAAAAACACGAGCGATGAATTCTGGTCGAGAAGAAATTTTATTTCCTCGGCATTTACTCTCTCGCCTGCGACTTTGATGACGATTCTCGCTTCTGGCGGTGCGTCAGAATTTTTTTCTTCTGGCGTGATGAGCTCAGCCTCCGCGCTTATAGATTCTTTTATGTCGACGCCTTCAACCGTGTAGAGCGCGTCTCTAAGACTTCTTGCGGCGCTTCGTATGAAACTTTCGGCTTCAGCGCGCGAAAGTTCTACGGTGAGCTTGCCTGATTTAAGTTCAAGTCTTGATAGCGGCTGAAAGATGTACATCGCCTGGCCGAGCGCACGATAGGAACTTAGTGATTTCGGTACATCGGTAGAAATTGTAAATGGATCAAATCTAAAAGCCGTGTTACGGCGTGAGGCGATATCCTCTTCTGCAAGACCGTTCCACTTTCGAATTTCGGCGGCGAAAGATTCCGCTTCCTTTTCGTCCCAGATAACGAGCCCTGTGTCGCTTTTAAGAGCCATCATCCAGGCATCGTGGATCGTTTCGTGCTTTTGATCTTCGGCATCTTCGCTCAAGCGGGTGACTGCGGCGCGGCGGACGAATTCGTCAACCCACGGGTTGTCGTCGCATAAGATCGCGCGCCATCTGGCGTGCCAGCCATCTTCTTCTTTGATGAAGTCGGGGTATATTTTTCCGTCGGCGACGATGCGCAGTGCTTCGCGTTGTTTCGGGGTGAGTTTCATCGCGCCTTTTCCGTAAGAGAATCAAGCGAGCTTAAATTCGCAGATCACGGTCGTTCCGGAAGGTATTTTCGATTGTATGTTGAATGTGTCTGCAACGCGCTTGGAATTTGCCAGCCCCATTCCCGCGCCGAACCCCATCGATCTTATCCAGTCGTTCGCCGTTGACGTGCCGTCCTGGCACGCCCATTCCACATCTTTAATTCCTGGGCCCTTGTCTTTGGCTATGACGGTGGCCTTTTCACGGTCAAGGATGAAGGTTATCGTTCCGCCGAGGGAGTGGATGCAGACGTTTATTTCCAGCTCGTACGCGGC
>JAEIGA010011356.1_pt1 | contig 13529 bp, 29 predicted proteins | sample 9270691 | NCBI WGS metagenome assembly JAEIGA01 (sample SAMN17057246, study PRJNA624740) | gut metagenome | biome: biome; isolation source: fecal sample | host: Bos grunniens | place: China: Xizang | collected 2019
AACCTTTTCAGTCTGTCGAGCACCTCCGCATCAGTGGGATACTTGAAATTGGGGATTCCGTAATCGTAATATCCAGTCCCTGTGTAATGCGAGTGTGCTCCGACAAAGTAAAACCATTTTTCTCCATCTGGGGTAACGTAGACTTTGCTTGCGTAGCTGGAAGATGCTCCCTCTTTGCAGTCGTGATGCGAGAACTCCAGTGCTGGGAATCCTCTATGCGAAAGTGTCTTTTTGTTCTTTTTCATAAATTTGCCACAAAGCGGGCAACGAACGTTTTTTGGTCTCTTTCCCATCTTTGAAATTTCCTTTCCCGTGTTTATAACGGTTTATTATTCTCCTTTTTTCCACATTCCCGGAACCCTATTTCGATTCCTTCTATAATGTGTCTCAAACGGCAAATCATGTGCTTATTCACCGCACCATGCACCGCACATATAATCGAGTGATGAAGCTCTAGTGTGGTTATGTAGTTGCGGTCTCCGTCTTGTCCGTACTCTGTGGTAACCAACTTTATTCTGTTCTTTCTGAACCGTTGGTTGAAGTCCTGGACATCACCTATGATATGCTTGAAGTCTTCTCCGTGATACTTGCAGAGACTACTCCAGGCTTCCGCGGGCATTTCTATGTACCCGTATTTAGAGATTTTATTCTCGATCTCCGTAGCAGTTACCATATATGTCCTCCATACAATAGGGATCTCTATAATCCCAGTTCACGGATCTGTCATAATGAAAATGGAGCTCGTTACAGCTCCATTTACACTTAGGGAACCCGGAACATCCGTAGAACTCCCCGTACCTGCCATTTATGCGAAGTATTTGCTTTCCGCAATCTGGGCAGTTTCCTTTAATGGGAGTTTTTGAGATCATTTATCCGAGCCCACAATCTTTACTTTGTATCCCAGTTTTTCAGACACTTCATCTACTGTGAACTCTTTAACCTCCTCCTCCCGCTTCCATATAAGCTTTGCGGTCGCGTGTATATCTTTCGGATACTCTCCGAGCGGGAGTTTGGCTATAGCTGCAAGTCCTGACAGAGATATTGCTGTATATAGTTCTGTAGGTCTGTAGATAGCTAAAGTAGCCTTAGCTACCACAGGATCAGTCAAAGTAGCTCCCCAGGAATTGATTATGACATCCCCAGAGTCGTTAGTAGTGATGCCGTATTGGGCACATCCTGCATGTAACAATTTGTTGGGTTTCTTGTCACCTGGGTAGCACTCGTATATGACCACATCTCCCGGCTTTATCTCAGGCATACCGTCATTCTTGTTTTCTTCGGGCTTTGCGCTTGGATGAAATCTCTCATACTCGTCTGCAAAGCGTCTAAGATCCTCCTCGGTGCTGTTGTCGTTGCGTCGGGAGAAAAAGCACTCAGAGCAATCTACACCTCTGCAATCTATGCATATGCAGGCTCTGTCGCAATAGCCCGCTTTACAAGCCTTCAGTAATTCACGTTCTTTTCCACTCCTAACCGGAGGCACAATCTTTCCCTTAAAATATTCTTGTATCTTCATTTGTTTTCCTTTCCTATAATCTTTACTTTGTATCCGAGAAGTTCAGAAACTTCGTCCACTGTAAGCTCCTTAACCTCGTCGATATCTTGACTCCACACACAGGTACAACTACCTCCACTGGATATATAGTTTTTGTGATCCGTCAGCATGACCGCTAAATCGTGCCAATTTATCAGCTCGCCCTCTGAAGGTCTAAACACCACTTGTGGTATGTAGTAGGAGTTATGGAAGTCTGTGTTTAGTTCAAGTATATTTATCGGGTTTGATGTATTTCCGGTTATTTTGACCATCTCTGAACCCGCATCCAAAGACATACCCAACGCATACGCCCCTCTGACTGTCATTAGAAATCCGTTGCGCGTTCCACATACAACCAGATCACCCTCTTTAAGTTTTGGGAAATTCTCAAATTTACTCATCGTTTATTCCTTTCTTTTAAAGTGTAAAAAGCACACAGGTTAATACAATCTGCAAAAGATGAAGCCCCTGGTCCTGCCACAACGTCAGCCTTCCCTGATTGGCTTTCATGTCATCCACCTCGTAGTGAATTGCTGTGTTTATTAGCGCAATGAAGCTAATGACAGCCCAACTCAAATCTGATAAGAATATGATCGGGAAGAATGTTACTAGTGTCCAATACAGCGAGTGGCACAGAAGACCGCACTTATAGTCATGCTTGTATTTGGTTATTTCCTGCATGGACATACCGTTAGCTTTTCCGGTTTCGATCCACCACTTGCGCTGCTTGAGGTTTGCAAGGCATCCCTGCAGCGTGTAGTCAGCAATCAGATGCAGGAGCACCGTCAGAAGAATCATTTGAATAATCATTGCAATTCCTTTCCATTTCTTTTTTAATCAGCTCGTAACAGTTGGTAACCGTTTTTATTATTTTGTCTGCTTCGTCGTCATCGACTGCCATGTGTCGGCAAGCGCTTTTTGCCATCTCCATAGTCTTGAATTTTGCTCCGTTTATGCTTATGTTGATGTTTTCATAGTTAGAGCGCATAGTGATGTTGCCTAAATCAGTATACAAATTAACCACAACCATCGGTGATTCTTCCCTGCTCCAATTATTGAATATCTCAGATGCATTTACGGATTCACACATGGTGCAATTAGTCAGTTGTCTACAGCGTGCACACTGTTCGCACCTATCACAGTTACTGCAGTATGTGCAGTTATCACAATCCGAGCAGAGCTCACAGTTAATGCAGTATGTACAGTTTATGCAATACGCACAATCGGTACAATTATAGCAATTACTTAATGTTTTGCTAAGTTTTTCTGCGTCATTCTTGGTATACTTTAACATATCCCATTTATTTCCATTGGAATCCATCCAGTGATTTCTGTCTGCAGATTTTTTAATTTTATTGAACATTTTTCACCTCTAATTAATACTCCATACGCCTTAGCATATCTGCTTATAAGACTGTAGCGGTTTGGTAAATCCTTTAAACAACGGTTAATGTTGTCTTGCAAATCCGCAAGTTTTATGGTCTTTGCCATTTCATTTTGTTTACATCGTTTTATGTAGTCGAAATAGCGCTCACCTTGACGCCGGGTGATCGCATCCAGTGCGGCTACTTGCTCTTCGTCAAGATATAGACTTTTTCGTAACTCGTCTATGGTGGCATAGCCGTCCTCCACTACATCGTGCAATAAAGCAACGTAGGCGCAGCGATTCGTCATTTGCAACATTGCGACATTGTAAGCGTGTTCAATGGCACATTTGTCCTTCACGATGCTAAACACATATTCGTAGACCGTCTCAAAGTCTTGTAAAAACATCCCTAACATTCAATGTCACCTACACAGAATCAATCCTTTCCTTACTCTTTTCTTTTATTGTTTTATGGAAAAATCCTCCAATGGATTTTATGTATTCCAGGTCGGCTTTTACAGCATCGTAATCTCTAGTCTCTTGTTCACCCCTAAGCGTAAAATCGACTACAAAACACTCCCAATCTGTCTGCGAATGATCCTCAAGCTGATACCACAAATTGTGATAACCATCCACAAGGATTGTTACCTTGCCTGCACCTGTGTCGATAACTGCGTAGTTTTGTGCCCAGCGATATCTGTCCAGATCGCTTAGCGTATTATGGATGTCGTTGCACTCTCTGCACTCGCACACTGCGGTGACATCAGCACAGTAATAGCAGTTAGCACACCTGATACAATTATGGCAATATCTACAGCAATTACAATAAGAACACCTAGAACATTGTACACATCCTTCGCAGAACTTACACAAAGTCGAACCTTCACAGCCGTGACAATAGTGGCAGTCTTCGCACTGTTTACAATCGTCACAATAGCTACAGTTAATACAACCTCTGCAGTCTTTAAGAGTTCTAGACATCTTTAAAGCATCTTCTTTGGAATATCTCATCTTGCTCCACATGTTCCCGTTGCCATCAATCCAATATCCTTCACTTGAGTTTATCTCGAACATATTAATCCTCCCTATAGTTTATGATCTTTTCTCTTACCAAATCGGTGAGTTGCTTACTCCACCAACAACTGGTATTGTGTCCATGATTTCACTATTTTAGTTTTTGTGTTTAAGAAATATCACGCCGGTTTCCGGATTTACGTACGACACGTACATGGTTTTTTGTTCGTCCTCGTCATACAGCATGACGCCGTCATCACTCTTAAAGTCGTCCAGCACTGCTTTAAGCTTGTACGCTCTAGTAACAGAGCTGGCCCAGCGCTCGATCTTCGTGATATCAGACAAGTTCTTTCCGTCCTCGGTCCACGTGTGTCTGCGACCGAGAAAATCAGAATATGATCCAGCACCAACTACATAAAACCAAGGCTTTCCGTCAGCCGACTGAAATTCTCGCTGAACGTATCTCTGTTCTTGAGTCGGTCCGCAATCGTGACCGTATGTCCTGGTTAATACGTTTTTGTCATTAATACCTTTCATTGTCAGATGCATAAATTTTCCGCAGAACGGGCATCTTACGTTTTTTGGTTCATTACTCATGTCATTCTCCCCAGATTGATTTGTGCGTTAATATGTTTTCTTGGAACCGTGGTTTAGCTATTACACGTACTCCGGTGGCTGGATCCGTGAAATCAATAGATCCGTCTTCCTTAACTGCGTGAATCAAACTCCTATCTCTAAGCGGTATACGGTGTACGTTTATTTGTTCACTTATTGCTGTAGGTAGATACAGATCATCAGTTCTAACCCCGGTAACATCAAGACAAACTGAGCCTGATGGGTACGTGACTCCGTTATATATGTATGTCAGATCGTACATACATGCAAGGTTATCATCCCTCGTTGTGCAGATGTTCAGATAGCTGAACGCCTCCACCGGATCCATATCGAACTCTTTGCACTCGGTTATAAGTGCATTGAGTGTGTCATAGGTGAGCACAGGAGCCACACTGTTAAGTTTGCACATAGATTTGATGTGCTGCTCAGGAACTCCGCGATCTTCGCAAACCTCCCTAATGTCGTCAGAGTCAAGATAGTCGTGGGTCCAGTGATACAGAACCCTACCAGGACGATTCAACAATCCGTTAGGAAGTCTATTAAGGTGGTTAGCCGTGATTATATACAGGTGATCGTTCAGTGTACAACCATCTAGCAAATACAGAAGATTGGCTTCGAGAGAACATACTCTCGCTGAGAATGGGTCCTCATGTCCGCACTTATCCAGCTCATCGAAGATGATTACACATCTAGTAGTGATGTTTCCCAACATCTTCAATACCGGTATAGTCACGCACTCAACGCCTACGTACACGACAGGAACCTGCTCGCCCTGCAGGGCATTGTTTGCGATAAGTTGAGCAGTGATGGTTTTTCCACTGCCATATACTCCGCTAAGCAATACTCCTGTATGCTTCTGTCTGCGTTTCCAGGCATCTATAGCGTGTTCTGCAATTGCTTCAGCGTTTCCATATATTTTGGTGGTAACGTTGATTTCATCAGCCATCCCCGGCTTACGTACAAGCCATGCGTCCCCGGTCTGCGGATCAAACGCAGCCTCGTACGTATCTACGGGAAGATCAGTATGTACACGATCTCCGGGAATGATTCTGTAGTTATCGCCATTTTGTATATAGTTATTCATTGCTTTCTCCTCTTTAATCTGCAATACCGGATCCTACAATTTTGACTTTATAACCCAACAACTTGGATACCTCGTCTATTGTGAGCTCTTTGGTGTTATCGTCGTCAATGCTCCAAATTCTGCGGAATGTTTCAATATTAGCAGCATCGACTGCTAGCCGACCGACCGATCTCCAGTCTGCTATCATATTTGAGATGATACCAGGCGGGATAACGTATCCACTAGATGGTCTAAATACAACCTCTGGCCTATATTGCGGATCATCATAGCCATCGTAATCAATAAAAAGACGCTTCAGATTGTTGGCATACCCGACCATTGCTGCATACCCATTAGAGCACGTCGACTCCTGCAATCTGTAACCTCCCTCTCCGGTAACTATATAGGCTGTATGGCAGCCACAGACTACAACATCGCCGGGTTGAAGTACCGGAAATTTTTCGTATTTATCAACTCTGTTCATTTGTTTATCCTTACCTAAAATTTATATTTATAGTTTTCTCATCTTCCGATACGCTAAGAGAGTCTATAATAATTGGTTTGCTCAGATACGTGCACTTAAGTTTAGACCCGCTTTCAATAAACTTTAACAATCCTCGAGCATTTTTCACCAAGTTATTTACAGTATCTCTGTCAATAACTTTGAGAATATCCACCGTCTTATTGTGAAAGTTGGCTACGCGGAGATCGCCTGCAGGGTCTGTGAAAACAGTGTATGTATCCGTGCAATACCACCTATCTCTGTATTTTTGAAATACTCGGAAACTTTGACACCCCTTACAATTATGGTTGTAAGTTTATGTATAGGTACGAGCGGATCTGTGGGGAAATTCACGTATCCCTGTATCGGATTTTTCATAGCACAACCACAGACAGGACATTTAACTTTTTTGTGATGATAGTCTTCCATCTTTATTTTTCCTTTCTAAAACTGTTCCCCAGGTTATTGGATTGAACCAACCAAGATATATAGAGTTACATGCAGGCGCACTCCAGGTGTAGTACCCCTCGTCAAGTAGCCTTCCTGGCATGCAGCAAAATCCGTACGTGAGTCCATCTTCATCGGTGGCGATGTAGTTCACCCACTCTGGAATGTTCTCGTCATCGAACAAATCCATTGTGGCTTTTTTAGGATGGTGTGCTGCAACCCAGTTACAGATTTGGTGGCGGATGTCTCCGGGTAGGATAAATCCACCCTCCGGTTTATCTGCACCGGTCAGCATCCAGTCAGCATACTCTCTGCGGAACAGATGATGGATGTAGAATTCTGCTAAGAACCCATGCCACTCATAGCCCGTAGGCGGTTTATCTATCTGATAGTAGAACTCTATCGTCGGTCTGCTTCCCGCTAGTATTAAACCGTCGCAGTAGCCTGCGGATTCTCCGGGATCGGTAATATGTACCCGGAAATCTCCAAACTTTTCAGTAAGCATCATCACCCTCCGGACATATGTCAAACTCCTCGAATATGCCCATAGGAGTGTGTACGTCTATATGATACGTACCGTCATCGTGTTTGATGACTCCTATGTAGAATTTGTTGTCTACGCCGACGAGCAGGCACTGTTCATCCTGCAGCAAACGATCTACACGAATACATGCCGGGTCTCCTTCGACAGCATCGTCTTCTCGAACCTCTTTGTCACAGTCGGCGCAGTACCAGATGTGTTTACCCTCACACTCTGTTTTATAGAGCGGGTTTCTACACTCATCACACAGAAGCATTTTTAACCTCCTTGTTAATAGCGTTCTTCTGCTTATCTAGACAAGTCATTGCGAATCCAGTCATACAATTCGTCAAGATCTATCAGATCCTCGATATTATTGGATGACCGTATACCTGACGAGTCGTCTACAACGAAAGCATCATCGGGTCTATAGGCAGCTTTGGTGCCGGCGACGAAAGCCTGTTTAGGATTCATACCATTAATGTGATCCTCTAGCAAGCTGTCTGTGTTTACCAGCACCTTGCGCCCTTCCTTCATATTGTCGTCGCAATACAGTGACCACAGGTAACCGAGTATATTATTTATCTTCTCTTGCTTCTCCATTTTCTCCAGTTTCTTCTCCTTTTTGTAAATAGATAAATAACAAGTCTCAAACAAGTACAGGTCTTCGTCGTGTTCCGGGCAGTAGTATACGTACTCCGGAGTTATTGACGTGATGACAGGAGACCCACACCTTCGACACACTACTGTGTCGTCTTTGCAGTTATTTCTAAGATCGTCCAGTTCGTAGAAGCAATCTTCGCAAAGACCTTCCCAATCCTCTTCTAGTCTGGTGGTTCTTCCGCAGCATTTGCAGTCTGTGTAGCATTTAGGGCAATATTCGCCAGTGTACTCCTCATCGCAATAGTCGCACTCTGGGAGCCATCCTCGACCGTTGCAATCTCCACAGGGATAGCTACGACATCCCTCTATGGTATAGTACCCTCTGCCATTACACCATTTACATTGACCCATGTTACTCCTCCTGAAAAGCATGAACTTTGCGAATGAATTTCAAATAGTTCTCGAGGTGTTCCGGGTTATTAGCGTGGATCTTTCTCACTCGAGACTCCAGCTCATCCAGAGTTCCTCTGAAACATCCTACTACACATTGCTCTTTACCTGGTTCAAGCCAATACACAGCCGGAACATCGCCGCGGCTTCCCATTTTCCAGCCGAAAATCCGCTGGGGATTTGAGCTACAATCTCTACAAAATCTACAAAAGCTACAATCTTTACAATCTCTACAATCGATACAATTGATACAATTAGTCAGAGTATAGCTGAAAGTTTCCGCTTGTTCGATAGTGTACTTATTGGCATCCCAGCGGTTGTTGTTCTCATCTATGCGCCAGCCATTTTCTGTTTTTATACCCATAAATTTTCCTCCTTTAATAGTCTTTCGATGCCGTTTGCCAAGACGTAAAGACCTACGTAGGTAGACACTCCATCTCCGTAATTCTCTTTTTGAAATTTTAGAATCAGCTCAAGAAGTTTATACATCCTGGGTGCTTTTGCGATAAGGATAGCGTTAGCCTCGTCCTCTTTATTATCGCAGTTTTCAACGTTGGCTATGTGCCAACCGGCTTCGTCTACGATTGCGTAATCTTATAGGTGTCCGGGCAGTTCCCGTTTATCCCGTACACGCCAATCTCCATCTGTGAAGTTAGATACCATAACCGCCCTCCAGGTTACGATCATAGTCTTTGGTTTTTTCTCTTACCCAATCAGTTAGTTGCTTGCGTTCATCCCAACTGATCAGGTCGAATGCGGTGTTGGCAGATTCCGGATAACCAAACCCATTATCAGCCCGGGCAAACGCATCGGCTACATTGTAGTCATTGATGGCTATCTGGTCATATATGGCATCAGGAGACAATCCTTCTATCAGCTCTACGAAGAATTCCCGATCGTTGAAGCAAATCTCCCAGTCAAGCTCGTCCAATTCCTCACAGTACCTGCTCCATACGTAGGTAAACTTAGTCTCAGAAATACCTGCGCCTTCAAGCTCGTTAAGTACTCTATTCCAATACTCTTTATCAGTTGCGCTCATTCTCTTTCTCCTTTCTTTGGAATTATTATAATTAGTTCCGACACCCTAACCAATTTAGAAAACCACGACCGCAAGAACGTTTTATTGTTCGTGCAGTACACAGATACCGAACCGGTTTTGGTAGCGTTAATAATGATTGAGTACCTATCCAGATATTCCTTTTCCAGGGTTTTTATACACTCGGATAAGATAGCTTTGGACGGTACTTTGAACATGATGTACGGAGTGTTCTCGGATCCTGTAGCCTCACAACTATACGTTGTAGTTGCTCCAGACTCATTCAACTTCTTAATCACCGAAGCCACCCCAGCATCGCAGCAAATAAAAAACGGCTTATCGTTTGGTCGGAAGCCGTTTACCGAAACTTGAGTATGTTTCACCATCTACATCTCCACAGCCTTTTAAAGAAATCAAGAACTGCGACAATTCTGCGTTCTTGAAAGTGCGTACATTTACCGTTGCCTTGTTCGCGGAATCTCTTCAATGCTTTACTGCAATCTTCGCAAGTCTTATACTGGTAGCCCTCCGGACAGGTATGTGTTATCACCGCCTTCGCGCACGTATTACTCCAATAATCGGCAGTATAAGAATAGAAAAGATTGTGTCTGCACACCATGCATGGCTCAGCGTCGTCCTTAACCATTCAACAAGTCCTCCTATTCTTTCCCTATTGGTGAGCGCATAATGGTGAATCCAGAAACAAGAGCGACAATGTCGGTAAGCTCTTCTAGAGATAAATAGTCCCAGTTCGTTTGCTTTAGTCTGGCTATCATCTTGTCTTTTTGATATTTGTCGCAGATCTCTTTTGTGGCTTCCTTGATCTGGTATCCGTCAAAAACTCCAGCTTCAAGACCGTCCTTTTTACGGTACTTAAACCCCTCCACAATCCAGAAATTAGCAGTTTCGCGCTCAATAACCGAGAAGCTTTTGAGCACACCTCTACACATGACTGCTACCTTATCTCCCACTTTCATTTACTTTGCACCTCCTTCAATTATTGATTACCGAAATCATGATAATGACCTTCAAATGCATCATCATCATAAAAACAAGACTCGACTGGATAAAAAGGATCAGGTTCGTGACGATGTGTGCTACGGCGGTTAGAGGACTGGTTATAATTACAACCAACTTCAGAACGTTCCGACAGTTTACCGAAATCAGAAGGTGTGCTGGAGTTTAACAATTCTTGGTATCTTTCGCTTTTTTTCCATGCCAACTCATCATCAACCGCTTTACCATACCTATCATTAAACCACGAATCTGCGTCACACCACGACTTCAGCAATTCGGTCTTAAATATGCGAAACCATCCTATGAACTTTCCATCGTAGTCACTGCCGGACGTTACGATATCGAAATCAGGGTGAACATCACTGGTGCGTACACTCACTATGCCTGTATAATTACCCATTATCCACCTCCCTTATGGTGTTAGTTGCTAGCCAGGCTTCCTTCAAAGCTTCTATTTCGCTGTTGATGATATGTCGCTGCTGCTCCTCATCTAACTCTAAGAAATCCGGATACCGTTCGTCTATACCCATAACAATGGCATCCATGCTAACTTGTACGGCAGTCTCCTGCTCAGTAACTTGTCTGGTTTTGCTGTTACTATTTATAATGTTTGCTTTGCCTAGAAGAATTCCTAGTTGAAGTATTTCGTCGAATAACTGAACGCCCAAGTCTGCTAAACTTTGGCCGCTACCTTTAGCCTTCGTCTGCTTCCTCCACATCCTTCGACCTCGCTTTAAGATCTTCAGAGTACTTAACCATAGTCTGAACCAGGTAGGAAGAACCCGACCCTGTGAGGAATGGTACAGCGTTACCTAGTGGTTGCCATCCATCCTTTATCAGTCCGTTAACCTTCTCGTTAATGGTCGCGTCACATCCGAACAGGTCTTTATAAATAACTCTGTACTCGCACACTTGTTTACTCATTATATACCTCCTTCAACTTCGACACTGTTGCGTCGTATGCTTCTTCGTAACTGTCAAATTCTCCGCCAACAATCGCAGAATGATACTTTGTGCGTCCTCTGCGTATGCAGTTGTGGAACACCAAAAATTTCGCCAGCACCTCCTGGGACTGTGTGATGTGGTTAAAAACAGTTGGCTCTACAAAATTAGCAGTAACACCGATTTTTCCGCAGGAGTTACACCTATGCCTTGAATCGCCAAACATGTTAGGTGTGTATGCTCTAACATCTATGCTTTTGCAGTCTTTACATATCAAAATACTCATCTTTATCCCTCGCTATTTTAATACCGATAATCAGCAAAGTAATGCCTAATGCACAGGCACAAAAGGACACTGAACCAATGAAGATATAACCAAGAATGTTACTCATCTTTACTCCTCGCTCATTGTTTTCTTGATATCTCTAATACGGAGACTTACCTCGATATAACCACACTTCGGACACGGACTGTACCCGCTCGTAAGAGCCGCATCACAATTTACGCACCAGTGCTTACTTAGCTTTACCTTTTTCTTCGGTCTGAAATATTGATGTTTCTTCATCTTTATCATCGCTCTCTTTGTTTGTGCAGGGAACATTAAGTAAATTTTTTGCTCTGATATACTTCTGCTCGCCTAACACTGGCGGCACTTGACCTCCCAGCGCATCCCATAGTTCGCACATACCTTTCAATGCTTCTTTCAGCCGCTCGATTTCCGCTTGCAGAGCATCCTCCGCAGGGCGGGTGTTCCATATCGTTATTGCTTGCGGATGAGCAATGCTACATCTGCACTCTTCGCAATGTACGTTTTCTTCATACCAGTTGTAAACATCAATACTAAAGGTGCTTGAAACAGCTATAGTTCCGCAGAACGGACACTGACGTAATTCGTTGCCCATCAACAATCTCCACTAAAGTTATCTTCACAATGCGGATGCAAATATTCGCTGTCCGCAAACCTTTCACGATTCCACCATTTATCCTTGCATTTGATGGAACAAAAGCGTTGTGCTTTTTTCTTTTTCTTATACGTTCTTCCGCAGTAAGCACATTCAGCTTTTTGTCTCTCATCTTTCACCTCCTTTGCTGGAGCATTGAGCCAGTCACGTTTGCAACATTCGCAAGCATATCCGTTCATGCGACGATGTATGCAGACTTCGTCCGGATAGGGACACTTTATAACATTTATCAATTCGCTTGTTAGCATCTGTCGGATGACATCGCCGTTGGTTGGCTTGGGGCAAATCTCAAAGTCAGCGCAAGCAAGAGTGTTCGACATCACGGTTGAAAAATCATCTGTCAAATCGCAAATGCCTAACACCCGGTCAAAATGCTTGCACTCTCCGCAAGTTTTATCACTCACAATCAACTCCTTTACTTCGTCCATTCGTTGCTTGTCCAGTGCTCTACTTTACCGGATTTCCAGTCGGAGCAGTAGAGCGGTTTCGGATTGAAGATACAAATCTCCAAATTGCTGCACCAGCAGCGTTCGACATCTATCCTGTCGCGCATCACAGCGTACTTGCAGTTGGTGCAGTCTTTTTCGTAGTCACCCATAAATAATTTTCTCCATAGTTGGTGAGGGTAAGATAATTACCCTCTCGTCTTTGAGAATTACAGCCCCTTCGAAGGTTTCCAACATTCTTTCAATGAAGTCGTCGTCCGCTTCGTCTGGCCGTTGCCAGTTATCGAATGGTCCATAAGATCCATCAACAGCCAAGTTGTCCATAATGGTCTTAGGATTGTTGTTTTCAGGATTATTACAACCCCCGTTATTCCTTAACTTTTCGAGGTAATAATCCACCACATACTCAGGGGCGTCTCCCCACTCTGAGTTACGCTTCCATAGCAGTTCTTCAAAATTATCCCAAGTCATGGGAATAGTAGAACCCTTCTCCTTTCTATGCTTTTTTCTCTCCTTGTTAAATTTTGGGTTGTCGCACAGTTTGCAGTCGCCGGAGCTCGGTCCGCAAGTATCGCTCTGTAGAGCATTAGTTACTATGCACCAATCGCAAGGCATCAGCATACGACCGCAGTCAGAGCACCTGACTTCTCTCCAGCCTTTACTGTATTCGGTTTCGGCGTCGCAATACGGACACCATTCAGTGTATTTTTGCATGCTACACCTCCCAGAATTCTTTATCCGAAGGAAGCTCAGGATCTATGCCGGTTCCTGAGCAATGCGAGCATATTTCGTCAGACTCGTCGCAGTAGGATTTGATTTCTCCACGTCCCTTGCAGACCCCGCATTTGTGCTTTTTCTTAAGCGTGTCATCACCTTCCTGCCGGCTTTTAGCGTCGTTGGTTTTATTACTCATAGTCTACTCCTTTCATTTTTCTTAGCTCTGTTGAATGTTTACGGTTTCCTTCGCAGTAGGGACAGCCTCCTGATGTGATTGTGCCGCATCAATCCTCAG
>JAEIGA010011357.1_pt1 | contig 13529 bp, 12 predicted proteins | sample 9270691 | NCBI WGS metagenome assembly JAEIGA01 (sample SAMN17057246, study PRJNA624740) | gut metagenome | biome: biome; isolation source: fecal sample | host: Bos grunniens | place: China: Xizang | collected 2019
CTCAAGATCAACAGAGCATTGCTTCTCAACACTGTACGCCGTGTGTCAGTCTGCGCCAACAAGGCATCCAACCACATCAAGTTCGACCTTCAGGCCGGTTCACTTGAGATTTCAGCACAGGACCTCGGATTCTCTATCGCAGCATATGAGAAGATGCAGTGCCAGTATGACGGCGAGCCTCTTACAATCGGATTCAAGTCTCCTTTCATCATCGAGATCCTCTCGAACATGAACTGCGGAGAGATTGTAATGAAGTTCCTCGACAGCAAGAGAGCGGCACTCATCCTTCCTGCAGAAGAAGAGGAAGAGAGCGGAAAGATCTGCGGCATCATCATGCCGATCATGATTTCGTAACAGCAACGCTTACAGATTTTCAACGAATATATAATCCCCTCCACTCGGAGGGGACTTATTTGACTGAATATGGAACTGAATCTAGAAAGACCATTATTATTTTTCGATATAGAAAGCACAGGGCTCAACATCGCATCAGACTCGATAATTGAGCTCTGCTTTGTCATGATACGTCCCGGCGGTGAGCAGAGAGTCAAGACATGGAGAGTGAAACCATGGGACTATGCGGCAAACTGCCAGAAGGCGATCAATCCTTCGGCACAGGCTGTTCACGGAATCTCAGCAGAGGATCTTGCAGACAAGCCGACATTCTACCAGATCGTTGACGAAGTCGTCGAATGGCTGACAGGCAGCGATCTTGCAGGATTCAACTCAGCAAAGTTCGACCTGCCGTTGCTTGCAGAGGAGATCGAGCGCGTACGCCAGTACACTGACAAGCAACCGGCAATCGACCTTCACACCATGCAGATGGTTGACGTGCAGAACATCTTCCATATGATGGAGCCGAGAACACTCAAGGCAGCATATATGTTCTACTGCCAGAAAGATCTCGAGAACGCACACGCAGCCGAGGCCGACACTCTGGCCACATATGAAGTGCTCAAGGGTCAGCTTGACAGATATGCCGGAGACCCACGCATTGAAAACAACGTCGACAAGCTGGCACGTTTCTCAACCAAGCAGAGGACTGTCGACTATGCCGGAAGAATCATCCTCAACGACAAGGATGAGCCTTGCATCAGCTTTGGAAAGCACAAGGGCAAGACAGCCAAAGAGGTATATCTCAGCGAGCCGTCATATTTTGCATGGATCAGCAACGGAGATTTCACTCTGGACACCAAGCGCCAGTTCGCCTTGCTCAAAGAGAAATACGATGAAGAAAAGCGTGCGGCATATCAGCAGCGCAAGGCTGAGCAGAACAGGCCATTGACTGATGATGAATTCGGAGATGCCTTCTCTAAGCTCAGCAGCAAATTCGGTGGACAAGGCTCACTATTTTAGTATAAGATGAATATTATTGTAAAACCATACGGCAGCACATTGTGCTACTGCCGGCCAGACACGACTTGGGAGAGAGAGAACAGGGATTTCTACTCTCCCGAGTGCGTTAATGAGATATGCTGGACTCCTGTAATCTTTGCAAGAATCAGCAAGGCAGGCAAATGCGTAAGCGGAAAGTTCGTGGAGAGATACTACGACGGATTCAATTTCGGAGTCCTGATGTATTGCACCATCGAGGATTCTGTCTCTGCATTTGTGGATCATACAAGCATATTGCCGCATCCGCTATATAATCCGGTAGTACTGGAGGGGGAGAATGATTTTGAAATCCTGCGTAATGGCGAGAAGGTGGATTTCGGGCCTGTAAATATGGATGAAGCAAAGAGTATGCTTCAGGAAGCGATATGCAAGGCCTCGCAACTGACATCACTCAGAATCGGAGACTTTGTGGCTGTGGAGCTGGCTCCTCAGATGATTCTCGCATCAAAGAAAGACGGAGAGGCTACATTCACCGGACGCTTCTGCGAGAATGAGATATTCAATTACAGGATCATATTCTGATATGACTGATTATCCGATTGAAAGACATCCTCTTGAACCGTTTCTGCCGGAAGGTGGAAGGATACTGATGCTGGGAAGTTTTCCTCCGGCACAGAAGCGTTGGTCAATGGATTTCTTCTACCCCAATTGGATAAATGACATGTGGAGGATAATTGGTACGGTCTTTTTCCTTGACAAGGAGCATTTCGTCATCAAAGGCGAAAAGAGGTTTGATAAGGAAAGGATCATAGAGTTCTGCAATGAAAAGGGCATAGGACTATATGACACGGCATTTGAGGTCCGCAGACTGAAGGACAACGCATCGGACAAATTTCTTGAAATTGTGAGCAACAGCGACCTGGACTATCTTCTCCAGAGAATGCCCCATTGTCAGGCGATTGTGACAACCGGCCAGAAAGCATCGGAGGTTATTGCTGAAAAGTTTGGTGTCAAAGAGCCTGCAGTAGGAGAAAAGACTCTGATCAGGAATTATGACGGGAGGCAGATCAACTTCTGGAGAATGCCGTCATCATCCAGAGCATACCCGCTGGCCCTTGAAAAGAAAGCGGAACATTACCGGCACTTATTTGAAACTGAAGAAATACTATAAAGAAATAAACTGATGAGAAAGACATTATCAATCATTCTGTCAGCACTGGCATCCATACTTACCGCAAGTGCAGATGAAGGCATGTGGCTGCCGTCACTCATTTCACAGAGGATCGGAGACATGCAGGCAAAGGGATTCAGACTCAGTGCAGAAGACATCTACAGCATAAACCAGGCATCCTTGAAGGATGCTGTAGTCCTTTTCGGCCGTGGCTGTACCGGAGAGCTGATTTCTGGAGATGGACTGCTGCTTACCAATCATCACTGCGGATATGGACAGATCCAGAAGCACAGCAGTGTTGAACGCGACTACCTCAAGGATGGCTTCTGGGCCATGAACAGATCAGAGGAACTTCCCAACGAGGGTCTGACAGTCAGCTTCCTTGAAAGAATGGAAGATGTCACTCCTGTGATACTGAACGGATATGACCCGTCTATGCAAGAGTCAGAAAGAGCGGAGCTGGTGAGAAGAAACTCACAAGCCCTCATAAAAAGCATAACCGGCAATGACAAGACCATAAGGGCAACAGTGGAAGCACTGTATTATGGAAATCAGTATTTTCTTTTTGTCTATCGCGAGTACTCGGACATCAGACTTGTCGGCGCTCCCCCATCTTCAATAGGAAAGTTCGGAGGTGAGACAGACAACTGGATGTGGCCACGTCACACCGGAGACTTCTCACTGTTCAGAATATATGCGGACAAAGACAACAACCCTGCGGAATATTCACCGGACAATGTGCCTTTCAAGCCAAAGAAGCATTTCAGAATCAGCACTGCAGGCGTTAAGGAAGGAGACTTTACATTCATATATGGTTTCCCTGGAAGCACACAGGAATATATCCATTCCGAGTGGGTACGCTTCATTTCTGAAGTATCGGATCCGGACAAGGTGGCACTCAGAACCCTGAGACTGGACATCTTCAACAAATACATGAATCAGAGCCAGGCGGTGAGAATCCAATACTCAGCAAAGAAAGCCAGAGTAGCGAATGCATGGAAGAAATGGCAGGGAGAAGCCGGTGGAATCATAAAGATGAAGACTGTCGAGACAAAGAAAGCATATGAAAAGGCTTTCTCTGAGTGGGCAAAGGGCACTGAATACGAAGGACTTACAGATAAAATAGCGGAAATCTGCAGGAAACTTGCAGAGCATCAATATCTCGTTGACTTCTATATGGAGACAGTCAGGGCATTTGAAGCGGCCTCTTTTGCCGGCATGATCACAAGAGACTGCATACCTGGCGGCAAGGGCACACCTCTTGACATGGAGAAGTTCAAGAAGCATATGGAAGCCTTCTTTAAAGACTATCACAAGCCTGTTGATCAGGAATGTTTTGCCGCTCTGATGGAAGCATTCGACAACAAGATTCCTGATGCATACAAACCAGATTACTTCACAGAAAAGATGAGGGAATATGGATCAGCAGAAGCATGGGCGGAATTCCTTCTGAACAGCACCATCTACACTGACAGAGAAAGGATGAATGCAATCGGGGAAAACGACGGGGAGAGCCTTCTGAACGACCCTGTGAATGTATACTATGAAAAAATGACTGAGTGGATAATGCCTCATTCCTCAAAGGCAAAGCAGATTAGTCAGGACCTTCAGCTTGCATATCGCGACTATATGCGCGGCCAGATGGAATACGCTGATTATCTTGCCGCTAAAGGAGAAGGTTCTCCGGAAGGAAGCAAGGCATTCTACCCTGACGCAAACCTCACGCTCAGAGTGGCTTACGGCCACATCAAAGGCTATTCACCTTACGACGGAGCATATTACAGACCGTCATCAACCCTTAAAGGAATAATTGAGAAGGACAATCCGGAAATATTCGACTACAACATCCCACAGAGTCTGCGTGACATCTACGCTTCGAAGGATTTCGGCAGATGGACAGATGCAGACGGAGAAGTTCCGGTATGCTTCATCGCAACCAACCACACCACAGGAGGTAACTCCGGAAGTCCTGTTATCAACGCAGACGGAGACCTTATAGGAATCAACTTCGACAGAGTCTGGGAAGGTACGATGAGCGACATTGACTTTGATCCGGATTTCTGCCGCAACATAAGTCTTGATGTGAGATATGTCCTGTTCACTATTGAGAAGATAGGCAATGCAGGATACCTTTTTGATGAAATGACATTCACAGAATAATAATCAAAGTTATGGCAATATCAGAAAACAGGTCGATCGGTGTATTCATTGACGGCGGTTACTATGCAAAGATCAACGAAGGACTTGCAAAGAGCGGTCCTTACAAGGTTAACCTCAAAGGGCTGCTTCAGTTCATCACAGAAAGACTGGCCCAAATGGATGGGATTGCAAAAAGACATATCTTCATCACAGAATGCCACTACTACAGAGGTCGCTATCGTGCTCAGGACGCCAAAAGGAAGGATCTGCTGTACAGCGAAAGAGAGTTTGAAGACAGCCTTATCGAAAATGATGTCATATTTCACTACAAGCATCTTCGCGAAAACCCGCAGGGAGGCGTAATCGAGAAGGGTGTCGACACATGGTTTGCTCTGGACACCTATGAAATGACACTTTTCAGGGAGTTTGATTATGTGGTGATGATCAGCGGTGATGCAGACCACGAGATGCTTGCAAGAAAACTCAAGGCACTCAAGACCCACGTAGTGCTTCTCACTTGGGACCCTGCCAACACAAACTCAACCTCACGTTTCCTCAGCGAAGAAGTCTGTACACACATGGACATGAACAAGTTCATCTCCAATGATGAAACCCTTAGAAAATCTCTCCTGAAACTATAGGGTAAGATTTTACGCGAAATGGCAACAGAAGCAATAGCGATTACGGGCATATTGGTCGTATGCTCGGTGGCAATAATGATTGGAGATGCTGCGGTAAGCGGCATTTTGGCTATGGTAAGCAGCATAACCTTCAAGAAGGCATTCATGAAAGGGCTGCTATTGCTGTTACTGCCACCGATCTTCATGGCCTATGGAGCCTGGATCGGAAGGGAAAGGCCTCAGGTTAAGGAAGTGGAAATCAGCCTCAAAGGACTTCCTGAATCATTTGACGGATACAGGCTTGTACATATTTCTGACATCCATGCAAGGTCCTATGTAGCCAGGAGGGAATCGCTTCAGAAAGTCGTTGGAATGATAAATGGCATGGAACCGGATCTCATTGCCTTCACAGGAGACCTGATTACTCTGGATGCGACTGAGCTCGAGCCTGTAAATGAGATTCTGAGAGAGTTGCAGGCGAAAGACGGAATAGTGTCGGTGGTCGGGAATCATGATTATGGCATCTACGCTGACCAGTCGCATAAAGGTTCATTACGCAGGATACTTTCAGAGGTCATCGAGGAAGAAGAGCGTATGGGATGGAATGTACTGATGGATGATAATATGATTATCAGAAGAGGGCAGGACAACATTGCCGTCATAGGAGTGCAGAACACATCTCCCTCAAGACATTTCCCGTCAAAAGGAAACCTCACACAAGCTTCTGCAGGGACAGAAGGAATTTTCAGAATACTCCTGACCCATGACCCTATGCACTGGGAAGAAGAGATACTTGGCAAAGACTATCCTCTCACGCTCAGCGGTCACACTCATGCAATGCAGTTCTCGCTCTTCGGATGGTCTCCGAGCAGTCTGATATTCAGACAACACCGTGGACTGTACACAGAAAATGACCAGCATCTATATGTGAATATAGGACTTGGAGAAACCATACTCCCTTTCAGAATTGGCACACGTCCGGAAATCACATTGATAACACTACGGAAAGCTGACTGATTGAAATTTGCGGATACTGCCCGGTAACTCACGAAATGACGACAGATTCCGAGATTTCATCCCCGACCAGAAGACAAAACCACGTTTACCCTCCCTGAAGGACGGAACATGCATACCTATTGAAACATGAGGATTCAGCAGAAACGTAGAGCTGAATCCAGATGAAAGAAAATGTTCTAATCTGCTAAAGTCAGTTTTGCAAGGTAGTCATAGTACTCACCTTCCGCTATGACCTCTGCCTTGAAGCCGTTCTCCTCAGCATAGTAGGCCAAAGTATTGAAATCAAGATAGAGCCAGTCAAAGGTATCCCCAAGATCTTCCTTATACTGCATCTGGAAATCAACCTGACCATAGTACTCGTCAGCAAGATCGATCATGATGCTGCCGTCCTCTTCCTCAAAAAGGTATCTCAGGTCAGAAGAATCTATCAGAAGACATCCGCCAGGCTTGAGAATCTGCTTGAGTCTGGTAAAGAAATTTCCGATATTGTCGAGATTTCCTATGATTCCAGTACCGTTCATCAACATAAGGACTGTGTCGAAAGTCTCTGTAAAAGATTGATCATAGAAATTCACGAGACGTGCATCCAGTCCCCTTTCCTTCATGACCTGCACAGAAAGCGGAGAAATATCTACAGCAACAGCCTTCTTGCCAAGCCCCTTCAGAGCAAGACTGTGGCAACCGCTTCCGGCACCCACATCAAGGATGTCACCATAAGCAGTTTCCAATGCCACCCTCTCTATTGCAGGCATCTCCACAAGACTCCTGAACAAAGTCTCGATAGGAATCACGTCATCATCGAACATCGAAGAATGCACTACAACATCCTCCGCCTTACCGAACTTGTGATACTCATATATCGCACGACCCATCGGATCAGCACCCGGAAACAGAACCTCACTACTCATAATCTACTGCATTTTTCAAAACGACTGCAATTATAGGCATTCTAACCGGAAATTGCAATCCATAATCGCATGCCAGCGTACACAGGAGGCAAAACCAGCGCCTAGCGTGTACAGCAATGAGCCGATGATATCGTTTAGAGGCATACATGTGTGCACGGGAGTTAATGAAAATGCCCCCTGTGCACACTTATACAGACGATCGGTATGAATGGAGATATGGAAGACTGCAAAGATATCAGGTCGCCGGTGACAAGGACATGAAGGAGCGGAAAGAGACGTCAGGCAGAGGGAAGATAAGGCGAGCGTTGACCCGCGCCAGCGGGTTGTATTCCGCGAGCCGACCTCTGTCGAGGGAGATGGCGGTGTAAGATCCTTCGCTTCGCTCAGGATGACATCGGGAAGGGGTGGAAGGACAATGGAGGGGACGGAAGGACAATGGAGGGACGGAAGGACAATGGAGGGGTGGAGAATTGAAAGATTTTTGCTATGTTTGTGGAACGACTTAATAACAACACTATGAAAAGGATAGGAATCATTTTAGGTATATGTCTGCTGACAGCAGTTTCATGCAGACAGGCTGAGGAACAAAAGGAAGTTACTATGGAAAACGCAGTGATTGAAAACATTATGGCACGTCGCAGCATCCGCAAATACAAGGCGGAACCTGTAGACAGAGAAACGATGGCAAAGATTCTCGAATGCGGAATCAATGCTCCGAGCGGCATGAACAGACAGTCGTGGGAAGTACGCGTCGTGGACAATCCGGAATTGTTGAACGAAATGAAGGAAGCTATGGCTGCGGGACATCCCGACATGGATCCGGGAATGACTAAAGGATGCTTCAGAGACGCACCGACAATGATATTCATTGCAAGAGACCCAAGCTACGACTTCTCGGCATATGACTGCGGACTGCTCGCACAGAACATAATGCTCTCAGCATGCTCCCTCGGAGTAGGCTCAGTATGCCTCGGCAGTCCTGTACGTTTCCTCACAGACAACGAAGTATGCAAACCATATGTCGAAAGATTAGGATTCTCTGAAGGCTATGAATTCTGCCTCTGCATCGGCCTAGGATATGCAGACGAAGCCCCAGCAGCGAAGCCACGCGACATCAGCAAAGTGAAATTTGTAGATTGATAGAAAACAGGAAGCCGCCCATCAAGGACGGCTTCACTTTATTTGACCAGAAGATCTGCTATGGCTGCAGCATCGAATTTCTCTCGCGAATAGGCCTGAGGAAAGGCAAGACCATCGCCGAGGATTTGAAATGCCATGGATTCAGCCAGCTGATTGAGCTGATTCACACTTGACGGTGACCATGTGTATGAACCGAAAGCATAGAAACGGCGTCCCTTCACAAGACGGGACTGCATAGCCTTCATAAAGGTCTCCACCGGAGGAAATATACCATTATTATATGTAGGAGAACCTACAACCACAGTGTCATATTTGAATACATCGCGCAAAGCACCGGAAACTCCAAGTTCACCGGCATTGTTGCAAGCAAGATCGTGAACACAGCAAGGAACACCTCGATTCTCAAGTTCAAGGGCGAGAGCATCAGCCGCAGCGGCAGTGTTGCCGTACATTGAACCATATACAATGCACACTCCCCTCTCGACTTCATAACGGCTCAACTTATCATAAAGAGCAACCACAGAAGCCACTTCCTTCTCCCAGACAGGTCCATGCGTGCTGCATATCCTTTCAACAGGCAATCCGGAAAGCTTCTTCAATGCCGACTGCACCGGAGTACCGTATTTGCCTACAATATTCGAGTAATAGCGGATCATCTCGTCACGGTACTGTTCCAAAGTATCTCCTGTGTCGACAATGTCATCAGCAACCGTTCCGAACGTACCGAAAGCATCACCGGAGAACACGGTCTTCTCTTCTTCCAACCATGTCACCATAGTTTCAGGCCAATGAACCATAGGAATCATATGGAAAGAGAGTGTCGCTCCACCAAGACTTAGCGTATCACCATCCTTGACAACAATGATCCTGTCATCCGGAACAGCGTAATAGCCCTTAAGCATAGGAACAGTCTTCGCGTTGGCCACAATGGAAAGCATCGGATACCTATCCATCATATATGCTATAAGCGAGGAATGGTCAGGCTCCATATGATTGACTACCAGATAATCTATAAGTCTTTCTCCAATCGCTTCATTTATATTGTCCAGGAACTCCTCCTCAAAACCACCTTCCACTGTATCGATCAATGCTACCTTCTCGTCAGCAACAACATAAGAATTGTAACTGACTCCATACGGCAAAGGCCACAAGCCTTCAAAAAGGACCTTATCATCATCATTCACTCCCACTGAATATATTCTGTCACCTATCTTCTGCATAATCTTTTAAATTTAGAACCCACAAATATAGCAAAAAAAAGACCGGCTGACTATCAGCCGGCCCAGATAACATTAGGAAAATTATTCAGCAGCCAGAGGAGACGGCGCCACGTATGCACGCGTCGCAAGCTCCTTGTCAAGCATATACATACCGTACTTGTTTCCCTCAACAGCCTCGAAAGTAGAAATCATTTCACGAGCTGATTCCTCCTCCTCGACCTGCTCATCTATGAACCAGGCAATTCTGTTGACAGTAGCATAGTCACGGTCCTGCTCAGCAATGGCCGCTATATTGTTGATCATTGATGTAACCTTCTGCTCATGATTGAAAGTATCCTTGAACATATCAAGGACCGCATCCCACTCGGTCTTTACCTCAGCAATCGGAAGCAGCACAACCTTCTCACCACGCGAATTAAGGTAATTCATAAAGATTCTGGCATGAGCCTGCTCCTCCTGAAACTGAACATAGAACCAGTTAGCGATTCCTTTATACCCTTTTGCCTCACAATCCATTGACATAGACAGATAAAGATATGCTGACCATAGTTCGGCGTTGATCTGATCATTAATCGCCTTATAAAGATTACGACTCATCATAACTCGTTGAAATTAAAAGGTTTTACAGTTATCTTATTTTTAATTATTCTAATTTATCTTTTGCAAAGGTAGTAATAAAATCCAGATATGCAATACTGCACAGCAAAAAAAATCAGCCTCGGACCAGAGAATCCGAGGCTGACATGCATATGTCATGTAACTACTGTCTTACGAAGTGATCATTGAAGAAAACGATCTGATACTTAATGGAATTCGCCCAATATTCCCAATTATGGACGCCTGGTCTCGAAATGAAGTCGTGCGGAATACCCTCATCAAGAAGTTTCTTATGAAGGTTGCAGTTGACCTCATAAAAGAAATCACCAGTACCACAATCTACGATGATATTGAGAGACTCCGGAGTCAGCAAATGAGTAAGATTAATGACAGTATTCTCCTCCCAAGCCTGCGGATTCTCAGCATATGTTCCCAGACGCTTGGCAATACCCCATTTCTCAGGGAAAGGACGAATATCGACACCGCCTGACATACTGCCTGCTGAGCCGAAGATATCCTGATGTCTGAAAGAAAGGAAAAGGGCACCGTGTCCACCCATTGAAAGGCCGGTTATTGCTCGTCCTCCCCTATCAGGTATGGTCTTGAAATTAGAGTCGACATATTGTATCAATTCCTTAGTGACAAAAGTCTCATACTGATACTCAGGGGTGACATTGCTGTCAAAGTACCAGCTGTCATAACCAGTATCCGGCATTACCAGAATAACATCATACATGTCTGCAAGCGGGCCCACATTACCTCTTTCCGGCCAATGACGGTGCGTGCCGCTCCATCCGTTGAGAAGATACAGAACCGGCAGTTTATCTATATCAGCATAGCCATCCGGCAGGATGACGGTAACAGGAACGTCCTTATTCATTTTCTCACTACGGACAGCGACCACCTTTTCTTCAAAAGCCGAAGCCGACTGAACAAGGACTAGAACAGAAAGAACCGAGAGAAGTATTTTCTTCATAATATTCTGATTTTAGTTGTTTCTGGAAATTTCTTCAAGCAATCTTACAGCCTCCTCCATCATCTGATGCCAAGGCAGAGTCGTATCTGTAAGTTTAAGAGAGGCCATCTTGTCGAGATGATCCTCAAGAGGTTTGAGAATCTCAGGCTGGTCTGCATACTTCTGACGAAGCACTCTTACCTTCTCAAAACATTCCACGCCATCTCTCATGCGCTCAAATCGCATTGACGGACGGGCATAAGGATACATCTGATAGGTATCACCGCTGCCCCAGTAACGGAACCTCGAATCATACTCAGGTCTGTGAGGCCATGAATTATAGGCCCATCTGAGCTGACCGTCATAATCCTTCGAGATTGCATGCCAGTTGAGAAGCTCAGACTCCCAAGGCTGTGAATAAGTGAAGCAGTTAGGGAAATATGTACTGCAGCATACATAGAATGTAGTCACATAGCCCTTTGCCCGGCGCTCATCAATCTCCTCCTGAGTCATATAATCCTGCCTCTGAGCCACGCAGCAGTCCTTGATATTAGGGAATCTTCTGAATGAAGCATGATTGTCAGCCATAGCGAATCCAAGTTCAGGAGCATATCTCGACATCACATCGATCACCACAGCCATCTCCTCCGGAGACCTCTCGTCAGCAGCGATATTAGTGATCTCAAGCCATCCCTTCTCACGAAGATGCTTCACGAAATCGGTAAGGAACGGTCCCCAGACCTGTTCAAAGAGTTCACTTGTAGCAGGACATGACCTTGAGATGAAAGCATTGCTTTCCTCCACGTACCATGACAAAGAATTGTTCCAAGGAATCATTGAATAGCAGTTGATCTGCTTCTTGATGCCAAGCTCCATCATAGTCTCCACATATCTGTCGAAAACAGTGTAGTCATAAGACCATGTACCATCCTGCTTTGAAGTCCAGATGATCATATGCTCGTAATCATCATAGCACTGATAGCCCCATGGATCACGGTTCAAAGTCGTAGTGATGACCTTCTGACCAGCCTCAGCAAGCGGTCTCATATGCTGCTTGATTGCCTCGAAGTGCTCATCGCTCCACAACTCGAGATTCAGAGCACGTGCAATGGCAGAAGGATGCTGCCACAGATCAAGATGGAAGGTCCAATCCTTATAGTCCGGAAGAACCTGATCGAGGACCTCCAGTTCAAGAGGCATGGAAATCTTTCCGGCACCTTTTGCCTTCACGACAACCTCTGTCTTATAGACACCCGGCTGAGCATCCTGAGGAATTCTGACTGTTACCCATACAGGTCTGACAGTACGCTCCTCCATATTGAACACCTTAAGTGAATCAATCATATCAGGAACAAGGATAGTCTCATTGACCGGTCCCCTGTTGCAACGGCAGTCCTTACCGCCTTTGTCGGCAAGAGTATATCTCACGAAACGCGCCTGCGCAATATCAGATGGCATCACAGCAGAAGGAGACTTAAAATCCCTGACCTCACATCTGATCCCCTCAACGCCTGATCCTGAATAAAGAAGGAACTGAGCGGAAACCCTCTCACCCTTCCATCCGGACAGACGGTTTACAACGACCGGAGCCACAACCGGCACCTCACTGCGGGAATAAAGCGAATCAGCCGAAGCCCAAACGGCCTCAAGTCTTCCGACCTCATCCCAGGCAGCCATACTTCTTTCTGAAACAGCAACCGGATCATCAGCCTCAGTGAATGTAACAAAACGGTCTGATTCCACGGCACATCCCGCCATCATAAGGAGGGAAATAAGGCAAAACGGAATATTCCTTTTCATAACGGAAATCAATTGATTTTCAAGATATAAAACAAAAAAGGGCACATTCGGCAGAATTCGCAAGAATCCGGACGGAATGTACCCTTGAAATATGTCACAAGCACTATCAGAACTTGAAGCTGTCCTTCAATGCAGTTGTCTTGTTGTAAATGAAATGTTCAGGGGTGCTGTCCGGATCCTTGTAGAAGTAACCTACACGCTCGAACTGAACAGCAATGCCTGAATTGTCTTCAAGAAGACCTGGTTCAGCATAACCCTTGCCGATCACGAGAGACTCAGGATTGAGGTAGCTCTTGTAGTCCTCACCCTCAGGGATCTGACCCATCTGCGCCTCAGTGAAGAGCTTGTCATAAAGTCTGAGCTCAACTTCCTTAGCATGCTCGGTAGACACCCAATGGATGGTACCCTTTACTGAACGCCACTCGCCTGCACCTGGCTTCGAGGTCGGATCGTAAGTACACTTGATCTCAACAATGTTGCCCTCAGCATCCTTGACAACCTCCTGGCACTTGATGATGTATGTATACTTGAGACGTACCTCACCATCCGGCTTGAGACGGAAATACTTCTTAGGAGGTTCCTCCATGAAGTCGTTTCTCTCAATATATACCTCGCCTGTGAAAGGAA
>JAEIGA010011359.1_pt1 | contig 13527 bp, 13 predicted proteins | sample 9270691 | NCBI WGS metagenome assembly JAEIGA01 (sample SAMN17057246, study PRJNA624740) | gut metagenome | biome: biome; isolation source: fecal sample | host: Bos grunniens | place: China: Xizang | collected 2019
CCGGCTGCTTCTGCAGAAGCGGTGGATCATCGCCGTGGACGGGCTGACCGATGACGAACGCGAGGCATACGGCGTGGCCTACAAAGAGGGAGAGATTCTGGACAAGAAGGGCTTTGCCCGCATGGTGGAGCTGGGAGACGGCATACTGGCGATCTATCCCAAGCTCTGCGCCGGACACAGGGAGATCGTGGCAAAGCGCTACCACGAGGCGTATGCCAACCGCAGCCAGTACGTGACGCGGGAAGTCGTGGTGGAGCTGAACAGACTGAGCAAGCAGCTCGGAAGCAAGGACGGAGACTTTTCCGACATCATTGAGGCGATGAACGCCGAAGACCTGAAATAACGAACGGGCGGGTATGCGACCGCATAGACGGCGCGCGAGCGCCAGCGCGCAGGCACAGCGCGCCAAATAGGTTGAGGCGGCGCAAAGGGAGGGAGAGCAGCATGGCGACAACTTGGGCTGAAATTGTGACGGCGGCGCTGGTACAGATAGACGACGTTCGGCTGGAGGAGCAGATGGCCGTTTCTCCGGCGCAGTTCTATCGGCGCATGTCGGCGCTGATCCAGCAGGCGGTTCCGCTGCTCTCTCGCCCTCCACAGCTTCTCACCTTCCTACAGAGCGGCATGATCGAGCCGCTTTACGACGATTACGAGTGGACGAGCACGGCGGACAGCACTACGCAGAGCGCGCAAGTGGAAACCGGCATGACCGGATACGAGCTTTGCTCCGTGACGCAGAGAGTGCAGCAGCAGAACGGGACGATCTCCATCCTGCCTTACGCGAACGCGGAATATGACCCGGAGACGGGCATTGTAACCATGCCGCAGCAGGCGAGCGCGGGGCTGCAATACGATTTTGACTTCTACTCGGACGGGAGTTTCCCCGATCTGACAAAGACGCAGATGAGGCTTTTCGCGCTGGCTGTTGCGGTTGTGTGGGATGAAAGGTTCAGCCGCGACTGGCTATCCATGACGATGAAGATCCACGACGATTCTTTTGAAACGGTGAACGAGGCGAACTACGTGCAGCAGATCACGAAGCGCCTGCACGACAACAGGATCGCCTTCAACGACGAGCTGCGCGCTTATGAGCAGCTTTGCGCATACAACGCCCTATTTGAGAACAGAATGCGGAAAAAGACGCTGGTGTAATATCCCCTTTCTTCGTCGCAAGAGAAGAAGCGAGAGGACACCTCATCCGGCGCATTCGCGCCACCTTCCCCTCAAAGGGGAAGGCTAAAGAAGGAAAGGAAGTGAAGCCCCGATGCCGATTCAAAAATCGCTCAAAAACGCGATGCTCACAGGCGCGGGGCTTGTTGCTTGGGGCAACAACACGCCGACGCAGTACGCGGATAAACAGCATCAGTATTTCTCCGCGGAAACCAGAACATTCACGCAGACGCGGGCGCGATACGCCTCTGATTACGTGGAAGCGCAGGTGCAGGGGCTTGACGCGGAAAATCCCTTCGCATGGCAGACGCGGATGCTCCGGTTTGCGGACATCGTGAAGCCGACGGCGGCGATCCAGCGCGATTTCGACGACTACAAGATGCTCCTGTTTGCAGACCGAGACATAGAATATGTCACGCCGGGAAGCAAGATCGTGACGATGGGAAGCACGTGGCTCGTTGTGAATCCAATGAACGTTTCCGGAAGCGACGGCTCCGGCGTTGTAAGGCGATGCAACGCGGTTTGGAATTTTTTGGACTTCTACGGGAACGTGCTCTCCGAGCCGCTGATCGTGGAAAACCAGCGTGCCAATGCCAACGACAGCGACAGCCAGAGCAGCGAGCTTATCAGCAAGGGATATTTCAACGTGATCTGCCAGTACAACGAGTACACGCGGCAGATCGACACGAACACGCGCATGATCCTCGGCACGGGAGCCTATCGAGTGACAGGCTATGCCGATTTTGATATGGAATACACCGGAGACTACACCAGCGTCCGGACACTGAGCTTTACCGTGCGCTATGAGCCTCCGAACGACGCCATAGACGATATGCAAAATCACGTGGCGGGCGGGAAAACGTTTGCGTGGGAAATAACCGTAAACGGCCCCGGCACGATGCGCGTTGGGCAAAGCGCGGATTTCTCCGCGAGAAGCGTTCGCAAGGGCGTAGCCGGAGAATGCGCAGACATTGCGGGAACGACGCTCTATGCGCCGGACACGTGGAAAGCGGCGGAAAGCACGCTGCTTACGGACGAAAAAACAGCCGTTTCCGGAGCAACGCTTTTCGTCGGGAGCGCGGAAGCAAATTATTTGTGGTCTTCCTCTGACGAATCCGTTATTCAGATCACGGAAGATGGAAAGGCTGCGGCGCTCTCGGAAGGAACGGCGCTGATTACGGCGACGCTTTCACAGAATCCGGTCTTTTCGCAGAGCGTTTCCGTGGAAGTGACGGAAACGCAGGACGGCGTTTTCTTCACGAGTACGATCCCGGAGAAGTTGAGCGCTTTTCAAAGCTTTGCGGTTCGCGCGGCCTACTTTGAGGACGGCGCAGAAACACAGCAGGCGCTTACATGGACGGTCGGAGGCGCGGAGAAATCTTCTTATTCCTGCGAACTGGCGGAAGACGGAAGAAGCGCTGCGATAAGCTGCTTCGGATATTCCGAAACGCCGCTGACGATCACCGCGCAATACGAGAATTACGGCGTGACGGAAAGCGTAAAGCTGGAGGGTATCTGAGGTGGCGGAAAGAGGAAAATGCAAATATGCGCAGCGGCAGACAGACGACAACTCCATTCGCTGCAGCTTGCTCAATCGGCAAAAAGCCAAGTGGGATTTCTGCGTACATCAGTATTTTTGCCGCGCCATTGGAAAATATGCGCTGAGTGATAAGGCGGCGGCCTGCAAAGTCAAAGGCAAGGAGGAACAAGAGTAAATGGCCGGAACGATCAACAACATCAACGCGGGAGGCACTGTATACGGAATCGGCGCGGAGTCTCTTACGAGCCAAAATGGAATCGACGGGCTTGAGTTCAACGGCAGCGGAAACGTGACGCGCTATGCCGTTTGTTCCACCGCGGCGTCCACCGCGGAAAAGACGGTAACGCTGGGCGCGAATTTTACGCTGGCCGCGGGCGCGGCGGTATACGTGAAGTTCGTGCATGCGAACAGCGCAGAAAACCCGACGCTGAACGTAAATGACACGGGCGCAAAGCCCATTCTGTACAGCGGCGGGACGCCCGCGGATTCGAGCGCATGGGATCAAGGGGAAGTATTGACGCTGCTGTATGACGGAACGAGCTGGAACATTGAGGGCGGCGGCGTTTACGCGATGATCGCGCAGAAGCAGGATCAGCTCACGTTCGACAATACGCCGACTGCGGGAAGCTCCAACCCGGTAACGAGCGGCGGCGTGGAGTCCGCAGTATCGCAAGTAAATCAGACAGCCCTCGGCGCTTATCCCCACGCGACAGCCTCCGGCTCTGTGGCCTCTTTTGCGGACGGCGCAGACAACATCCCTGTTCGCTCTCTCACGGCGCAGATTGTCCCTGTGCAGGCGGCGGGTACTCCCTCGCCAGAAAACCCGCTGCCTATTAGCGGTTGGTCTGGGGCAAATGTATCGGATGGGTCGAACATTCTGGATTTGGAATTTGAGCTTGGGACGATTAACGCCTCCGGCACTCCGTCAATCAGCAACGACAACATGAGGTCGGTCAATTTCACGCCTGTTTCGCCCTCCACGAAATACACGCTCATCAACAAAAACGGCAAGGCAATGCGCTGGTTTGCCTACAAAGCAGACGGCACATTTATTGCGAGGAGCAACAGCCTGTCGCAGACGACGGAAATCACAACGCAGGCCAATTGCGCGAAAATCAAGATCGTTTTTGCTGGTACATCCTATGGAAACGACATCTTTCTCGCAGATAAGTTTACAACCTACTCTGTCACTTTCCCCGCCTCTGCGGGGACTGTATGCGGCGGCACTCTCCGCGACAACGGGGATGACACTTGGACGCTTAAATCCAAGCCCTATTATGCCAGCTACAACGGCGAGGCGCTTGTCGGGCCGTGGGTTTCGAGCATGGATGTTTACGCCGAGGGCGTAACGCCGACAATGGGAGCGCAAGTCGTAGACCTCGGCGGCACGGAAACGGAGTACACCATCAGCGCCGACAGCGTTAAGACGCTGCTGGGAAGCAACAACATCTTTGTGGATTGCGGGGACGTGAGCGTGGATTACAGGGCTGACACCACGCTTTATATCGAAGGCAAAGTCAACGCTATCATGGCCACAATTGCCAATCTTTAAGGAGGAATCACAATGTTCAATCTGCATGATTTCGTCATGGACACGCTGCATGGCATGAGCAAGGTTTATCCACAGTGGCAGGTGCAGCAGATCGCGCTGGGCTACTACGCGAAGGCGTGGATCGCCGACGCCGATCTTGCTGAGATTGCGTCCTGGTACATCCCACCCATTGAGGAGCAGCCCGCGGAGGCTGAGTAATGGCTACGATTGCGGTTATTCCCCGTGAAAAGATTGACCGCATCCAGTTGTTCGTCAACAACGAGCGGATGACACTCGCGGCGATCAAGGCCCAGAGCGGCGCGGATTATGCCATTAACGGTACGCTGTACGATATGGGCAGATGGCTACCCGTGATGCACTACCGCGTGGACGGGCATACGATGGTGAGCGACCCGTACAACTATTACGGCTATGGCTGGGACAGCGGCGCGGATGTCAAGGTCACGCAGAGCAGGGACAAGAACTCCGTCCGCAACTACGTATGCGGCGTGGAATTGGTGCGGGACGGCAAGCCCTGCTCCAAGCTCTACTACGATTCCGCTGTCGGCGGCGCGAGGGGAAGAACGGCAATCGCCATCAAGGGCGATGACCTCATCCTCTACTGCGTGGGAGACGGTCAGGCCGGACGCTGTACGCCGGAAGAACTGCGCGGAGAAATGGTAGCGCTCGGCGCGCAGAGCGCGGTCATGCTTGACGGGGGGCTTTCCTCACAATGCATCTTCCCGACCGGAGCTGTAGCGTCGTCCCGCATCGTGGAAAACGTGATTCTTGTGTATGTCAAAAAGGAGGAGAAGGACATGCCCCCCGACTACGAATGCACGGTATGCCTTGACCCCGGACACGGCGGCAAGGACAACAGCAACGGCGCTCCCGACGGCAGCTACAAGGAGCATGAATTCACGCTCGATCTTGCCAAGCGGCTGCGGAAGCTGCTGCTGGAGCAGGGAATCAAGGTTGTCATGACCCGCGAGAGCGACACCTATATCGACCTTCAGCCGCGATGCAATATTGCGAACAACGCGAACGCGACCCTGTTTCTCTCCATCCATACAAACGCGGTGGCGGGAGGATGGAACAGCTCCAGCGGGCTTTGCGCGTATACTTACGCGGAAGGCGGGAAAAGAAACGACCTTGCGAACGCGATTCTCTCCCGTATGAAAGAATACGGCGTAAAGCTTTTCAGCACACCGCTGTGGCATAAAGGCTTCCATGTGCTGAAGTACACAAACATGCCCGCCTGCCTTGTGGAATACGGCTTCCACACGAGCAAAGAGGATGTTGCGCTTTTGAAGTCAAGCGCGTATCGGGATAAGCTCGCGCTGGCTACCGCAAAGGGAATATGCGACTATCTGCATAAGACCTGGAAAGAGACGGAGAAGCCCGCAGAGCCGGAGCAGCCGAAGGACGAGCAGCCGAAAAGGAAATACACAGTACAGTTCGCCGTATTCGACGATAAGAACGCGGCGCAGAAAGTAGTAGACAAGCTCGCGGAGATCGGCATTCAGGCCGTAGTCGCGGAGAAGTGAAACGGGAGGAAATCAAAATGAAAATGACCAATAAGGTGTACGACATTCTCAGCAAGATCCAGCGGTGGCTGCCCGCGCTCGGCGTTTTCGTGCTGGCGATAGGCAAGATCTGGAATCTGCCGCTCGGCAAAGAGATCAACGAAACCATCCTTGCCGTCGCCGCGCTTCTCGCCGCGACGCTGGAGGTGTCCAGCGTCCGCTACTTCAAGGCGGAAGGGGAGCGGCTGAAATGAGCGAGGGCGTGATCGTCGCAATCATCTCTTCCGTTACGGCCGTGGCTTTGGCGCTCGTCAATATCGTGGTTGCCGCCGTGCAGAACCACAAATCCAAGAAGAGCGGAACGGAGCAGCGCATCGAAAACATCGAAAAGAAAGTGGACAAGCTCACCGAGCATAATGAACTTCAATATATGGCGCTGCTCCGGCTTACCGTGATGGATTCCGACATGCCCGTGTCGGAACGCCTGATCGCAGGCAAGGAATATCTGACGCGCGGGGGCAACGGCGACGTAAAAAAGTTCTACGAGGGGCTTGAAAAGCGCGTGAACGCGTAAGCGCACAAAGTCATGCGAAACACCGAAAGGGGAAAAACGAGCATGGAAAACAAGATCGAGATCACAAAAGAGATGCTTCTCGCCGCGCGGGATTACGTGCCGCTTGCGGAAAAGGAAAAGTGGATCGAAGAAAACGCGCCGAAATGCTTTGATAAGCTGGCGATCACGGCGGACGGCGAATCAATGCCGCCGATGTTCTCCGTGAACTCCGGCCTCAAAAGCCGCTATCTGATGGGCGCTTTCGCATGGCTGTATATGCGGGCACGGAAAAACCGCGTAGAGCCGAGCGACGAATGGCTCATGCACAGCGAGGAATACGACCTCTGGGCGGGCAGCCACGTCTTCAATCAGATCGAGCGGTGGAAGCGCGACGCCGAGCTGCGCGACAAGTGCTTCGATCTGCTTTCGGACTACCGCGATCTGGAAAAGCGCTTCTCCGCGCAGATCAACAGCCTGCTTGCCGTTCAGAACGACAGCGTGCTCCGGCAGAGCGAATATATGGCCGCGCAGATGCGGGACTTGCCCGGAATGCTGGAACAGATCCAGGCTATGCAGGAGAAAGCGGATTCCCACGGCGGCGAAGCCGCCTCGGAATGACGGGTGAGCAGAATGGCAGAAAGCTTTCTTTCTCCCACATATCCGTTCAAGCGGGTTATCCAGTCGAATACGCTGCGGGGCGCGGAGATCATACCCTATAAAATCCTCCTGTATCTAATGGATCTGCCGGACGCAGCCGGGTATTCGCCGCCGGATGACAACAGTTATCCGCGCTGCCGCCTGAAAAAATATCTGTGGTACGACGCGCCGAATCCTCTGGCGCAGCCGATGCCATCGGCGGAACAGGTGCGCTCCATGCTGTTCGACGCGGACAATCCGGACATCAACACCGACGAGGATAAGCGGAAGCACCCGAAGGGCTACCGCCTTTTCGCGCAGCGGATGATCGGGCAGAGCGTTTTGAAGGCAAAGACGATACTGAAGGTATATCCCGGCAGAATCCTCGATACCAACGACTTCCGGACGATCATCGGAATGCAGGCGGAAATCTGGTGCGACGTGAACCTGATCGCCAACACGCGCACGACGGCCTATGACCGCTGCTTCGACATAGAACAATGCCTGCGGGAAGCGCTGGCCGGAGTGGATATAGCGGGTGTCGGCACGATCCGCTTCTCCCGGCAGGACAGCAGCTACAACGGAAGCGAAGTGCTTTATACGGACAGCACTCTAAGCGGGCGTATGCTGTATTTTTCGACCGCGTGGAGCGAGGGCGGCGGCGGAACGGTAAAGTCCTGTTAGACGCTGTTTATCCCCTAAGTCCGCTGCGCGGACAGCTCCCCTTACAATAAGGGGAGCCAAGGGAGAATACTGATTTATAGCAACTGCGGAAGGAGACAAAGACTTGACAGAACTTCCGAGAAGCATACAAAAGGCCGCCCTGCGATACGAAAGAATTGAAACGGACGGGCTGAAGCTTTATCCCGTGCTCGTAAGGGATTATGAGCTTTTTCTGATGGCGCGACCGGCGCTTGAGGTGATGCAGCAGAGCCTCCCTGTGGCGATGATGCGCGTGCCTCTACTATCGGCGCTCTATCAGATGGACTACGAGGCGATCCTTGGCGGGATGCAGCCGAGCGGGCTGTTTTCACGCGCGCTTTTGCTGCTTGCGCTTTCCCTGCGGCTTGGGGAAGGGCAGGAAGCAGAGGAACGCATGAAAGCATTCCGGGTGGCCGTAGACCGCGAGAATCCCGCAAAGCTGCTGTGCATCCGATATTCTGACGAAGCGGGAGAGGAAAAGGAGATCACCCCCGCGCTGTACGGCAGACTTCGGCAAATCATCGCAGCGCAGAACGGCGTGAGGTTGGAATCCGACATGGCGAATCCGGCGCTGGTAAAGGCGGAAAAGGACGCGGCAAGCGCCTCCGCCGTGGAGCTGGAGGACAGCATAGAGGATCTGATAAGCGCCGTTGCAGTCCTTTCCGGCGTGGATGAATCGGACGTGGACGAATGGCCGATTCTGAAGCTGCAAAGACGGGCCGAATCTCTGCGCCGCATACTCGATTACCTTGTATGCGGCTTCGGAGAAGTGAACGGAACGACTTGGAAAGGCGGCAATCCGACGCCGCACCCGTTACTGCCGAGAAAAAGAACGGGAAGCGGCATCCTGACAGCTTTGGGCGGCTCCGTGGACGCAAGAGGCAAGACAGAGCCGCCGAAAGCCGCGCAGGAGATCGCAGAAAACACCAAAAACCTTTGAGATAAGGAGTGAACAATCAGCATGATTACTTTCACTGACCCGCGCCTTTACGTGCAGGGCGTCGGCACGGCGATTATGACCGATCTGGCGACCGGAGACATCAAGTTCTTCTCCGACAAGTTCACCGATGGCAACATCACCGCCAGCGCCGACGACGGGATCATCAACGCGGGCATCGGCAACGGCCCCGTGATTATGATCCCCTCCAACAGCAACGTGCAGGTACAGGTGACGGCGGCGGACTACAACGAGTTCGCCAAGAGCGCGGCTGTGGGCGGACAGATCACCTACGGCGCGCCCGTTATGACCTGCCAGACCGTGACCGCGACCGGAGCCGATCTGACGATTGACGTGAGCGGCGGCGCGCCTGTGGCCGGACCCGGCATGGAAAGCATCGTCTGCTACGTGCAGGAGATCGGCGCGCCCAGCCCCGTTGTGAGCGGCGGCGTGGCCTACGCTCTCGATCCTGCCTCCGGCGCGATCACCGGCTTTTCGGCGACAAGCGGCACGCAGTATCTCGTGAGCTACTACGTGAGCCGCGCCAACGCCAGCATGACGACCATCGGCACGAACATGAAGGGCCGCGTGATGCGCTTCGTGCTGCAGCGCCCGATCTATACCAACGTGGACGCCGCCACCAATCAGGGCGACCTGTGGGGTATGCTCTACGAGATCGTGCCGCGTCTGCAGCTCATGCCCGACGGCGCGAGCAACAGCGGCAATCAGACCACGCCAACCACTACCGGCATCACCGGCAGGGCGATGGCCTACGACGCGGAGACCATTTCCGCGGGCTGCACCGAATGCCAACTCAGCGGCGCGCCCCTGATGTACCGCGTGATCGTTCCCTGCGACAGCACGCAGGGCATCGACGGCATTCTGGGCGTGCTCGGCGGCACTGTGAACGTGACGGTCGGCCAGAGCGTTCAGCTGCGCCCCGCCCTTGTGGTGAACAACAGCCTGAGCTACAGCGTTCCGGCTGCCGATTTCTCCTATGCGTCCAGCGCCACCGGCGTTGCGACCGTGGGCGCGAACACCGGCGTTGTCACCGGCGTTGCCGCGGGCAGCGCGGAGATCACCGTGACCTACGTGGTCGGCACGGAGACCTACACAGACAGCATCAACGTGGAAGTCGCCTCCGCGTAAAGCAAGACCAAGCGCCCGCCCATTTCGGGCGGGCGCGTATGCGAAGCGGCGACAGTTTTCGCCGTCTGGCATATGGAGAGGGTGAGATCGTGGCGAAGATAGATTTACGCGCCTACGTACTGGACGAACGGAATATAGACGCAGATCTTAGAGACTGTCTGAAAGCGTTTTCCGACAAGATCAAAACGGCAATGAATACCGTTGGAGCAGACATGCAGGTCGCGCTGGCGCAGCATATCGAATCGGACGTATATAAAGCCTATCCGAATCCCGTGGAATATGAGCGAAGGAAAGAGAACGGCGGACTGATCGCGCAGGCGCGGCAGGCAAAGATCTATAACCACGGTTCCGGCGTTTCGCTGGAATACAAGCCGGACGGTATGCACGAGAATCCGGCGTGGCACACCGCGGACGCAGACGACCTGATCGGCAGAATCGAGAGGAAATCGCCGCCTTATTTTCCGAAAGCGCAGGAGAGAGTGCCGGAAAGACCGTTCTGGCAGAATTTCGTGAGCGAAATGGTGGACGAGGGAATGGCGGAGCACTTCTTCGCCGAGGCCATGCGTCAGTTAGGCGAGGACGTTACGGAGGACGGAACGATCTTCCGGGAGCCGAATGACGGCGAATATTAAAACTCCTTTTCACGGAGGTCAAAGATGGCAAAGCTTACAGTTCAAATCGTCGGAAACACTTCCGCGCCGGGCAACGGCATCGACGCCGTTATTGCAAGGGTAAAAAAGGATCTCAAGTCCATAGAACAAATCCCCGTAACGATCAACGTGGACGCCTCCGGGCTGGAGGCCGTGGATAAAACCGCCGTAAAGGTGCTGCAGGCGCAGGCAAAGCTCGCGGCGGCAAACGCGAAGGTAGCCGAATCCGAAAACCGGCTGAAGATCGAGCGGCAGAGGACGAAGCAGATCACCGCGCAGGCACAGCTTGAAGAAAAAAAGCTGGCTACGGAGACGCAGAAGACCGCGACGGCCAAGCAGAACGCGAAGCGCGCGACGGAGCAGTATAAAACACAGGTAGAAAAGACAAACACCGCAAACGCGCAGGCGGCCCGCGAGGAAGCGAAGGTCGCCGCCGCGACGGAGAAACGCAAGAGCGCGGAAAGCAAAGCCGTAAGCGCGACAAAAGAACTCGGCGATGAAACCGAAAAGACCGCGAAAAAGACGGAAAGCCTTTGGGATAATTTTCTGAAATTCGGAAGATGGTATATCGTCGGCGGAGCGTTCACGGCGATCACAAGGAACCTCAGAGAAGCGCTTGATACCATGCGAGACGTGGACGACGCGCTTGTTACGATCCGCAAGGTAACGGGATTTTCGGACAGCCAGATCGCGGGAATCCGAGAGCAGGCGTATGCAACGGGAAGCAAATACGGCGTGGGCGCAGCCGACTACCTTGACACCGTGGCGGCTTTTTCCCGCGCCGGTTACAAGGAGCAGAGCGCGGCGCTGGCGGAGCTTTCCACCAAGACGCAGATCGTGGGCGATACGACGGCGGAAACCGCGAATCAGTTCCTTCTTTCCGTTGACGCGGCTTATCAATACAAAGGCAGCGTGGAGGCGCTGTCTCGCGTTCTGGACGGCGCAAACGAGATCGACAACAAGTACGCCACGAGCATTGAGAAGATCGCCGAGGGCATGGGAATCGTAGCGCCGGTGGCGGCGCAGATGCACGTTGGCGTGGAAGAGCTGACCGCGGCCATCGGCACGATCACGGCGGTTACGCAGAGAAGCGGAAGCGAAGCCGCGAGAGCGCTGCGCGCGATCATGCTCAACATCGTCGGCGACACGAAAACGGAGATCGAAGAGGGCGTAACGTGGACGACGGGCGAGATCGCCGGTCTGCGGGACGTGCTGCGCCAGTATGCCCCAGAAGCCGTGAAAGCGGCGGAGGCGACAGGAACCGTTATTGACCCGATGATGGCTATCGGCGGGCTTGCCAAGTCTATGCAGGACGGACTGCTGACGGAAGCAAAGCTCATGGAAATGGTTTCCGACATCGGCGGAAAGCTCCGCACTTCCCAGCTCCTCGCCCTGATCCAGAATTGGGACATGTATCAGTCCATGCTCCAGGACTACGCCGGTGCTTTGGGCAGCGCGGACAAGGAGGTTGAAAACGCCCTCGACAGCTGGACGCGGAAGACGAAGCAACTGCAAAACGCATGGGCGCAGCTGATCTCGCACCTGATCGAAAGCAAACAGGTGAAAATCGCCATTGACGCGCTCACCAAAGCCGTATCGCTGCTGGACACCGGATTCGGGCGCGTCGTCATTACGATTGCGGCGCTTGTGGCGGCTGCGGTCGCGCTGGATAAGGTGGTTAGATCCGTAGGCGAGTCGGCGGTTTGGTCGAGCGTTAAAACCCTTGCAGCGCAGGCGAAGACGCTCGCCAGCACAATCGCAAACACGGTGGCGACAAGCGGATGGGCGGGCGCTTTTCAGATTCTCGAAACCGCGGCTGTTGAAGCCTTTGCCACGATCAACGCGGCGATAGGCCCTGTCGGATGGGCGATTTTGGCCGTTGTCGGCGCGCTCGCTCTTATCGACGGCGAGATACAGCGCGAGGAAAAAGCCGTTCAAGAGCAGAACGAGAAGATCAAGCAGTCCACGAGCGAGCTGATCCGGCTCAATCAGCAGTATAAGGCTTCTTTCGGAGACGGCTCGGAGTACGACGCCTTAATCAGCAAGTCCGAAACGCTGACCGCGCAGGAAAAAGAGCGCCTTGAAATCCTCAAGCAAGAAAGAGCCGAAATGGAGGCGGAGGCCGCCATAGCCGCGCGGACTGCGCTTGCCGATTTCCGGAAGGGAAAGACGCAGAGAACCCCGTGGGGCGGTGATCTCTCTTCCGACAACCTTACGCGGTATCAGTCCTTTACAACAGACGAGATAGGACACGTCTACAGACTTACAGACCTGACGGGGCAGACGGCATTTCGCGCCGAGCAAAACTTAGGCAGTCAGTTTCTCAACCATTTACAAGGCTTCATCACAGACGATCAATACAAAACGGGGCTTCAACAAACGATCGTCTCGCTCAAGGAATACGTAGACGTTCTCAGACCCGCAAAAGAGGCCGGAATAGAACTCTCCGAATCTGAAGAACACCTTCTGGAAGTCTATGACAGGGCTGTTGGACGGCTTGCCGAGCTTTCCGACGAAACCGAAGCCTTCACGGAGACGAACGCGGCGGCGGCGGACGTTACAGGGGAGTTTAAGAGCCGTTTACAAGAATATAACGAGCAGATCGACTCCATTCAGTCGAATCTTAAAGCGCTGACAGCCGCGCAGGAAGAATACAACGAGACGGGAAGTATTTCCGTTGACACGTTTCAAAATCTGCTCGGACTCGGCGCGGAATATCTGGACGCTCTCATAGACGAGAACGGGCAGATCAATCTCAACTCCGAGGCGGTAAGCCTTCTTCTTGACGAGAAAACGGCTCTTCTCAACAAGCTCGCAGCGGAGGCCGTAGCGACTTACGCCGTGGAAGAGGCGGACAGGCTGCTCGCGGAACAGACGGGCCAGGTTTCCGGGGCGGCGCAGAGCGCCAGCTCTACGCTGGAAAGCGCCGCGTTTGTGGCGCTGCAGAGCGGGCAGGACGCGCAAAAAGCTGCCGCGGGATGGGCGAGTCTTGCGGACGCCATATACAGCGTGGCGAACGGCAAAGGGCTGAATACAGGAAACCGGAATAAGCTCACATGGAGAGTAACCGCCTACGCGCAAAATCTGAGCGATCTGCTTTCCAACGTTTCCGTAGGCGGCGGAGGCGGTGGAG
>JAEIGA010011360.1_pt1 | contig 13526 bp, 12 predicted proteins | sample 9270691 | NCBI WGS metagenome assembly JAEIGA01 (sample SAMN17057246, study PRJNA624740) | gut metagenome | biome: biome; isolation source: fecal sample | host: Bos grunniens | place: China: Xizang | collected 2019
ATAAAACGAATAAATAAATACTTTGGATATGATGCAGTTGGGAAAATAAGTTTTAGAAAATAGGGGGTGGATATGGAAGAAAAGTTAATAGAAACATTGGGCTTTGGTGTTTTCCTTGGGTTAATATTTGTATTAATGCTGATTCATTGTTTGTGGTGTCGGTGTACTGTTGCAAAGGATACTATTACAATATCTGACAAAGGGATGGTTGTATCAAGTCATGGCACAGGCGAAAATCGTACAACTGTATCGCACTATATGGTTTATACGACGAATGGTCAGGCTTTAAAAAACACTAATAATATATGGTTCTGGAAATTCAAAAGTGATGAATTACAGGGTAAATTAAAAAAAGGAAAAAAATATAAAATAAAAACATGGGGTGTACGTATTCCATGGCTGGGATTGTATAAGCATATTATTTCTGCAACAGAAGTTAAAACAAACAAAAAACGTGTTGTGAAAAAATCAAAATGACAAAACGAGTATTGGGGATTGACCCTGGACTTTTACATACGGGATGGGCGGTTGTGGATACCGTGGGTCAATCACGCAAATATGTCGCCAGTGGTGTAATTTTGCCGAAAACAACCCTACCTATGTCGGAAAGGTTGGTAACGATATTTCGTGAACTGTCACAAATTTGCGAAACATTTTCACCCGACGAATGCAGTATTGAAATTATATTTGTGAACAAAAATCCAAAAACGACATTAATCCTTGGTCAGGCACGTAGTGCCGCTATCGTTGCGATAGCGAACAACAATATCCCGGTGTTTGAATATGAACCCAATGTTATAAAAAAAGCCCTAACCGGGGCGGGACACGCAGATAAATCAGCCGTTGACAAAATGGTCAAAATTTTGCTGCCGGTTGCCAATCCCAAAACCCCGGACGAGGCCGACGCCATCGCCATCGCATTGGCACACACCAATACGATGCGTATATAAAAATATATCTAATCCTTTACCCGGGCCAGGTCATCATAAGCCTTGTATTTTTCTTCGCCGGTTTCGCGATATTCATACGGTGCATTCCCAACGGTATAGATATTGAACAATTCTGAAACCTTGGCGACGGCGGCATCAATCATTGTTTGTGTTGTGTCACCATCATATGCAATCGGTTCAACCGCACCATTTTTCATCTGTAAAAACATCATTATTGGCGTGGACGACACACGCACATCAGGCGGCAAATCAAATCCACCAGATTTCAGCATTAATGCCTCTAATGGTAATTGTGGCATATTCCCCTTGGTCAGCTGTCCCTTGTTCGGGGCAGCACCCGTTTTAAAATCCATTACCCCACCATCCCAAACCAAATCTGCGCGCGCACGCACATTACGGAAAGACGCACCAATCGGGAACTTTATCCGCCCCCCTATTTCGTGATATCGTACGGGCAAAGCGCCCAAAACATTCGATACGACCGGCGCAATTTCTAAAAATCTTTTATGCCAAAAATGATACAGAACGCTTTTTTCACCAATCATTTCACGTGCACGCGCATCCATTTGTGCAACCAAAACATCTGGATTTAAATCAGTTGCATTTTCGATAACATCGTGCACCAGATTTCCAAACTTTTTTGCATCCGCCGTAACCCACCAATCATCCAGAACCCTTAGCCGCAAAATATGCTTAACATAGAATGCATACGGATTATGAATTAACAATTCTAATTCAGTTACATAAACATCACTCCAATCCGGGGTATCCAGTTGTGGTGGCGAATAATCCAAACCATTTGGTGTGGGATTATCACGCGCCGCCACCGCCCCCAAAATGTCTGTCCCCACCCCCTCATCAAACATGCCACCACGCGCCATAATACGGGAAATAAATCGAGACTCGGTCGTTTGAACACCACCCGACACACTCGAACGCAGCCAATACACATCCCCGCCACACGACAAATTCATAAAATCTAATGATTGCAGTGATACTTTTCTATTTGGTGACGGCAAACCAATCTGTTCTGCAACCCGACGTGGCAACCAAGCATTTTCATACCCGCGCGCGGGAAACATCCCCTCGTTCAAACCGGTCAGGATTACAACATCTGCAGTCTGCATACGTGATTCAATTGTACCCAAAACAACCACACGCGCATCGCCATCGGGCATGCCACGCACCGACACAGATGAAATTGCATCCGCAATAAACGTACGCGCATCAGACACACTTAAACGCAATCCAACAACATTTATCGCATTTGATAATTCGCGTATTTTTTCCCAGATATCTACAACATCATCTGCAACAAATTGTGGTGCAAATTCAGAATCATAATTTTGAATAATTTCGGCAATCGTATTAAATAAATCATATCCATTTTTTTCATAAAACTTATCAAATACATCTGATGAATTTTCAATCCACCCATCTAATAAATTCAATATAGCGCGCCCCGCAGGCGTCATTGTGCCGGGCACACCACCTGAAAAATCCCCCACGATTCCACGTGCGCGCAACGCCGCCGCAATACGCTGATTTCCGGCGGCATCCGGCGTTATAACCAAGACATTTTTATCCCGCGCCAATGCCCGCGTGGCAATTTCTGCAACAGCTGATGCCTCAACTGCTTCGCCGCCACACTTGACTAAATGACAATGGGATAAATTTTTATTTCCCACATATTGTGCAGGATTATTACCAAATGCATAATTCATAAAATCAATTGCCGATGTTCCCACATCAATTGGAATGACATCAGATGCATCACAACCGATACGCGTTAAAAACCTATATTCTGAATTATATGGATTTGTATCCAGCGCAAAATCATCAACCCGCCCGTCAATTTTACCAGATAATATAATTCGTCCATAAGGCAACCTGGCCACCGCCGCCATTAAATCTGCGGTTGGCGGAACACTGGCGGTGGAACCACACACGACAACCAACTTGTATTTATCCAGAACATTTATCCAGGCACGAATATCGCTGTTTCTTTGTTGTGTCTGTGTTACACGCCCTGCCCCAAATTCCGTCATCACCCGCGACATAATATTCAGCATTTGCGCCTTGTCCATAAAATGCGTGGCATATTTTTCATCTACCAAAGACGCCCAATCAATCGTTGCGACATCTATCCCTTCGTTTTCAAGATAGTCACACATACGCACCAAATCGCGTGCAATCGGCAACGCCGTCGTCAGGTTATGTATCTTGGCATCCGCCGTCAACAAATGCGCCGCCACCACAACACGTTCCATATTTGAAATCACATCTGGGGTATCTAATTCATCTGCATATTCGGCTTCATCTACCCCTTCGCCCAGGGCGACCAAATGTGGCAACAAAACCGCCGTCCCCGCACGTTTTACCAACGCCATCTCTACCGTACGAACCGCACGACGACTGGGCAAAAATATCAGCATATCACGCAACCCCACCCCTGATGCATCCATAACCTGAAATAACGCATCAATCATTTTTGCCGGATTTGTCGCACAAAAGATATTTTTATTTAATCCCAAGTATTGCCCTTATTGGTTCTAAGCCCGTCTTTTTTTCCGCCGATGTTTCCAAGATTTCTGGCACCATTGCACCATGTTCTGTATGCTTGATTTGTGTTTGATTTGCCTCTCGTACCTTTTTATCTTTTTTTGTGTAAACGATTTGATACGGGATTGCATTTGCATCACAAAAATCCATTAAATCCAAATCTGCATCTTTGACGCCAACACGCGAATCAATCAGTATAAACAGGCGTTTTAATTGCCGCCGATTTAACAAATATTCTTCCAACCTTTGCAGCCATCGCATCGCATCCGCCCGTGACACGCGCGCATATCCATAACCCGGCAAATCAACAATCATAACCCGGTCATCCATATTAAACATATTGATACTTTGCGTGCGCCCCGGGGTGTTTGACGTACGTGCAATTTGCACCCCAACAACCGCATTAACCAGGGATGATTTACCAACATTACTGCGTCCAATGAACGCATATTCGGCAAATTGCGTCCGCGGCAGAGATTTAACTGTTTCAAAACTGCCAACAAATTTAATCATCTTCACCCCCCTGATTCAACAAACGCTTATAAGCTTCTTTCTTTGAAATACCGCTGCGCGCGGCCAGTTCCGCCGCCGCATTTTTCGTGCGCCCACCCACAATATCATTTACAATTTCTGATATTTCATCATCCGTCATTTTTTTATCAGGTGCCGGCCCCACAACAATAACAATTTCGCCACGCGGTGGCTCTATACGCAATAAATCTGCGGGATATCCAATAATGGTCTCTTCGTGAATTTTTGTAATTTCGCGCACAATTGCAATTTGACGTTCGGGCATAACACGTGCAAATTCTGCGATTGTTTTCATAATGCGGTTTGGACTTTCATAGTACACAATAGTATGACGAATTTTATTATCATCACGTAATTTCTTTTCATCAAAGAAACCACAGAACGTAAATCTGTCAGTTGGAAATCCAGATAATACCAGCGCACTTATCACCGCCGTTGGTCCCGGTACAACAAACACATCTACACCAGCCGCACGTGCCGCACGCACAATACGAAATCCCGGATCACTTACCCCCGGCATTCCAGCATCTGTCACAACCGCAATCGATTGTCCCATTTGAATTTTTTCAATCAGTCCATCGATAACCTCACGCTCATTATGTTCATGACACGACACGCGTTTTGTCTTTATATCAAAATGCGTGGCCAGTTTTCCAAACACCCGTGTATCTTCGGACGCAATTAAATCGACGTTTTTTAAAACATCTATCGCGCGTGGCGACATATCAGACAAATTTCCAATCGGTGTTCCGACAATGTAAAGCCCTGATTGCATTCAAAATCCTTTTATAGTAAAATGATACAAAATAAAATGGATTTTTCAATGTATATGAATAAATTTTTACAATTTTTAGGCTTGATTGGATTATTGGCGGGATGCGCAACAACTGCGCCCGATGGCACCTGGTCTGATGGTTATGATACAACCCAGGTGGGCCAGCCTATAAATATGCAATACGGTCACCCAATGGATGAATATGGTACATTGGCACCAGACGACACAACGCCACATCGTATTGCGGTATTATTACCAACATCTGGAAAGAATTCACAAATCGGCAAAAGCATTCAAACATCAATTACAACGGCGGCACTGGAACACAATATGCCAAACCTGTCTATTGCGTTTTATGACACCGCAAGCGATGCCACCACCGCAATCAGGGATGCCCTGGCCACGAATCCAGAAATAATAATCGGTCCGGTTTTTGCCGAAAACGCACGTATTTTACGTGACGCAAAACCTGAAAATATTCCGGCCCTGTCCTTTACATCGGATGCGACAGCGGTCGGCAATGGTGTTATGACAATGGCGTTAATGCCGACAAATTCCGTTGAAACAATCGTCAGTCAAATGTCCGCCGACGGTGTAAAGTCATTTATCATTCTGTCACCAAACACAACGTCTGGGAAATTGATGGCGGCCGCGGCCACAAATGCGGCGGATATTTATAATGTGCCAGTGGGTGGCCTGTTCTATTACGACGAAGGCAACGCAAATTCTATCAAAGACACATCCAAGACCGCGTCTATGAACACAGCGCGTGCGGCGGCAAACACACGCGCCCGCGAAATTTTGTCTGATATTTTAAGTAACGAACGCCTAACTGCACTGGAATATTCCAACCTGAATATGCAACTGGAAAAGATTTCCCGCACCGACACACTGGGGCCTGTACCATATGACGCGATATTATTCCTGGGCAACGCAGATGATACAAAAAAATTGGCATCGTTTATGCGATACTATGGCGTATCATCACGCGACGCGGCACATTATGGTACCGCAATGTGGGATGGCACAGATATCGCGAACGACCTGACTCTGACTGGGGCAAAATATGCCAGTTTGCCCACAACAAGTGAAACATTTTCCACCACATATACCAGTGTGACGGGAACCGCACCATCGCGCCTGGCAACATTTGGATATGATGCAACCAATATGGCAATCGGTATGCTAAAATCCGACAAAAGTAATGCAGCATACTTACTGGACCCCAGTGGTTATATCGGCACAGACGGCCTGTTTCGCCTTAAACCAAACGGCGACAATGAACGAGCATTGCGTATTGTAAAATTAAATGGCGACGGCACAACCACAGATATAAAAACCGCACCAACAAATTTCATTCGCCCAATATATAATATTGAACCGCGTCGCATTACCCCCGCCGAACCATTTAATTTAAAAACCCCGGGCATAAATCCAAACGATTATATTCGTATCCCAGAACGCCTGGCGGAAAAATATAAATCACAAACATTTGGTGCGAATATGACGACCGAACCGGCACAACGACCAACAAACGTCGTAACCGTTGTCCCCACCGATGAAAACGCCCCCGTGCGCGTATCGGAATACACACCGGTAAAATTAGAATCTGTTAACAGAAAATATATCGACGAAATTGAAATAGAAGAATAACATCCTTTTGCGATATATCCCGGCGCATTATAGAATATACCGGGATCTGCGCATTTGTTTTTTTATCTTCTGTGTTTTTATAATATTATCGCGCCACGTATACGCATCAAACAACATTGCCACCCTTTCCGACACGGTTCGCAAAAACCCATCCAATGTGGATGCACGATATGAATTAGCAAAACTATATTTTGATACACACCAATATTCCGCCGCACAATACAATTTTGAATTCGCCACCGCACAATACGACGCACCAGATGATATAAACAAATATCTTTCAGACATTCGACGATTAAAAAAATGGGATACCGAATTTGGTATCGGTGCCATCCCCGACAACAGTATCAATTACACCCCATCAAATCGTCACGAATGCACACAAACCCCAAATGGCCCACTGTGCCAAGAATTGGAATACAATCCATCTGGCTTGGGCCTAAACATAAATGGCGCAGTAAACTATTATGCTAATATTTATAAAGACTTTGGATTACGTACAACATTTGGTGGCGCAATTTTAAACACTTCAAATGATATCCCAACGGATTATTCCACCCGATTTGCCATCGGCCCACGATATATATTTTCCCACGGCGATATATTTTTTCAGCCATCTTTTGGTACACGTTTTTATAATAATCATCTTTACAACACAACATACGGTGCGCGCCTTGGTGGCACATTGCAATTTCCATCCAGATTATTTACAGACATCGCCCTGGATATTCAAAAGAGCCATTATCACAACGAAACAATAAATGATATTCTGTCGGGCTTTGATTGGACGTTATATGTGCACCCAAAATATTATCTGACCAATCACAGTTTTATTTCATTTACCGCCGCCATATCACACAATGACACGGCCATTTCTGCACTGGGGTCCGACACAGGACGCATTGCCATTGGATATTTTTATAAAATTCCATATGGATTTAATTTTTATATAAACGCAATGTACACACATAATGCATACCATACATCTGGCACATTTATCATAGACAACACATTTCATCATGCAACCAGACATGACAACATATACCAAATATACACCAGAATTTATAACAGCTATATAAACCTGTATAACTTTATCCCCGCAATCAGTTATACATACACCATTCAAAAATCAAACATCCCAACATACGACCACCACACACACCAGGCAACACTTGAAATCGTCCGAATGTTTTAAAAAACACCCCGAATGGGGTGTTTTTATTTCTGGTGGGAAACTGCTTGCACTAATCGAGCAAAAAACAAACAAGAATTTTCCGATTTTATGCAACGGGTAAAAGAGTTTAAAGAAAAGTGGTTAGACAATTAAAGTTGAAAAAATTTATATACATAATATAATACTATCAAATACACAAAAGGTTCTTTTATGAAAAAATTTCTCATTTTTAGTATGTTATTTTTATACGGCTGTGCAACACCACATGCAGGATTTGAAGTTGAGCAATTACGAACAAATGAAGTATTGGGTGCAGGATATGAAAAACTAGATGGTAAGTTATATCGCATATTTTGTGGTGGAAATGGTTATGCTAGTTATCAGTTTGTAAAAGATAATTGTATGCAAAATACCGCAAAATTTGTAAATGATAATGGTTATCAATATTTTTCAATGTTAGCAAATACAGGTGATACAGATAAAAGCACAGGCGGTTATGTTTCTAATGGTGTTTTTGTTCCCTATGAAATAGTAAAGCATGCCCAATATTATACAATTATGTTTTTAACCAAAAACGAAACTAAAACAGCGTCAAATTTTTATAAAGTTTCAGATTATTACACACCAGAAGAAAAGAATAAAGATTAACCAACCTAAAATCGCCTCGGTGGATTCGAACAGGGTAAACCATTGAAAATCTTGGTTGTTCGAAGATTGGTAAGATTTAGTGTTTTTTGAATATGCTATTTTCGAACCACCCGAATGATATAAAACCCAAAGTAAAACCGCACCTTTATGGTGCGGTGTATCTTTTGGTGGGAGTGGCTGATTCCCTCGGACAAATGTCCTGCGGGGCATTCGTTAGCACTCGAACTGCGCACTGCTTGTTCTCGCTTACTCATTGTCGAACCGGCAATCTTATGATTGCGTGGTTTAAATCCATAAACCACAACACACTAAAAATAAATGGCCGCCTTTCAGCGACCATTTATTTTTAGTGGTGGGAGTGGCTGGATTCGAACCAGCTCAGGCTTAAGCCAACAGATTTACAGTCTGCCCCGGCTCTCCAACTCCGGCGCACGCCCAATCCCTTGGTGCGGGCAGCGGGAATCGAACCCGCATTTCAAGCTTGGAAGGCTTGCATACTAGCCTTTGTACTATGCCCGCAACAAATTCAAAGCTCATTGATTATATATTATCTAGACATAAAATCAAGTATTTATTTATTCGTGTTTTAACAAACTTTGTACCGCCAATGGAAAATCGGAACTGTTCGCTAAATAAGAACCACTGACTAATAAATCCGCCCCCGCCCCCCAGCACATTTGTGCCGTCTTGTCATTTATTCCACCATCAACCGATATCAAGAATTTTAATCCATACTTTTTACGTGTCGCCGCCAACACCGAAATCTTGTGTAAACAATCTGGTCTAAAATCTTGGCCCGCCGCGCCCGGCACAACCGTCATAACCATCACTTCATCCAAATCACGCAAAACATCTTTTAAAATCGTCACCGACGAATCTGGATGCAACGCAATCCCCACGCGTTTTCCGGCATTTTTCACCACACGCACCGCATTACGCACCCCTGATGTATTTGTTGATAAAATCACCGTATCTGCCCCGGCTTTGATTGCATCAGATGCCCACACAGCGGGACTTTCCGTCATCAAGTGCACATGCAAATGCGCATCCGTATGTGTTCTGATAAATTTAATAAAATCAATACTGCCAGCGACCCTATCAACATAGAACCCGTCCATAATATCAACGTGAATCATTGATATTCCACCCGCTTTGAACAAAGAATAAGTCTCTGGTCGCTTCATATTAAAGCACATAGAACTTGGCAAAATTGGGATAAATTTCGGTTTTGCGGTCTTCTTCTGACGTTTAAATATAGCACCGACACGCGCCATAACCGAATTGATTTTTGCATGGCGTACCAAATAGGCACTACGCTTGGCTGCAAACATATTCCAAACATATTGCGACAACGCACGAACAGTTGCATCGCCCCCCATAACCTCGGTTGGGACGGCAAATGTATTTTCAATTAAATCACGCACACCGCCCATTTCGGCCCCACCACCGGTCAAGACAATGCGCCCCGGCCGATATTTTTCAAATGCCCCGTTCCCAGAATCACGAATTTTACCAACAACATCCAAAACAACCGGCAACACAATGTCATTTACATCACCACGAGAAAATCCATACGCGGTATCAGCAGGCGTAAATCTATCCATTTCCTTTGGTATTAAATCTGCAACCGCTTGTTTAATACGCGTAGCTTCTTCAAAATCTATATTGAACGCACTGGCAATATCGCTGGTTATCTTTGTGCCACCAACCGGAACTTTGATATGCCATACCGGCCCCCGATCCGTCCAAATCGACGCAGATGTAAATTCCGCCCCAAAATCTATGAACATAGTATTTTGTTTTGGCTTTCTAAAAGCGGCATTTTGCACAAATTGTGGGTCAAAAAACGCGCGCGGTTCAATATACGCGTGATGCATTAACGAATGCAGATTATCCAGTCTGTCTAATCTATAAAATATTGCCCCAAACAAAGCTACAAGTTGTCGGTCAACACTGCCAACTGGATTCAACATATCACGTGCCCCGGGCCGACTGTACGCCAATGGCACTATATGAATTGGATGAAAATCATTCGGTGGCAAAATTTGCGACACAAGGTTACGTACATCTGATTGATTGATTTTATGTTCCCCTGACCAAGTTGTACTCTTAACTGTCGCCTGATAAATCGATGGACCAAAATTTCCAGTAATATATGCCGAATCCAGGTTTCTGCCAATTTGCTTTTCCAGTGCCGATACAACCGATTTTATGGCAAAAATAGTATCAAAACTGTCCACAGAAAAAACAGCAGACTTAGCAATATTTCCAGACTTAATATGATGAGCAATACCACGAACGCCCGCCGTGCCAATATCCAGACACAAAAAACAAGAATCCATCATATTCATTGTTCATATCGCCTATTTAACCAATATACGTGCATCGTCACGCATATCAATAACCTGAATTTTTTTGCCCAAAATCCCATGATTTTGATTCAGGGATATAAGTGTACTTATTGCCTGAACCGGGTTGTTTTCTGGCAACATAACGGTAATTCCACCCATCGTAACCAAGTTCCAGCGTCTGTTTTCAATCCATTCTAAATATGCCACGTCCGCCACCATATTGCGCGCGGCCACCGTTATATCTGAAATATCATCTGGCAACGTACCAATAAACACCACCGCGCCCAAATCGCGCACATCGCTTGGACTATTTACAACCGTACCATCAGCCGATAGTGGAAAATAACTTGCCCCATCGGACCACTGGGCCACCGCACGATACATATCTGCACGTACCGCCAAATTTCCATTTGGCAAACGCCGCACCGCCGATTTTTTAACCCCCGGCACCGCCCCAATTCGCGCATTCAGCGCATCCAAGTCCACATTATAAGAATTTCGCACCAATCCACCCGCGGCCGCACGCATTGCATCCATATCCGCATCACGAGAATCCGTAACAATAGAAATACTATGTATCTGGGCCAGTTTTCCCCGTCCCATTCCAACCATAATAATTCGTGTCGCAAAATATATCGCCATAAATATGGCAACCACAAAACATACCCAAAACCAGATTGAACGTTTCATAACCGACATTATATCATAAAAAACAAGAGACATAAAATTTAATTTCATGTCCCTTGCCTCATCTCTTACTACATTGCGCGCAACAAATATCCACGCCGAAACATACACCGCCTGTACGCCCCAACCGTCTTAGACGATTGATTTCTTGGCACAGACAACAATGCACGCTGACCAACGTCTTTGTATTCATTTGATTGAAATGTTACCCACAATCCATCCCAATCCGGCATCAACGCACTTTGATTTGGTGACAATAACTTTGCAATACGTGACCGCGGCAGATAAGACGGTTCATTTATCCCCAGGCACGACCGATGATCACGTACAAACTGTTCCATTGTTACTGCTTCATTTTCCCAGTTAAGAATTGTTGCATCATCAATACTGCCCCGGTTTGGTGATGCACACCCCCCCAGCGCAAAAACAACCAACAAAACCCCCAGGAATTTTATTCTCATATTTGTATTATAATTTATTTGCGTTTATGGGGCAATAGTTTTTATAATACCATAAAAGGACAAAGGAATTTATATATGGCATTGACCGTTCAGAACTTTATTAAGTTTGCAAACTATTATAACCAGACCGCAATGCTTATGTCAGCTATCTGCGTGCAAAAAGGTGGCATCGCAATAGAAAACTATGTTGGTCGCTTTTACGCAGCAGACGTACTGGAATTTGTAGTTGAATATGGTCGCCGCCTCATTAAAAGTGATCCAAACATATCGCCTGAAATCGTATCATTGGTTGAACGTTTCAGTGCCCAATTTGAACAGGTTCGCGATTTAGCAACGCCAACCCAGAAACCAATTCACGAAATGACATTGGCAGAGTTTGAAAAACTTATGAACATCTAATGTGGGAAAAGGGGACATTATGAAAATCATTAACAAATATTTAACATATTTTTCAATTGCAATATCTGGGCTGATATTGATATCTGGGTGCACTAAACAGAATCAACAAGCCCTTCAACAACCACAATATGATAATATAACTGTTGTTGATACGTTGGTTATTGATGAAAACTCGGTTCCAATTTTCCCAAAAAAGGCGGCACTGACCACCGACACTGCGCGACGTTTTTCAATTGATTTACCAAAACGGTGCAATGTCGACTGGAACAATCAAAATATCGTTTCCATTGTCCCAGAAGAAAAGATTGAAATCGTACGCCTGGAAACGGGTGATCCCCTGCCCGATTTACAGGTATCTGATTATGAATTTAAAAAACTAACCGTAAAACAAGCCTTGGACAAATTGCTGGACGGCACAGACATTTCTGTTGTCGAAGACGGTGAAATGATTGAACATATCACCGGCACAATTTCATCGGGCGCATTATCAGATGCGGTTGAATTAATGGCAAAAATGGGTCACGCATATTATTCGTACGATGAAACCGTTGGTGAAATTCACCTGACTCATCGTGGAAAGTGGCTGGTCAAAATGCCAAAAAACGAAAGCATAATTATGGCATTACTAGATGCGATGCACGGTGCAGATATGCGTAACCTACTGGTCAACTGGGACGATAAAACTGTAACATTTGAAGGCAATTATCAGACCGAGCGCGAAGTTGCAAAGATTATATCCGACATAGCGTCTAAAAAATATATGATTGGTTGGGATATTGATGTGTATCGTGTATACCCCCGCACAGACAACCCAATAATCTGGATGAATATGTTACCGGCATTTGGCGACAAGAATATCAAAATGTCCATTCCGGGCGTTGTTGGACGTACGCTTGTCACCAGTTCCGAAATTAACACAAAAACCCTGCAAGAATTCCTGTCGCAACAGGCAAACGTTGTTTTGATATCCCAGGGTCAATTTGTAATCCCGAACGGTTGGCAATCACGCTTTGATATTGGTCAGTGCAGCAAAGAAGAACGCCTTGAAACAGACCTGATAATTGGCGCAACTGCAACATATGGTGATTATGCGGGACGTGACAAAATCGATGCTAAAATTGTTCTGCGTACCAGCAATGGTGAATTATCATCATTTGACATTCCATCAAGTGTTGGTGATAACTATGTAATTGTTGGTATTCCAACGCACTCATTTGTTACAACACCAGAAACTTTAATAAGTCCTTTTGCAGAATTGGTTGTATTTATGTCGCCACGCCTGATTTCAATCGTTGATCCGGCGACAATCCCAGACAACGCGTTGACACCATTGGC
>JAEIGA010011361.1_pt1 | contig 13525 bp, 6 predicted proteins | sample 9270691 | NCBI WGS metagenome assembly JAEIGA01 (sample SAMN17057246, study PRJNA624740) | gut metagenome | biome: biome; isolation source: fecal sample | host: Bos grunniens | place: China: Xizang | collected 2019
CACTACCTGCCGCAAATCCCTGGTCGAGCAAGTGGCGGGTAAGGTTGATGTACATCTGTGTCAGTTCTTCTTTCTTGCTGCTGTCATTCTCTGCTGCAGCTGCTTTGGCAACAACTAAGAGGAAGTCGTTGTAGTCGCTGAGAAGCTGTCCGTTCTTATTGAATGTCTTCTTGGCATCAGGAATACCCAGATTGAGGAAGGTTTCAGCATATCTGACAAAATAGATTGGCTTGCCGTTTATGGTGCCGTCCGGATTGGTAGTGATGCCGAAACTGTTGTACTTTGCTTTGATCTGCTCGTAATCAAGCGCCTTTCCCTTGCCTGCCATGAGCTCGAGGAAACGCTCCTCGATGACCTTCATGTCCTTTTTATCTTGAGGACTGAGTGTCTTTGTCGGCTTGATATCCAGCTTGAGCTTCCAGCTGTTGTTCAGAATCAGCCAATGTATATCAGTTTTCTCATTTACATATGGCGCCTGCCAGTCTGGAGTGTGGTATCTTATATCCTGAAAAGATGATGTGATCAGTCCATCAAAAAAGAGCTGGCCTTTCTTGATTCCTGATGGTGCATAAATCCTGACTTCATCCATCCCGATTTCAGGCTTTCCCTGCATGTCTCTGTCAAAGCCAACCCAAGATCCTCTCCAGCCTTCAAAGCCGAGATTATAGTCGAAATGGCAGCATTCCTTTCCTTTCTTAAGAAATGAAAATCTTACGGTTCCTTTGAGAGTGGTCGGTGAGTACATCCAGAACACGAATGATGCAATGGATGTCTCCTTTGGATTTGGATTTTCAGGAAGATATGGTATTTCTCCTTTTATGGAAATGAATGCCTTGTCTGTTTTCCATTCCCACTTCAGAGAATTGGCTCCGAGCTTTGCATGTTCCGATGAAAGAGATAGTTCTGACCCTTTAGAGCACACCGCCGGAGCGGTCCCTTCCTCAAAGGAAAGCACCCCGTTAGCTATACCGTAATCTGCGACTTGAGCCTCTGAACGTCCACAGAGGAGTACAGAGGCTGCAAGTATAATCGAAAGAATAAGAATTCTCAATCTCATTATTTGATAGGATTTTCGTCCTTTTCTACGCGTCCCTTTCTAAGAAGTGCTTCAAGGAAGTAGTAGTCTGCATAGTTGAGAGGAACGTCGATGTTGTGGCTTGTTGTGCGTCCTGCTTCGATATTGAGGAGTGAGTGCGGAAGGCTGCCCACTGAATGCATGAAGAGGAATCCGCCGTTCTCGCCGACCTTAGCTCTGTAAGCATCTGTAGAGAGGCTCTCAATAATCTTGTCGGCCTTCTCCTTATAGAACTCATTCTTTGTATGCCAGTAAAGTTCGTAAAGTGCTGATGCGTTGATTGCTGCTGAAGACACGTCACGGATCTCAGTATAGGCTTTTACAAGATTCTTGTCATTGATGTTGTTGTAGAGGAATTCATTCTCAGGCAGTGCGTTAGAGAATTCAACTACGTCGAAGTCCCAGAGAGGAACGAGATCCTCAGGCATGTTGTCTTCTGTCTCAAAGAGATATTTAGCAACTTCTTCAGCTCTCTTGAGGTATCTCTCTTCAGCTGTATAGCGGTATGCCACTGTGAAACCGTAGATTGACCATGCCTGTCCGCGTGCCCAACGTGATTCATCAGCAATACCCTGAGCTGTGTATCTGCCGCGTACTTCGCCAGTCTCGTCATTATAGTCAACTACATGATATGTACTGAAATCGTCGCGATAGTGGTTTTCAATAGTCTTGTCAGCATGGCTCATTGCGATTTCCCTGTAGAGCGGGTCTCCTGTCATTTCGCTTACCTTGAAGAAAAGCTCAAGGTTCATCATGTTGTCGATGATTACAGGACAGTCCCAGCCTCTATGTGCCTGCCACTGTGCAGGGTTATCAGTATTCCATGACTGGATGATGCCTGCCGCAGGACGGAAACGGGTGGCAAGTGACTTTGCTGTATTGACAAGAACTGTGTCGTAACCTTCAATATTCTTTAATCTGAGACCGTTGCCATAGCTGTCATATACCATGAAACCTACGTCGTGGTGCCACTTGAGGAACTGGATGTCGTGAAGGATCTCAGTGTGTTTCTGTGCTTTCTCCGCATAATATTCATCACCGGTAAGCTCATACATGTACCACAATGTTCCGGCAAAGAATCCGCTCACCCAGTCATCAGTAGGTACAAACTCGATTTCGCCGAACTTATATGTTGACGGGATTCTGAGTGTATCGTCTGCCTCTGATGCTTCAATGAGATATGCAAGCTGGGCCTTTGCGTGTTCAATGTTTTCCTGAATGATGTCATATTTCCCTGTACACTGCACGGAAATGGCGGTAATGATAAGCAGAATGCCAAGTTTCAGTTTCATTTCTTTGTTATTGATTATGTTATGATTACTTAATAATAAGGGCAAAGATAACTATTTGTGTGAAATTGTCAAAAATCTGTATATCTTTGCCCGAGAAATATTAACATGAATCTGATGAAGAGATCTATACTTTTGTTGGTGACGTTGATGGCGGCATTGGATACTTATGCGGCTATTAATGCTCAATATACTTTTGAGGAAGGTCTGCCGTCTTTTCTTTCAGTCAACGGCAATGCGAAGATTGAATCATCCACAGAAAAATTCAAGGATGGATCAAAGTCCGTCAAGTTCTCATGGGAAGGTCCGGCTGAACTTGTATTCAACAATTTCACAGACATAGAATCCTCTCTCAAGATAAACGAGTCCGGCATCATGATGTGGGTATACAACACCTGTCCGATGAAGGAACCGATCAGATTCACGATCCTTGACTGGAGCATGAACGAGATATGTCATTTTGACTTCAATGCTGATTTCAAGGGCTGGCGTGCGATCTGGATGAAATATATAGATATGCTTACCCCTTCCGGCCATTATGGGGACGTCGCGCTTAAGGAAAGAGTCACAGGAGCGGCTGGAATGTTGGTCAAGATGCCGGAATCAGCTGCATCAGGCACTATATATATTGACAGAGTCACATTTTCAAAAAACAGACTTCACAATCAGATCACTCCTGACCAGCAGATTCCTGAAAACAATTACAATCTGGAAAGGGACATGTGGCAATGGTGCCGTCTGTGGGAGTGGGAGCAGTATCCGATGTGGGATATAGTTCCTGTCAATCAGCGGCAGACTCAGATGCTCAGGACTGTAGAGGCACGCCTCGACGAATGGGCGGCAACAGGAAATCCTGGCAAGGAATATACGGCTGGTACTTTGCTCGGCAGAGTGGATGCACACTTTGAGAAATACGGAATAAGACGACTTCCAGACGGTTCAGTTACAGGAGCTCCTCTTCTAAGTGATGATGAATTCAATCATTCGCTTGGTGAAATGAGAATCCGATTCATCCAGGAAATCGTCTATTGGTGCGCGCTTGATTATATGTATACAGGCAACACATCCAATATTCCAAGAGTCATTGATGCCCTTGATCATGCACTCGATCAGGGATTTGCCTACGGCAGCGGTCAGGGAACAAACCACCACTACGGCTATCAGGTCAGAGACCTTTATAAAGGTGTATGGATTTTGAGAAAGGAATTGGCGAAGTCAGGAAAGCTCGAAGACTATGTCAAAGCACTCACATACTGGAGTGGTCTTCAGGAGGTAAGGATGCCATACGAGCAGACGCGCGACGGTATTCTTGACGCATGGCATACGCTTCACAATGCCAAAGTGATTTCCGCCATGCTCCAGAGTGATGATGACAAACGCTATGCTGCTATGATGGCCCTCGGGAAATGGACATCAGGATCACTTTCCTATACAGACGGAACCTTGGGAGGAATCAAGGTTGACGGAACATCCTTCCATCATGGCGGACATTATCCTGGTTATTCTGTCGGTGCATTCGGTGTATTGGGAGATTACTGCTGGTTTACAAAAGATACTGATTTCGCGATTGATGAACCTGCAAGACGAGTATTCAAGCATACGCTTATGACGCTGCTTGATTATTGCAATCTCCGTGACTGGGGAGTAGGAGTCTGCGGAAGACATCCTTTCAATGGAGCCATTCCTGAAAAGGATGTGGAAGCATTTGCACGTCTTGCCATGCTTGGTGACCTTACAGGCAGCGGTCAGTCTGCAGATCCGGAATTGGGAGGTGCCTTCCTTCTGCTTGCAGGAAAGGACAAGAATCTTCAGACTGCCATGAAGCAGGCAGGAATCAGGCCTCTCACCCCTAAGGAGGGATTCAGAGTATATAACTACGGTGGCTTCGGAATTCATAGAAGAGGGGACTGGATGATCACATTGAAGGGTTATAACAGTGATGTGTGGAGTACCGAAATATATGCCGCCGACAACAGGTTCGGCCGATATATCAGCTATGGTTCAGCTCAGATCATAGGTGCAGAAGGTGCAGCGGCAAGTGGCTATGTACAGGAAGGATGGGACTGGAACAGATATCCGGGAGTGACCTCTATCCATCTGCCATTCGAGAAGCTTGAATCTCCTCTCCCCGGTACATTGATGGAGAGAAATGATTCACGTTTCCCTGGAGTATCATCTCTTGAAGGAATGAACGGATGCCTTGCATTTACATACGTTGAAAAGGACAGAAAGAATTTCTGTGCCGGTGCAACAGCAACAAAGAGCGTATTCTGTTTCGACAACCGAATCGTACATATCGGATCAGGAATTACAAACAACTCTCCATATCCTACCGAAACAACTATCTATCAGCTCAAACTTGACGACAAGACCGAAGAGGCTGACATAGGAGACGTTTATGCGGAGACATTCCCGTTCTCATATAAACATATGGAAGACGGTAAAATCAACCTTACCGACACAAAAGGCAATATATATATAATAAGGAACGGATATGGTCTTGTTCTCGAGAAGAAGTCTCAGACCTCACCTTCAGACACCAAGAAAAAGACCGGCACCAATAATTTCATAACAGCGTACATTGATCATGGATCTTCACCTCAGAACGCTTCTTATGAGTACCTTATGCTTGTAAAACCGAACTCTAAGGAAGAAAGCAAGTATTCAAAGAAACTTCCATATTCAGTCCTGCAGGCTGATGATGCCGCACATGTAGTAAACGATGAGATTACAGGAATCACCGCGTATATCAGCTACAAGGGCTATGCATCAGACAAGACATTGCTTGCTGAGGCTGAAGCCGAGACAATAGTAATGGAACGCACTAAAGCAGATGGAAGTGTTGTGATGAGCATATGTACTCCGGACCTTGGCATAACCCAGAAAGGATACACAACTACTCAACCAAGCCAGGAGATCGTCAAAAAAGTCGTCCTTAACGGCAATTGGACATTATCCGATCCATGTGATGCGGTGAAGATGACATCAGACGGCAACAAGACTATTATCGAGGTTTCCTGCGTTCATGGACAGCCAGTGGAAATCTCATTGAAATCATAAATAACCTTAACAACTTTAATAACTGATTTTATGCACAAACTGACCAGCTTGATTTCGGCCTTGGTGATGCTTTTCTGTGTGACTGACATGTTCGCACAGGGAATCACAGTCACAGGTCGAGTTGTCGATGAGACTGGTGAGCCGTTGATTGCAGTCACTGTCTTTGAAGAAGGCAAGACTTCCAACGGTACCATGACAGACATCGATGGTAATTATTCGCTAAATGTTTCGTCCGCGAAGGCAACAATCGTTTATTCTTGCCTTGGTTTTGCGGAAGTAAAGGAAACAGTTGGCTTGAGAAAGGCAATCAATGTTACACTTTCAGAAGAAAAACTTTCAATTGACGCAGCAGAGGTAGTGAGCGTCGGTTACGGTTCGGTGACCAGACGTGACCTCACAGGTTCTGTCAGCAAGGTTGATATGGGAGAGCTTCTCAAGGCTCCAGTAACCAACTTCGACCAGGCTCTTACCGGTAAGGTAGCCGGTGTTGTAGTTACTACATCCGACGGTGCTCTCGGTGCTGAGGCAAACATCACTATCCGTGGTAACAACTCACTCACTCAGAGCAGTGCTCCTCTTTACATCATTGACGGATTCCCTACAGAAAGCTCAATGGCAACAGCGTTGAACTCTGCAGACATCGAGTCCATCGACATCCTCAAGGATGCATCTGCGACAGCCATCTACGGTGCACGCGGTGCCAACGGTGTCATTGTGATCACCACAAAACAGGGTGTAGAGGGTAAGCCGAAGGTAAATTTCTCGTCTTCATGGACTGTAAGCCACATTGCAAACAAGGCTGACCTTATGAACGGATACGAGTTCGTTCAGCTCCAGAATGAGATTTACACTTTGAGCGGCAATACGAATGCATACATCAAGCCAACTGATGAAGATGCTGCAAACGGAATCAAGAGCTATGCTCTGGAGGATTATCTCGATGAGAGCCGTTGGAATGATTGGCAGGACAACATTTACCGTACATCACTTTCACAGAATTACAACCTCTCCATTTCAGGAGGTAGCAAGGAAGCCGGAAACAGATATAATGTAAGTATGTCTGTCGTTGACCAGAACGGTATCATTGTCAAGTCAAATTTCCAGAGATATCAGGGTAAAGTCAATTTCCAGCAGAAGCTCGGAAAGAAGGTGACATTTGATTTCATGGCCAACTATTCACGTCAGATAACAAACGGTGTAACACCTACAAATGCTCAGCAGTCTTCATCTGCTACAGGTTGGCTCATCTATTCTGTATGGGGATACAGACCTGTGAAGCCGAAGGCTCAGTGGGGTGTATCCGGTGATATGGTCGATGAAATGATCGATGCAGACGTTGCAAGTTCAAATGACTACCGCTTCAACCCTGCTATGACTGTACGCAATGAGTACAGAAAGACTCTTGTCGACTATCTCAATGCAAGTGCCGGCCTTACATGGGATATATTTGAAGACCTTAAGCTTAAGATTACCGGTGGCTACACCATGAACAAGCGAAGAAGAGAAGAGTTCAACGGTACTCAGACATATACAGGTTATGAGGGTTCACCTTCCGGAAAGGGCATCAACGGAGGAATCTACTGGAATGACAAGATGACTTGGGTGAATGACAACACGTTGACCTACACAAAGAGATTCAACCGCAAGCACAACTTTACTTTCCTTGCCGGTTTCACACTCTCAGGAGAGAAGTTTGACTACAAGGGTACCTACGCTACTCAGATGACTACAGAGTCTCTCGGTCTGAACGGTCTCCATACCGGTAGCTACCAGACAGTCACTCCATGGCAGTATGACTGGACAATGATGTCAGGATTCTTCAGAGTAAACTACAACTTCAAGTACAAGTATTATCTTACTGCTTCATTCCGTGCCGACGGTTCATCTAAGTTCCCTAAGAACAACAGATGGGGATATTTCCCTTCAGCAGGTCTTTCATGGAACATCAATCGTGAGGATTGGCTCAAGGACAAGAGCTGGCTCTCGAATGCCAAGCTTCGTGCTTCATGGGGTCTGACAGGTAACAACCGTACAACCACTCCATACGATTTCTATTCTCAGATTTCGACCCTTCCGGGCAACCCTGACTCATATGACTACGTGTTCGACGGCAACATCGTTTCAGGTTACTATCCGTCAAACATGTCAAATGACAACCTCAAGTGGGAGACTACCGAGCAGTTCAATGTCGGCCTCGATTTCTCAGTGTTCGACAGCAGAATCAAGCTTACAGCTGACTGGTATCTCAAGAACACACGTGACCTCCTTCTCCAGGCAACCATCCCAGCATCATCAGGATATACTTCTGCGATGCTGAACGTTGGTTCGATGCAGAATATGGGATATGAGGTGACTCTTGATCTTGTTCCTGTACAGAAGAAGAACTTCACATGGAACATGAACTTCAACATTGCAGTGAACCGCAACAAGGTAACTGCTCTTACAAATGACCAGTATTCTCTTCTCCGCTCAGTTTCATGGGATCAGAGATTCAATGCGCAGTATCCTTACATCACCCAGGTGGGCAAGCCATCCGGCATGATGTACGGTTTCATTTATGAAGGAACCTACAAGCCGGAGGAGTTCAACGCAGGAGGCACATCACTCAAGGATGGCATCGCTTACATGACAAGTGTAGGTCAGGACAAGGTACGACCTGGAGACCCTAAGTACAGGGATATCAATAAGGATGGTCTGATCGATGACAATGACCGTACAGTGATCGGTTGCGGACAGCCTCTTCACACCGGTGGTTTCGGAAACACATTCAATTTCTACGGCTTCGACCTTAATGTGTTCTTCTCATGGAGCTATGGTAACGACGTCATCAATGCCAACAGACTCTATTTCGAGAACGGATCAATTACCAACACCAACCAGCTCAAGTCTTACACCAAGCGCTGGACACCGCAGAATCCTACCAGCGATATCCCACGTGTAGGTGCTGACATTGCAAGTATGTTCGTGTACTCTTCAAGAGTTGTGGAGGATGCTTCATTCCTCAGACTCAGAAATGTGACACTCGGTTATACATTGCCTCGTAAGGTCCTCAGAAAGATGCATTTCGACACAATGAGATTCTATATCTCAGCTGAGAATCTCTGGACTCTTACAAACTACTCAGGACCGGATCCTGAAGTTTCTACAAGAAACTCTGTCCTCACTCCTGGATTTGACTGGTCTGCTTATCCACGTGCAATGGGCGTGACCGCAGGTTTGTCATTCACTTTCTAACATCCTGAATATGAAAAAGATATTAAACAAGATATTTGTAGTCTCAGGTCTGTGTGCGGCTCTTTCTTCGTGCTCGTTTCTCGATGTGGAGCCTCAGGTGATCTGTTCAGACACATTCTATAACACCGAGAAGGAAGTCCAGTACGGACTTGCCGGAGTATACGGCGTAATGAGCAATGAGGCTCTTTATGGCAACTACTATTCATTGATGTACTCTAACATCGATGACCTCTGCTACTTTAACAGAGACATGGGTAGCAACCTTCTTCAGTTCCACAGACACACTGCAGGAACTTCTCAGATCTACGACATCTGGGTAGAGCTCTATCAGGGTATCAGAAATGCGAATGCCTTCATGGAGGCTGTGGTTCTCACAGATTTCGACAAGGATGGCGCTTATTACAATGAGGCTCGTTTCCTCAGAGCTTACTATCATTTCATCCTTGCTCAGGCATGGGGAGATGTTCCTTTGAGAAGCAGCGCAGTGACAACTCACGATCAGGTGATGATTGCAGTGACTCCACAGTATGATGTACTTGATTGGGCGGCAAAAGAGATGGAGGCATGCTTAGCCCTCGCACCTGAGGCACTCGACAACACACCTTCACGTATTGCAAAGACAACTGTCCATGGTATTCTTTCAAGAGTTTACCTCTTCATGGCAGGAGAGTCTGTAAAGGGTGGAGACAAGACAGCGCTCCTTACAAATGCGAAGAATCATGCGGATGCAGTGATCAAATCGGCAAAGCATCAGCTCAATCCTGATTATTCGCAGATCTTCAAGAACATGATCATGGATGAGTATGATACTCAGTACCGTGAGTCTATGTGGGAGGTTGATTTCCTTGGCGACCGTTCAAGCGCAGAAAACTGGACAAACGGCCGTATCGGTGATGTGATCGGTCTTCAGAGTACAGGAAGCTCTGGTTTCGAGACATGGAACTGTAACTATTCTTACGGTCAGTACGACGGTTCCCTCAAACTTTGGGACCTCTATTGGAGAACAGACAGGACCGAGGATGAAAATGAGCTTGAGACAATTACTGACAAGCGTCAGGATTGGAACCTTCCTCCTTACAACTATGCAGGACATGCAAGTCAGCCGCCTTACGGTTCAGGTCTGACTTCCGGAAAGTCAATCATCAGCATTGACAAGACTCCTTATGTCTATGACAATGTATCGACCAATCAGAGTGCTATTGCTGCTCCCGGTATCAGAAACTGCGGAAAGTACAGAAGAGAAGTAGAGTATGAAGGACATAAGTCTTCAAAATTCCTTTATACAACCATCAACTATCCTCTTCTCCGATATTCGGATGTACTCCTTATGTACGCAGAGGCAAGCAATGAAATCGAGGGCGTGACTCAGGCGGCTTATGACTGCGTCAAGGCTGTCCGCGACAGAGCAGGCATCAAGACAAAGGAAATCACTGAGTATGACAAGGATTCATTCCGTGAGCTTATCCGCAACGAAAGAGGCCGTGAACTTTGCTTTGAGTCTCTCAGAAAGTACGACCTTATCCGCTGGGGCATCTATGTAGAGGAAATGAACAATTATACCAAATGGGCGGCAGATGAAAGATGGACAAAGAATGCAAAGGCTCAGAGAGCTGCATCAATGGGAAGCTACATCAAGCCTATGCACGTTGTCCTTCCTATTCCGTCAATCGAACTTGGTGTGAACGACCTGCTTGTTCAGAATCCATTGTGGTAATCATATAAATGAGACAGAACATGAAAAAAATATTGATTTTATTGTCAGGAGTTCTCCTTATGGCGTCTTGTCAGCATGACGTCATATATGAGGTGGACTACAATGTGACTCTTGATCCGGCAAACACCTACTATGCCGGCGACCCTGTCAAGTTCAATCTTACAGGAGATGTCGATAACCTTCTTTTCTACAGTGGAGAGACAGGTTCGCAGTACATGTATAAGGACAGATACGAGGTTCCTATTGAGGATGTAGTATCTGCAAACCTGCATCTTGATATCCGCGGACGTTATGGTTTCATCGCAGATTATGAGGCGCTTGAAATCTGGGTGTCGAAAGATTTCGATGGAATCAACGGCAGCAATGACCCTGATGGTGACCGTGCCAAAGTGAAGGCTATGGTAGAGGCAGGCATGCCAGGTTGGGTGAAACTTCCTTTTGTTGATGTCAACAAGGATCAGTTCTTCGGTTATGATTTCGAGATGAATGATTATTTGAGCAATCTCTCAATTGCATTCCATTGGAAGCCTAAGGATCCGACTGCGACTCAGAGAACATACTGGATCAACGGTAAGATTTCCCTTGAAATGGCAGGAACAGAGCCATCTGTGATGACTCTCACCGACCTTGGCTTCAAGTCCCTTATGATGAACGAGGAAGTTGACGCCTACAAGAAGAATGCAGGCAACGGAAGCATCAGATTCGATAATGCTGTCAATGCCGGTGAGATCTGCTATCAGGGCTGCAGCGGCAATGTGTTGACATATGCTATTGATGGCTGGGTATTTACCTCACCTCGTCCTCTGAACAAGGTGGCAAATGACAAGGGAATAGTTGTGAAGAATCTTCAGAACTATATCCATGAATACGTCTACACATGGGACAAGCCAGGTACCTATGAGGTTGTATTCGTGGGCAGAAATGAAAATTATGCAGCTTCTTCAGAACAGCTTCATAAATATACAGTCACTATACTCGAGAAGCCATCTGCTGAATAGGCTATCGAAGTCCATATGAAATTGAAATCCTGCAGAGATGACTCTTCTGCAGGATTTTTTTTGAAATATCCGCAAAAACATTGAAACGTTTCAAAATAATTTTATAGATTTGTGTCATCAAATTAAAATCACTATGAAGAATACAATGATGGCAGCCTATCTGCCCGGTGACAGTACAGTAGTACTTAAGGAAGTTGAGATACCGAAGCCAGGTCATGGCGAAGTTCTCATCAAGATGAAGTCATCCACTATCTGTGGAAGTGACATCAGAGCTATCTATAGGGAACATGTAGGCAAGGGTCCTGAAGGCTATCAGGGAGTCATTTGCGGACATGAACCTTGCGGTCAGATCGTAGAATGCGGTGAAGGTCTCAGAAGATTCAAGAAAGGCGATAGGGTAGTGATCTATCACATTTCAGGATGCGGTGTCTGCAACGATTGCCGCAGAGGTTATATGATCAGCTGTACAAGCAGTTTCAGACGTGCTTACGGATGGCAGAGAGATGGTGGAATGGCAGAATATGTTCTGGCCGAGGAGAAGGACCTTGTACTTCTTCCTGATTCACTGACCTACACGGATGGTGCTCAGGTGGCATGCGGTTTCGGTACAGTCTATGAGGGACTTGAAAAGATAGGTGTTTGCGGAAATGATGCTGTTCTTGTTGTAGGCCTTGGCCCGGTAGGTCTGGCTGCGGCAATGCTTGCAAAGGCAATGGGAGCGAATAAGGTCATTGGTGTAGATACAGTAAAGGAAAGAATGGACATCGCTATTGAGAAAGGACTCTGCGATCATGTCCTTCTTTCAGACGGCGAAGCACTCGAGAAGATAAAGGCATTGACTGGCGGTGAAGGTGTAGAAAGAGCTGTTGACTGTTCTGGAAATACATATGGCAGACAACTGGCCATCAGAGCAGCACGCAAATGGGGCAAGATCGTCTTCATCGGAGAGGGTGGTACTGTAGAGTTCAATCCTAGTCCGGACATCATCCATGAGCAGAAGACAGTCTATGGCTCTTGGGTAACAAACATCTGGAGAATGGAGGAACTTGTGGAACGCCTTGTAAGATGGGGCATACATCCAGAAGATCTTGTAACTCACAGATTCCCATTGGAACGAGCTTCAGAGGCATTCAGTCTGATGGCTGAAGGCAAATGTGGAAAGGTTGCGGTGGTATTTGACGAAGAAATGAAATAATCAGATTCTTCTTTTGGTAGAATCTCCCGCTTCAAGGGACGGCTGAAGATGTATCTTGCTCGCTGGAATGTTGTTTTCCATCATTTCAATAAGCATATGATATGATTCTTCGGCCGTTTCTTGTGGACTTTGAATGATCTGCGTGATGGAAGGAGACATAAGCCTGTAGTTCAGTCCTCCGTCAAATCCGAGAAGCGCAAAATCCTCAGGAATCCTGTATCCGTTGTCTATTATTGCCTTTGTCAGGTAAAGAGCAAGGTAACCTCTTGGAATGAGAAATGCTTCTACGCCTCTGTCACGAGCCTGAGAGAGGAGGGCAGAGAAGTCCTCAGGTGTGTTTTCGTCAACTACGTTGACTTTGGATTCAAGACCTTGCTCCGCCATGTATTTCTCATAGAATTCAATCCTGATCCGAAGATTTGAGAGTGTCGTATCGTTTGTGACCATCTCAATTTTTTCATACCCGTTTCCTATGAGATGTTCCAACGCTATCTGGGTGGCTTTTTCGTTGTCAAGCACTACATATCCTACTTCATCAGTATCTTCAACATGTCTGTTGATCGTCACGACCTTCATTCCCAGTGATAATGCCTTATCTATTTCGGCCTGACAATCCTCGCTTGGCGTAATCAGAAGCCCCTGTATACCGTCTGCATGAAAGGTGTCTATCAGTGAGGATATCTTGTCCCTTCTTTCGTCAGAACTTCCGAAAAGGACCGTATAACCCTCTTTGTATGCCACGTTTTCTATATGCCTTGAGACCTCGCTGAAATAATGGTTCGCCAGATCCGGAGTAATCACTCCGATTGTCTTTCTCATGCCGCCTCTGAGCATTGAAGCAGCCTTGTTCGGCTTGTAGTTAAGCCTTGCCATCACATCTCGGACTTTATCAGCGTTCTTGCTGCTGACACCTGGCTTTCTGTTCAGAACCATTGAAACTAGGCCTACAGAAACCCCGGC
>JAEIGA010011362.1_pt1 | contig 13524 bp, 6 predicted proteins | sample 9270691 | NCBI WGS metagenome assembly JAEIGA01 (sample SAMN17057246, study PRJNA624740) | gut metagenome | biome: biome; isolation source: fecal sample | host: Bos grunniens | place: China: Xizang | collected 2019
GTAAGCTTCCTCAATCTCACTCAACGGGAAACGATGCGTGATGAGTGGAGTGGTGTCAATCTTTCCTGCTTCAATAAGGCGAAGGACTTCCTCGCAATCGCAGCCATCCACACCTCCAGTCTTGAAGGTTAGGTTCTTGCCATACATTTCGGGTAAAGGAAGAACTTGTGGTTGGTCGTAAAGAGCCACTACGGTAACGATGGCATTCGGACGGGCACATTCCCACGCAAGGCGGAAGGTATCATCGGATCCAGCCACTTCAAGCACTCTATCCGCTCCTCCGTGGTCGCTATGTTTCAATATAAACTCCTTACATTCTTCGGGAGTGGTGAGCAATACTTCGGGATAATGCGCTTGCACGAATCGTCTTCTTTCTTCGGACTTCTCACAAACGATGATGCGTTTGGGTTGCTTCAACATCACACAAAGAAGGGTACAGATTCCCGTAGGTCCCGCTCCTATGATCAGTACGGTATCGTCTTCGGTAATCTCCGAAATACGAGCTGCCCAGAAACCTGTAGCAAGCACATCGCCCACCAGCAAGGCTTGTTCATCAGAAACGCTATCGGGGATGCGGTTCAATCCTTGATTGGCAAGCGGTACACGCACGTATTCCGTTTGTCCGCCATCGATTCGGCATCCCAAAGCCCATCCACCATTCGGGTCGGTACAATTGTTCACAAATCCGTTCTTGCAGAAGAAGCACTCTCCGCAGAAGGTCTCTACGTTGACGGTCACTCTATCCCCTGGCTTTACGTTGATGACATCCTCTCCCACTTCTTCTACCACGCCCACCATTTCGTGGCCTACGGTAATGCCTGGAACGGCACGAGGCACGCTTCCATGCTTGATATGCAGGTCACTTGAACAGATGCTGCTCATCGTCACACGAACAATGGCATCGGTAGATTCTATCAACGTAGGCTTTGGCTTCTCTACCAAAGCGAACTTTCCTTTTTCTATGTATGTGTATGCTAACATAAATGAATGTTTTAATGGTATGATAAATATAAGTTATCCACCCTTTTTCTCTGTTAAAACTTTTCCACACAATTGTTGTGAATCGTTTTAATTTCTACGATCAATTATGTACACAGATTAAGCATTTTGTCTTAAACTCCTTTAACTTTTCATCGCATGGGCTTCCGAAAAATTCTTCCATTTTTTGTTCATATTTATATTCCATATACCCCCAATAGTCATATTCTTCTTCAGGATTTTCAAAAATAGGAGTTTCCTCATAAACCCAACGACTTAAAGCCACTTCAAAATCATTAAGGGCAGGTTTTGATTCTTTTTTCTCAAAATGTGCTATTATGGAATCAAATGCTACTTGTTTATATGAACTACCTTCCATTGACATAGTTACCTCAACACAGCAATTCTTAAATATATAAGACAAAGATGTCTTTTCGTTTAAAATATCAAGTGCCGTAAATTCTAAATGATTTTCAAGAAATTTATCCATTAACATCTTTAACCGTTCTTCTATTTCTTCGTTGCTTATAACTAATTCGTGATAATTTACTAAATTATTATTTTCGTCATAATCTTTGGATACATATAACACATTTAGAAGCTTACTAAGTTGAAGTACAACCTGTGCATTTCTTGTTTCATTATCAATCCACTGCAAAACGATATCATGCAATTGCGAATGATTAGCATACATATTTTTTCGCAATAGTTTCTTTACTTCAAATATAGGGGAATTTGCATATATAGCTATTTTCGATGCAAAAGATAATAAACCATGCAAATAAGCACAAAGTTTATCTCCCTCTAGCTTATTAAGTTCTATTTGTTTCATTTGATACATTATCGAACTAGGGTATTTCCCATCATTTATCCATTTTGAGACAATATCACATGGTACTGCACCCTCATCAAATAATGTATTCATTTCTTTAAATGACAACTTGTATTTCGAGATGTTCAATGTAAAGTATTTTTCATAGTTTTCTCTAAGACAAGCACTTAGTTTTGTTTTTTTTATGCTATTCCCAAATATTTTATCAAGTATTTTGGGGGTCTCCTCCATCCAAAAAGGTTTTTCTTGAAATACATTCTTTTTCTCTTGGTTAGTCCTAGTTATAATTCCATTTTTAATTCTATACCTATCTTCATCAAGATATAATAAGACATATGGATCATTTGATAGTACATCATAAGTCCGTTTATCATAAGTTTGTAATAATTCTATCCAGAACAGATCTTTTAATCCTATTTCCCCCCAACTAGATGATTCTAATAAATATTTTACACTAAACATATATAGACGTGCAAATCGTTTTGTTCGTCGATAATTATCTAGCACATTTAATATGAGTTCACGGTCATAAATGTTAAATGCTTTAAATAATCCTTGTGAAATATTCTTTTCTGTACAATCTTGTTTATTTATTTCCGCTTTTAGATCCTCCCATATAAAATAATCCTCGATTTTAGGTAAGTGAACTTCAACATTAAAGATTTTCTCTAAATATGAGTGTGCATCTTTAATATTTTTCTCATTTAAAACACAGGTTACATATTCTTTATCATAAGCTGCCACATATATAATATTACTCATGTCTGCAGTATTTCTAATAAGTCTTAAAACTTCAAAAACCTCTTCTCTTTCAAGTCGATCTATATCATCAATAAATACAATAACAGGACGAGAAAGCTGTGCAAATTTATCAGACAAGTTTTTTTTCTTTTCATAAAGACTTTCTTCTTTTGCGGGAATAATCATATCCATCGCAAATGTTTGATTTGATGAAATCGTTATATTATTCAATAATTTCGCATATTCTTTAATACTATTAGACAATATACTATATATAGGAGATAATTGTTCTCTTAATGAATTAAAAAAATCGTGAGTTACTTGTTGTGGCGTACGGCATAACCAAGGATTAAATTCCACAATATCTGCTTTATTTTTTATTTCTTCTTTTAATGTATCCAAAAAAGTGGTTTTACCGACACCCCATTCTCCTGTAACACCAACAGCAAAAGAATGTTCATTTATATTGGTTGCTAATAATTTCTCTGCTAATACAGATATGTATTTTTTTGTATTATTGGAGATTGTTATATCTGTATTATTGTCGCAAGTAAAACCTTTAATCTTTACTTCCTCCTTGTCTTTATTTTCTTTTGCTAAAATATTATTTCTGTATTTTATGAATCCACTTATACTATTCTTTATGTTTGCGTTTAGCGACATAATTAAAAGAGCAAATATCAACAAAGAACTTAATAGCATTCTATAATCTATGTTCCATACTATATTAGCATATGTGACATCACTTTTATATAATAATAAAAATAATCCCAATAAAACTATAGTAAATCTATACCAGCGAATGATATTATCTTTCCATATTCTTTTGTATGAACATAATGCAACATATATAAGAACTAATGATATTGGTATATTTACTGAATAAAGACCATCAAGTAATTTATACAACCACTTCATCCAGAAACCATTATCATCAACACTATACCATTTATACCATTCTGGAGCAAGTCCCGTCCAAATGGAAATCAATAAAAACAAAATTGTAATTGAATACAATAATTCTGCACTTCTCAATTTCTTCGTCTTCATACGATTATTCATTTTTTAATTAATTCATAATATTCTCACTTGGCCTTTAAGAATTACAAAAGCAAACTTTCCTTTTCCTATGTATGTGTATGCTAACATAATCTCTAATAATTAATAGGGGTAAACTCCATTATATCAAGCATCTTGAACAACACCCCTTCAATAGAAGAGTGCCATGACTGATGAAAATGCCCGTAATACCAATGCGTAAGAGGGTGACCATCATGAATAAGACGGTCGTACAGTAGTGTCATTGTTGAACGTTCATTTTCTACATCCTTTAGCAAAGCTTCATCCAAAGCTGCAAAAGATTGCAATCCGTTTTTACTTATTAATTCACAAAAGTCAGGAGCTGTATGGGTAATTACGGTATCAATAGCATATTGCTTGTTAATGAGAGTAAGCAACTCATTATTATATGTTGGAGCCTCGTTTTGCCAATAAAAATTCTTACTAAGCTGATCCTCTGAAGTGGGAAGTATTCTATTCTTTGCGCAATATTTCTTCCATTCGTCCAAACGATAACGACGATCAATTGAAATTCCACCACCTACACAAAGTATTGTATGCTTGCAAGCCAACAGTATAGTATAGTCAAGAACAGCTATAAATCGTTTGTGAACGAATTGTTTTCCGTCAAAATAAAGAGGGTTGTCATGATTGCCCCGTACGAATATAATCCAATTGTTGGCAGCATTCATTCTTTTAGCATTGCACCTTGCCATTTGCTCATAAAACTCCTTCTTTTCAAATCCAAAACCACAATCACCAGGCCACTATTAGTACAGTATCCTTCATTTGATACTGTACGCACAGTTTATATACCAAGAGGTTAAAGTCTCCATGAATGTCTCCAGAGACTACAACATTTTGAGCTTCAGGGAAAGATAGAGTATAAACCTTATTCATAATATTTGACAAGCGCTTTCAATAATGGCATTTACATGCATTACGATACAAATTTCGGGAATTATGATTGAAATTAAAAGCTTTGTGTCTATAATTTTTCCATACATTATTGAAATACATATTTATACCATAGTCTTTTCAATTTAACCTCCCGATAGCCTTGATTCTGTACTTATAAATCCATCATATCTATCTCTATAATAATAGTTTCCAGGAATAGTCAATAAACAATTTTGATTTCACGAACTTGCCCCTGCTCTGCAAAGCATGACAAACTGTCTGACTGTATTAAATTATTAAAACACGGAAACCCCTACATATATAAAAGCAGAATAATCGGTGTAATTATTGAGGGTTTGACAAATTAATGCTAAATTTGCAACATGATGGATTTAGAATTTCCCGCAATTTGGATAGAATTTAGTTCTACACTGCAATTAGTCCTTAAAGGATTAATTGTAGGTATAATTATATCTGCACCAATGGGTCCGGTCGGCATTTTGTGTATTCAACGCACAATGAAAAAAGGGCGAATTTTCGGCATCGCCACGGGTGCCGGAGCTGCACTCAGTGACTTCTTGTATGCTCTTATGACAGGTATGGGTATGCATTTTGTTATAGAGTTTATTGAGCGTGGACAAACGCTCTTTTGGCTCAAACTGATGGGGAGTGTCATGCTGCTCATTTTCGGGATCCATACCTATTTGCAAGATCCTCGTAAAGGCATGAGAGCAAAAATGAAGCGTAAGGGTACCCTGTTCTACAACTTCATTTCTGGATTTGGATTAACAATCAGCAACCCGTTAATTATCTTCCTCTTCATAGCGTTGTTCAACATGTTTACGTTTGTAATTCCCGCCAACCCATTAGGACAAGCCATAGGCTACCTATCAATCATCGCAGGAGCCATGTTATGGTGGTTGGGACTTACTTATGTGATTACCAAGATGAAAGATAACTTCGGACTCCGAGGAATACTCTATTTAAACAGAAGCATTGGAAGCATTGTCATCTGTTCCAGCATCATATATGCCATCATGACATTGTGGAATTTATGCATTCGTTAAATGAAAGTGGGTGTGTCAACAACTTTTGACACACCCACTTTAGTTTAGGGGATAATATAGCAGTTGACCAAGTTGTAGTTTCATGACGCTGAAGGCGTCACCGCTCAATAACCAGGGTGTTTGAGCGAAGCGAATACCCCCGGAACTGGATAGTGATGGATCGCACCCTGAATGGGTGCCCTAACAACTGGAATACTGGGTATTCGGGCACCCCTCCAGGGTGCTTCATGCGAGCTGTCACTTCCGGGGGTGCGCTTTCAGCGTACCCCGCGGTTATTAAGCGGAGACGCCTTCAGCGTCTATAGCACGCTTGGGGCAACGACTATATTATTGCCTTTATTATAAAGGCGTCAAATGTATTGGTAATAATATAGCAGATGTCCACAAATAATCCTTACACCAAAGATGTTGCGCTCTTATTATTGTAGCCACTAATGGGCACTAATTTTCACTAATGCCTTGCGGAGTATTTAAGACTGGATGGATATTAGTGAAAATTGACTTGCGCGACCTTCGGTTCGTGTTCATTAGTGGATCGAAATAAAACAAACGAGTTTTCGTGGACAGCACCTATATCATTTCCAATGTATTTATCTAAACAAAAGGATTTTTTGTATTAAAAGTCTAATAATTACTTATTATAACTCGGTTTATTCAACATCTATACTCATAGTTGATATCACACGCCATTATCAACCAACACATCCTTACCCATAATTTACTAATTTTGTCAAAAAATATATCATAATGATACATCATTTAAATATAAAGCATTATTTTTGTAACTCAAAACACAAATTACCAAACATCTTGCAGGTTATCATCAACAAATAAATACTTTTATTTTTAAACTAAAGTATTGATTTAGATTATTAGGTTCGGAGAGCACCTGCAACTCATAACCCCGCAACCTCCCCACCAATATGGTACACAAATACTTAACTCAGACTACTTTCACCTCACAGGAAGATTTCAATAGAAATTTTCAGCTTATTGTTCCCGAAAACTTCAATTTCGGTTACGATATTATAGACGGATGGGCTGCAAAGTCGCCCGAAAAGTTGGCCATGCTTTGGACCAATGACCAAGGCGAAGTGCGTAGATATACGTTTGCCGACATGAAGCGTTATACCGACCAAACGGCTTCCTTCTTCCAATCGTTAGGAATCCAGAAGGGCGACGTCGTAATGCTCATACTTAAGCGAAGAGCTGAGTTTTGGTTTAGTACAGTTGCCCTTACCAAACTTGGTGCAACCGTTGTACCTGCAACTCATTTATTGACGAAGAAAGATATCATTTACCGTTGTGAAGCGGCTGACATCAAGATGATTGTTTGTGCTGGCGAAACCGTAATTACCGACCACATTGTAGAGGCACGCCCCGAATGTCCCTCGCTAAAGCATGTCGTCAGCGTCGGACCCGCAGTGCCCGATGGATTCATTGACTTCCAGAAAGGCATTAGCGAAGCCCCTTCGTTTGTACGACCAGAGAACGCAAACTCTAACGACGACACCATGTTGCTCTACTTCACCAGTGGCACGTCGGGTCAACCCAAGATGGTCGCTCACAACTTTACCTACCCCCTCGGTCACATCAGCACCGCCCTACTCTGGCACAACCTTACGCCCGAATCCCTTCATCTCACGATTGCCGATACAGGGTGGGCAAAGGCTGCGTGGGGTAAAATCTACGGTCAATGGATTGTTGGTGCAGCTCTATTTGTTTATGACCATGAAAAGTTCACACCGGCAGATTTCCTCAAGATGATGGAAACCCACCACGTCACCTCGCTCTGTGCGCCGCCCACAATCTTCCGTTACCTTATCCACGAAAACCTCACGGACTACGACCTCACCTCACTTAAGTACTGCACCATCGCTGGCGAGGCGCTCAATCCCGCCGTTTACGACACCTTCAAACAACTCACAGGGCTGAAACTCATGGAGGGGTTCGGACAGACGGAGACTACGCTCCTACTGGGTAATATGCCCTGGATGCAACCCAAACCAGGAAGCATGGGGCTCCCCATCCCGCAGTACGACATCGACCTCGTGGACTACGACGGACGCTCCGTTGAAGCGGGCGAACAGGGGCAGATTGTCATCCGCATTAAGGAGCAAAAGCCCGTAGGACTCTTCAAGGGATATTACAAGGACGAGGAGCGCACGCGCGAGGCCATGAAGAACGGACTCTACTACACCGGCGACATCGCCTGGCGTGATGAAGACGGCTACTATTGGTTTGTCGGTCGTGCCGACGACGTGATCAAAAGTTCAGGTTACCGCATCGGCCCCTTCGAAGTCGAAAGCGCACTCATGACCCATCCCGCTGTTATCGAATGCGCCATCACGGGAGTCCCCGACGAAATGCGCGGACAAGTCGTAAAAGCTACAATCATCCTCGCCCCCGAATACAAGGCAAAGGCCGATGAAGCATTGATTAAGGAACTCCAAAACCACGTCAAGCGCATCACCGCCCCCTACAAGTACCCCCGCGTCATTGAGTTTGTTGACGAACTCCCCAAGACGATTAGCGGAAAGATACGCCGCACGGAAATTCGCAAGCAAGGATAAGCCCCCAGGCAGTTTACGCCCCTCCATCAAGGCGAAACAACATCCCTACGATAAACATCCTCGTAAATACAAAAGTGGAGATACCTCATAAGCATCGGGTAACTCCACTTTATTTTTATGCTATTTTTTGATATACAGCAGTCAAGTAAATGCTTTGGCAGAATAGTTCCTAACGGTGCTCCCCCTTGTCGAACAAGAGGAGGGGCGCCGTTCAGTCTGTAATATACTTATATACTGCAGTTTAGTATAACATTTTTGAATTTCATACGAGGGACTATCCTTAAAGTGTATTATTTGTCGTTTTTCTCCTTTTTCTCGTAAAAAAACTTTAACAAACATTAACATTCACGCTACTTGTTTTGCAAATTACATGGGACCTGCGAGCGCCGAGAATACTAATAATTTTTCCTACAATACTAACAATTTTTCCTTTTCGCCGAATAATTTTTCGGATTCGCCGAGTAATTTCACCGATTTTTAGGCGAAAAATGGCATAAAAATAGTGGAGATACCCCGATTTACCAGGGTATCTCCACTTCCGTACTACAAAGATAATAAATTTTCGAGCGAAATGCAAATCCGTTAACTTTCGTTAACACGGATTTTGGGTGTCGTTTTTCGTTATTTATTTAGGTCATAACAATACTGGGGGGGTATTTGATTTGAGATTGAAAGGACCTCCAAATTTAGTGATGGTAGCGTTGCGCGGGGGCGAAGAGGCGTAGGTTTTACCCCGCTTGGGCGTAAGCTTCTACGGAGGGGCGTTTATCTATAGGCAGGGGGCGAAAAAAAAATCGAGGGGTAAAAATTTTGCAGGTTCGGCATTTTGCGCTAACTTCGCTTAATTAAAAGTAGTAGTAAACCCTCTCTCCCACCCCTAATTATGGCTCTTCCTCGACTTAAAGACCTCGTTTTGCGCGACACGCCCTTTGCCGAACTGATGAATAAGCGCGTCTATAACGTACTGCTGATTGCTACGAAGTACGACGCCTTTATGCTTGAAGATGATGGGCGCATTGACGAGCAGATTTTTAACGAATACACGGCGCTGAGTTTGCGCTATCCGCCCCGATTCACGCAGGTGACTACGGAGGAAGAGGCTTTAGCGGTGTTGCGCGAGCGCGACTTTCAGCTGATTATTGTCATGCCCAACATGGACAACAGCGACATCTTTGCGGGTGCAAAGGGCATCAAGGAGCGCTATCCGAGCATTCCCATCGTGGTGCTTACGCCCTTCTCGAAAGAGGTGACGAAACGCGTGCAGCGCGAGGACTTGTCGGGGATTGACTATATCTTCTCATGGCTGGGGAATGCGGAGTTGCTCTTGGCCATTATCAAGCTATTGGAGGACAAGTGGAACGCGCCCAACGACGTGGCGTCGGTGGGGGTGCAGATCATGATGCTGGTGGAGGACTCGGTAAGGTTTTACTCTTCGGCGCTTCCTCACTTGTATCGCTTCGTGTTGGAGCAAAGTCAGGAGTTTTCAAAGGAGGCGCTCAACGACCACTTGAAGATGCTCCGCATGCGCGGGCGCCCAAAGATTATGCTGGCACGCACGTATGAGGAGGCGATGAGCATCTACAAGACGTATGAGGAGAACATCCTGGGAGTGGTGTCGGACATGAGTTTTATGCGCCAGGGGGCGAAGGACAACCTTGCGGGCTTTCGCTTGGCGTCGTACATCAAGCGCAGAAATCCACACGTGCCCATCATCTTAGAGTCGAGCGAAGAGGCCAACCGCTGCTTCGCTCAAGAGTTGCGCACGTCGTTTATCCCTAAAAACACGAAGAGCTATCCGCAGGACTTACACCGCGAGATTATGCAAAACTTTGGGTTTGGCGACTTCGTGATTCTCAACCCCGAGAATGGCAGGGAGGTGATGCGCATAAAGAACTTGAAGGACCTGCAGACGAAGCTCTTTGACATTCCCCGAGCCAGCCTGCGCTACCATTTGGCACACAATCACTTTTCGCGCTTCTTCTTCTCGCGCGCCATGTTTCCCCCGGCACAGATATTGAAGAAAATTGACGTGCTTGACTATGTGGATATGGAGGATGCGCGCCAACTGATAGCCGACCTCATTGCCTCGTATCGTAAAATGAAAAACGAAGGGGTTGTTGCTATTTATCAGAAGGAGCGCTTTGACGAATATGCCAACTTTGCGCGTATCGGCAACGGGTCGCTGGGAGGTAAAGGGCGTGGCCTGGCCTTTATGGGAACTATGGTGAAGCGCTACCCGAAGTTTGAGTCCGATAATTTTAGTCTTAACATTCCTAAAACGGTGGTCATCGCCACCGACGTGTTTGACGAATTTATGGAGCGTGGGAACCTCTACCCCATAGCCTTGTCAGACGCTTCGGACGAGGAGATCCTTCAGGCCTTTGAGGCAGCCGACCTGCCAGAGCATGTGTTGGACGACTTGACGTACCTGTGTGACGTGGTGCATGGCCCCATTGCGGTGCGCTCCTCTTCACTGCTTGAAGACTCGCATTATCAACCCTTTGCAGGGATTTACGCCACCTATATGATTCCCCACCCTGACGCTTCAGCGGGGGCGACGGAAATGCTTCAGCGTGCCATCAAGGGCGTGTATGCCTCCGTGTTTTACAAAGACTCGAAGGCTTACCTCACAGCCACGCAAAACCTGATTGACCAAGAGAAAATGGCCATCGTGCTTCAAGAAGTGGTAGGTTCGCCTCATGGCAAATATACCGACGCGGACGGGGCGGAGCGAGACGCTTATTTCTACCCCACGCTTTCGGGGGTGGCGCGCTCGCTGAATTTCTACCCTATTGGTGACGAACAACCCGAAGATGGCATCGCTTCATTAGCTATAGGACTTGGGAAATACATTGTTGACGGAGGAGTGACGCTACGCGTTTCGCCCAAACATCCACACCACATCCTTCAATTGAGCGACACGGAAATGGCGCTGCGCGAAACGCAAACACGCTTCTACGCCCTTGACCTTCGCACAACGGAATCCAATAATACGCTATCGCCTGACGATGCCTTCAACTTGCGCCGTCTTTCGCTAAAAGACGCTGAAGCGCATGACACGTTGCACTACGTATCGTCAACCTATGACCCTTACGACCAGGTAATTAGAGATGGGTATTACCCTGGGGGAAGAAAGATTATCTCCTTCTCCAATATCCTACAACACGACCTTTTCCCACTATCGTCCACGATTTCTAAACTCCTTGAGGTGGGCAAACAGGAAATGGGGCGCCCCGTTGAAATTGAGTTTGCGCTTGACATCAAGACGACTCCTGGGGGTGATAAACGGGCAGAGTTTTACCTTCTCCAAATTCGCCCCATCGTTGATAGTAAAGAAGTCGTAGAAGAGGACCTTACTCTTATTCCCGAAAATGAGACGCTCATCACTACACACAACTGCCTGGGGAATGGCATTATAAACGATGTGATTGATGTGGTGTATGTCAAGTCAGAGGGATTTAACGCGGCAAATAATCAGCAGGCCGCCTACGACATTGAGCGCATCAACGCGGCATTAACGGCAGAGGATAGAGGATACGTACTTGTCGGCCCCGGACGCTGGGGAAGCTCTGACCCATGGTTAGGCCTACCCGTAAAATGGCCACACATTAGCGGAGCACGAGTGATTGTAGAATGTGGGTTGGAAAATTACCGCATTGATCCCAGTCAAGGCACCCACTTCTTCCAAAACCTTACTTCTTTTGGTGTGGGTTATTTTACCATCAATCCCTTCCGAGGCGACGGTTATTTTGATGAAACAAAACTAAATGCACTTCCAGCTGAAACGGAAACTGAATTTGTGCGTCATGTGCGCCTACCGAACCCCCTTTGTATTAAGATGGACGGCAGACGCGGGCGCGGTGTGGTTATGTAAAAAGCCCTGTTTCCCACAATCCAGACGTTAGATTACTCCATATTTATAAAAGTATTCATGTTACGATTTTTAATAATAGCCCTGATTGTTTTTCCCTTATGCCTATTCTCACAAGACATAAGAGTGACTTGCCCTGACGAGGTGGGGGTAAACGATTATTTTGAGCTAAAATACACCGTAGAAAACGCTGATGTAGAAGATATTGAGTTGCCACGAACAAACGACTTTGTTCAACTGAGCGGCCCCAACACATCAACCAGTGCGAGTGTTATTTTTAGCAATGGGAAGCGTACACAAACCAAGACGGCAACCTACACGTATATCCTTGAACCCAAAAGGGAGGGGACATTTACCCTTCCTGCAGCTGTATTGAAAATCAATGGGAAAAAGGTGAGTTCACGAACTGCTACCGTAAAAGTAGTTGAAGGGAGTGGCACAAAAAGTTCAACTCGAGGTGTGAGACAGACCCCTATTAAGAACATTACGGACAAAGATCTGTTTGTAAGAACCATCGTTTCAAAAACAAAAGTGATGGAGCAGGAAGCCCTGGAACTCACCTATCGTGTGTATTGGAAAACAGGTGTTAGTCTGTCAAACATATACATTCAAAAAGCCCCTGATTTTAAAGGTTTTGTAGTGAATGACATTCCGTCAAGTACACTCAACTTGGAGATGGAAACTGTCAATGGGGAAACCTTTAAAGTGGTGAATTACATGAGGTATATTTTGTACCCACAACAAGAAGGGGAGTGGGAAATAGCGCCAATCACCCTGGATTGTGAAATAGTAGAGAGCGACCCAACGATGGATGCTTTAGACGCCTTCTTTAACGGCAGAATGAGAAGCCGAATCGTAAATCGTAAATCGCAAAAGTTTACCGTTGACGTCACTCCGCTGCCGCAGCCTCGCCCTGATGACTTTTTAGGAGTAGTGGGTGCTTTGGATATGCAAGGTAAATGGGTGGAACCGAGCATTCATGTTGGTACACCAGCACATTATCAAGTGACAATGCAAGGAGCTGGTAATTTGAAATTGATGCTCCCCCCTACCCTGAAATCTAACACCGTCATTGATTTTTTTGATGTTGAAACAAAAGAGGAACTTGAGTTAACAACAACTGGACATAAAGGAAAGGTTGTTTACAATTATACATTCACTCCCAAAAGCGCAGGTAAGTTGGTGATGCCCTTATTAACAGGTTCTTATTTTAACACAACCACAGGACGTTACGAACAACTGATACTGCAACCCACCGAACGCGAGGTGTATGCTGTGTCCACATCGCAAAATAATACAGCTTCAAATGATCATCATCTGCAGGACATTCACACCATTCACCCTGGTAACCACAAAGTTATTGCAGCGCTTGATTACATCTATTGGGGCAAGATAGTTTACGTAGCCTATTATCTGCTCACGCTTATTGCGGCAACCGTAATATTTTATGCTGGCAGAAAATACCTCAAACGTGACCGTAGTGGGAAAGTTCAAAGGGGTGCA
>JAEIGA010011363.1_pt1 | contig 13523 bp, 13 predicted proteins | sample 9270691 | NCBI WGS metagenome assembly JAEIGA01 (sample SAMN17057246, study PRJNA624740) | gut metagenome | biome: biome; isolation source: fecal sample | host: Bos grunniens | place: China: Xizang | collected 2019
AAAGCGCGCGAGGCACTCGGTATGCGCCTTGCCGTTCTTCATAATCTTTATTTCTATAACGAGCTTATGCAGAAAATACGCGACGCTCTCGACGAGGGAAAATACGAGCAGTTTTACCGCACCTATAAGGATGCGCTCGCAGAACGCCGTACCGACTGACCGCGGAGGTAATTATGATTTTTTCAAAGCAGATAGAGAAAATGTACTCAAAGACGCTGTTTTCGCGCCATGACCCCGACGGATGTGTATTTTATTTTTCGCACACCGATTTTGATGGGCTCAATGCCGAGCCCTACGAGTTCAAAAATCAGTTCGGTAACACACTTCGCGGAGCGATTTACTTTTATGAGGGAGCGCGTGAGGGGGAGCTTGTAGTATTCGACCACGGTATGGGCGCCGGCGGACACAGAGCTTATATGCGAGAGATAGAGAAGCTTTGCGCCGCGGGATATGCCGTTCTTAGTTACGACCATACCGGTTGTGCTGACTCGGAGGGGGACGGTATACGCGGCCTTTCGGGCTCGCTTGCCGACCTCGACGCCTGCATTAGCTCGGTTAAGGAAAACGAAAATCTCTCGGGAAGAGAGCTGTTTGTGGTCGGACATAGCTGGGGCGCTTTCTCCACTATGAATATCGTCGCATATCACCCGCAAATAAAGAAAATAGTAGCAATCTCGGGTTTTGTTTCGCTTAAACAAATGCATAAGCAGCTTCTGCGCGGACCTCTTTCACTCTGGCGCAAGGCTGTATTTGAGCTTGAGAGAGCCGCAAACCCCGATTACGCCCTCGCGAGCGCTCTCGACAGCCTGAAAAATTCCTCAGCCGAAATTCTGCTTATATATTCTACCTGCGATAAAACGGTGAGCATAAAGCACCACTACGCCCCTCTTAAACAGGCACTTTCGGACTCCGAAAACGTAGAGATTATTCTCACCCACGAGGCAAAGGGTCACAACCCGAATTATACCGTCGATGCCGTCAGCTACAAAGACGAATTTTTCAAATCATTGACCGAAAAGAAGAAAGCGGGCGAGCTTGCGACCGAAGAGCAACAAAAAGCCTTTGTCAGCTCGTTTGATTGGCATAAAATGACAGAACAAGACGAAAAAATTTGGCAGAAGATAATATCGCACCTTAAAAAGTGATGGGCGGATTTGTTTGAAAGCTTCTTTTTGCCGCTTGAATTTATAAAATGACGCTTTCTCATTTTGCAAAGAGGAGCCACGTAAATTAGCGCAAGTTTTATAACAAAGTAAAAGCACTTATGAGAAACGGCTTGTTCGTTATCATAAGTGCTTTTTGCTTCGTTATATTTACTTTAAAATCTGTTTTTCATATGCTTTTCGATAGTTCTGTCAGCATCGCGCCTTGCCGCGTCGTCACGCTTGTCATAGAGCTTCTTACCCTTGCAGAGTCCGACGCACATTTTTACGTTAGAGCCCTTGAAATAGAGCGAAAGAGGAACGAGAGTATAACCCTCGCGTGATACAAGTCCCTGAAGCTTCATTATCTCTCTTTTATGCATAAGCAGCTTCTTTGGGCGCAGCGGGTCTCGATTAAATATATTTCCTTGCTCGTAGGGGCTTATATGTACACCGAGAGCAAAAAGCTCCCCGCTGTCAATCTCGCAGTAGGCGTCCTTCAGGTTAACTCCGCCAGCTCTCAGCGACTTGACCTCAGTGCCAAAAAGCTCAATACCAGCCTCATAGGTTTCTATTACGAAATAATCGTGCCGAGCCTTTCTGTTGTCGGCAATCGTTTTACCGTCGGTTTTTGCCATAATTTCTCCAAAAATACTTTTTGTCCGCGGTATTCGGTCAGCACTCATAAAAGAGCTCCGAGGACTATAAGTATTTTAACATAACTTCACTCCAAAATCAACCTTTTTTATAAAAAGCCTCGGAAAAAATCTCGAGCAGCTTAAACTTTATATTGTATTTTCCTTTTCCTATCAGCTTGTACTCCTCGTCGGTATAATCAATAATACCGTCGTCGCCCGGCATAGGCTCGCTCGCGGCAGATAGGCACAGCGGCGGATACATTACGCACCACCAGTTTTTGCCGACTCCTTCGTCTATTCTGACGCACAGAGAATAGTAAATGCCCTTCGGCAGGGTAAAATCCTCGTACTCGCGCGTATCGTACCATTCTTTCTCTAGCGTTACCTCAGCGCCGTAGGAGTATCCCTCGCACATTATCCACTCCTCAACCGACTCTTCGATTTCTCCCAGCAGCGACTCGGCAGTCTCCAGAGCCTCTGTGACATCCCCCGATGATTTCAGCCTCTCCCCATACTCCGAGAGAAGCTTGTCGCGTATAAGCAGCTTCAGTCTCTGGTCATCCTCGCTGTCAGAAGCCGCAAGTATATGTAGACGCAGAGTATCCTCGTATATCTTTGCTTCCGCATCGGTTGGTATAAACGACATAAGAAGCAGTGCTGTGAGCATCATAAGTGTGCCTGTAATAAATTTTTTCATAAATTCACCTCTCAAAGTTTTACCTGACGATTATTACCGATAACAGAAGCACTTATTCACAAAAAGCAAAAAAAGGAGCAGAGAATAGCTCTGCCCCAAAAAATATATCAAATTTCGCTAATAAATTCCTCTATTCTGCGTAGTGCCTCCTTGATATGAGGAAGCGAGTAGCAGTATGACGCCCTGATAAAGCCCTCTCCCGATTCTCCGAATGCCGTGCCCGGAACAACCGCTACCTTCTTTGAATACAGCAGTCTCTCGGCAAATTCCTCGCTCGACATTCCCGTGGATTCTATAGAGGGAAACGCGTAGAACGCGCCCTTCGGCTCTCTGCACATAAGACCGATATCGTTAAAGCCCTTTACGATAATTCGCCGTCTCATATCGTACTCTCTCACCATTTCCATAACAGCGTCGTCGCAGGAGCGCAAAGCCTCCACTGCCGCATACTGTGAGGTCGTGGGAGCGCACATTATAGCGTATTGATGAATTTTCGTAATCTGACTCAGTATCTCGCCGGGACCGCACGCATATCCAAGACGCCAGCCCGTCATAGAAAAAGCCTTAGAGAATCCGTTTATCATAACAACTCGTTCACGCATATCGGGTATAGATGCAATAGAGACGTGCGGGCTGTCAGTGAAGGTAAGCTCGGAATAGATTTCGTCGGAAATAACCATAACGTTGGTATCGCGAAGCACTTCCGCAATAGCCTCAAGGTCCTCCTTTTCCATAACCGCGCCGGTTGGATTTGAGGGGTAGGGGAGAATCAGCGCCTTCGTTTTTTCACTTAGCGCCCGGGATAGCTCCTCCTTTGTTATTTTAAAGCCGTTTTCAGCCTTGGTATTTATAATAACGGGTATACCGCCAGAAAGCTTGGTAATAGGCTCGTAGCATACGTATGACGGCTGGGGAATAATAACCTCGTCACCGGGATTTATTATAGCGCGCAGAGCCATATCCACAGCCTCGCTGCCGCCAACCGTGACGAGTATTTCGCTTCCCTCGTCGTATTTCACTCCGATTTTTCTCTCGGTATAGCGTGATATTTCACGTCTGAGCTCCTCAAGTCCCTTGTTTGCCGTGTATCTTGTACTGCCGCGCTCAAGCGACCTAATTCCCGCGGAGCGCACCTGCCAGGGAGTGCGGAAATCCGGCTCTCCGACACCGAGAGAGATTACTCCCTCCATGGTATTAGCTATGTCAAAGAACTTTCGTATTCCCGACGGCTTTATATCCTGTACTGTATCCGATAGTATTTTGCTGTAATCAATCATAACGATATTTTGCTCCTTCCGTCGTCCTCGTTTCCAAACAGCTCAACGCCAAGCTCCTTATACTTGCGCATAATAAACTGCGTTGAGGTAGAGGATACCCCGTCAATGGTGGCAATCTCCTTTGCCACGAACGAGGAGACCTCCTGCAAGCTCTTGCATCTTACGGTAACCATAAGGTCGCATACACCGGATACCAGCGATACCGATTCGACATTCGGATACTTTGCTATCCTCTCAGCTACCTCTTCAAATCCAAGTCCCGCCTTTGGCACTACCTTTAATTCAATAATAGCGTTCACAGCTATATCCTCAGCTCTTTCACGGTCAACGATGCATTTATACCCGCGTATGATACCCGCGCGCTCCATCTCGGCAATTTTTTCTCTTACCTCGCGCTTATCCATACCCAGTGCCGTGGCAATATCCTCGTCGCTTATGCGCGCGCAGCCTTCAAGCAGCTTCAAAATTTCAGTATTCATTTTTAATCCTCCAATTTATAAATATATTTTGTTTTATTATAGTGTTTTTATTTCTCTTAAGTTAAAAAGCTTTTCTCTTAGTATCAGAAAAACAAAAAGTCCTTAGCATACGGCATCGTATGCTACGGACGCAAAAAGCGTGTTACCACCGTAATTTAAATATACCTCGCGGTATATTCCTCAGAGAGTGACAAACATCACCCCGACGCTGTATCGGGCGCACCCGCAGAGCTTGTGACGTATGCCTTTATCGCTCCGTGCTAGCGGACTGCTTTCACGTATTTCTCACTCGGGCTTGCACCAACCGCCCGTTCTCTGTAAGTGACCCCATACGTTACTTCTTCCGCGTCAAAGCAAAGTTATAGATATATTATAACAGTGAAAAGTTAAAATGTCAAGTCCTTTTTTTGCACATGACAATATAATTTTTACATATGCAATATAATTTTTTAATATAAGATATCAGAAAAATTAAATTCCCAAGCTCTTTTATAATTTAATACACTTGTTGAACAATCAGTCTGTCATTTAATCCAAGTATTACAGCAAAATAAAATGCATAAATTGCCTATCTAAAAACGGTATAAAAATCAAAAAAACAGCCGCCCGTCACTTGACAGGCGGCTGTAGGTGTTCTAAAATGTAAATCGAAGTAGCATTTATATACGGAGTTCAGATTATGGATAAGGAACGCAAGTCATAGTTATAGATGCGTAACAATTGTTATCTAAACCGCCAGCTAGTCCTTCCCACCAGTTAATATATGAATGCTCTACCGAAAGGCTAAATGTTTTTACATTTCCCGGAGGTACCAGAATAAATGAGTACAAATCTTCTTCCGTAAGCATAGTATCTCCTGCCTTTATTCCGTTATCGCTATGATTTTCAGAGTATGTCTTATTTAAAAAAAGGGAAGGATTTACTTGTGTTTCGTAGGCATAGTATTGAACACCCCAGTTATTTAATGCTGAAGCATCAATCGATGTGTTTTGTTGCATAGAAATATATTCATTACCGTTATTGTTATCGGTTCTAGCGAAAACAGTGAGAGATGTTTGAGATTCTTCTTCTGTTATGGTACATGCTAGTTGCGCATTTATCAAACCTTTACATATTATTATATCGAATAACACAAGCAAATTGTGATCGGTGTTGTTTTGTACTGTATATAAAATATTACCGTTCAGAGATTCTATACTGTACTCGCCTTTTTTGCTTGCGTCTATTTTTCCGTCAGGACCGAGAATTCCGTGCTTATTTTCACTGGTTGCGCTGTTATCATCTCCAAGATCCTCGTCTGTAACAACGAAGGTTTCTGTTATGTTCTTATTGGTGAAAAAAGAATACGCTAAAATTCCGTTATCAGTAAGCACATATTTACCGTGCGCTACGTTTTTAAAAGAGGAGAAAGTTATGACTATCAGCAAAAACAAAGAAACAATTCTTATACAAGATTTTTTATTCATAACTTCTCCTTTCTTGCATATGTGGGCTATCAATCTATCTGAGAACAAGTTATAGTATAGGAAATTTCATAGTTTTCCATTTTGAAATCCGGCAGTAATTTTCCTAGCTTAGTCAAATCAATAAACACGAGTATTGAATATGTGTGTGGCTCGGTATCTCCTACGTTAAATCTTCCAACCAAATCCAATGTGCCGGAATCGGAAAGCTTAGTCTCGTGTCTTTCTTCATTTAAATAATAATATACGGAGTTTTCAGTAAAATTAAGCGAATAGTTTGCAACAAGTGGTGTTACTATCGTAGTATTGTCTTCTACGGTTATAATCTGTGCCGACTTGCTAGGTGCTGCCCCTGCTTCCTTTGTAAAAGGGCAGAGTAAGCTTGCGTAATTCAATGTGCTTTGATCTTCTGAATTGACAAGCGACAATGAAAGCTTGTAATCGTAAGAAACGTCACTTTGTGCATTGTCTATGGAAAACTCAGAAGCACATATGTATACTTTTTTATAGTAAAATTCATGACTTGAATTATTATCTTCCAAGGTCAGAGAATAGCCCTGAGAAATATAATTTATGTTGTAATCAATCCCCGCAAACTCCGCGCCGGTATAGTGACCCTCAACCGTGGAAACGTATTTTGAAAAGGTGACAGGCACTACGATAAGACTTACAACGAGCAGGTAAATTACGCAAAGGCGTAAAACTCGCGAAATATCTTTTTTATGTGCCGTGCGCGGTGTATTTACGCTCTCCTTGTTTTTTTCCATTGCTTCGTTGTTCCTTTTAAATGATGTTGCTTTCTTTACTCGTTTTTGTTTTGCTTGTCGCTATTTTTCGATTTAATGCTAAAAATGTCGGGCAGAAATAATAGTGCACCGGCTATAAGGGTGATCAAAAGAAACCCCGCAGGACTTTGCAAAAACCTCTGCGCCCCTCCTACCGACGGTATTACGAGTATTACTCTGCCGATAACCTTCTCGGCGGAAATATATCCGTCATCGGTGTTATTTGCGTCGCCCTGTGTTTTGTACATAAGAGCGCCGCTCTCGTCGGTCTTTACCTCGATTATCCTGTGCGTTACGGGCGTAGTGTTTCCCTCGTAGGTTATTACGTCGCGTAGAGCATAGGACTCTTGCTTATGTATAATAACCATATCGTCAGGGCTTATTTCCGGCTCCATAGAGCCGGTTAGCACGATGGCGCTTCCAAATCCCAGCACCGTCGGCAGCTGCTCGCCTCCCGTGCTTCGTTTTATCATGATTATAGCGTTAAATATAAGAATAGCTATCAGCGCCCCGACTATAACGTATGAAGCTGCCTTTAAGCATATTTTTACTATCTTTTGAAGCATATTTAAAAATCCTTTTTTAGATTTCTCCTCGAGGATACGCCAGAGAACTACGACTCTGACCTATTCCCGAGGAGAAAGCCAAAGCTTTCTCCCCCCGCACTACTGCGGTATGTATAAAAGAGGTTGAGAAGAACAGTCTCTATACATTTAAGGTTTTTAGTAGTTGACTATTATAAATTAGTCAACCTGAGTGAGCACTACTTCGACATTCACGGTCCAAGTTATAGTGTCACCGTTTGCCTGTGCGATACCGATTTTGGTGTCAACTTTATCATTGTTTCCTTCAAAAGCCCAGTCCCAATATATTTTGATGGTTTTTTCATTACTGCCATTAGCATAATCTATTTCTTCTTCGTTGCATATTACTAATCCGTCATCGGGTATTACTTTATAGTCACCGTTCTCGCTCGTAGAATACGTGAAGGGGTGAGTCGCTACTTCTTCTTTTTCTTCTTCTCCACCATTTTTGGGAGTGATTGTAAGAGAGACAGACGTAATGGTTGCTTTCACTTTAGCAGTTACATCAGAATTGTTCGTGATCTTCAAGGAAAATGAACCCTTTGAGCCGGGAGCCATTTTGACCTTGGTGCTATCTACAAAAATGGTTTCTTCGGTAGCGCCCGTGTTAGTAACAGTACCGGTGGTGAAAGTAACAGTTTGCGCTTCTTCCTTCGTGAGATCGGTTAAACCACCGATATCAAACGCCCATTTTGCAATATCTGTTGTTACTACTCCCGAACCAGAAACAGTACTCGTATACTTTGCAAAGGTACTTCCTACGAAGCAGCTTGTGGCGAGGCAGAGAACAACGAGAGCGCCTATAATTGTGGACATTCTTTTTTTCATTTTCTTTTCTCCTTAATAGAAATTTGCTTTGTATCAGAATTGATATATAAAATCAGTCCTGATGAATTTTTGTTGTGTTTTCTTCGGTTTTTTCCTCATGCTCCCTAGCGAGAGCGCGCAGTCTTTCAATTTCAGCCTCCAGCTCCGCGGTTTTGCTGTTTCTTTTATCTGCGCTGATTTTCCTGCGCAGAAATTCGTAAATCAAAAAAGCGAGAGTTGGTAAACCGATAAATAAGAGCATTCCGACAGGCTCTTGCAAAAACATTGCGAAGCTGCCGACTCCTTCAATATGGAACCAGTATTTGCCGATAACTGCCGTACACGGTACGGCGAGCTCATCCTCCGCGTTGTTTGCGTCGCCCTGCGTTTTGTAGCTTACGCCATTTTCACCTTTTATTACCTCTGTAATACGGTGGGTGGTGATAGCTCCATTTTTTGATGCAGGGTCAAAAAACGCGATAACGTCACCCGTGTTTAAATCCATCTCTTTGGCATCTCTTACTAATATCAGAGTTCCCTCGGGAAATGAATCAACAGCCTCCCCCTCCATACTTCCGGTCAGAACGACCAGAGGCGTTACGCCAAACAGCGACGGCGGCTCTTCGGGGTTTAAAGTACCTTTTATTATAATAGTGAAATTAGCCAACAGTATAACCGCTAGTATTACTATCAGAACGATACTTATAATAGATAGTACTTTTGATTTTTCGTTTTCCGTTTTCATATAATTCCTTCATTTTCCGTCGGATTGCCCGACTGTATTTTCGCCTGCTACAAGAGCGAATTTTTGAGGATTAGTCTACCTGAATTACGGTTATGCTGATTTTGTAGTCAAGGCGTGTGGAGTAGCTCTCGACATTTTCGGGTTTGCTATTTGCGGATACCGCAAGGTCGCCTAAAATGGTGTCCTTGATATCGTTACCAGAGATAGCGTTATCGGCGTTGTCTTCGTACACCCATTTCCAGGTGAGCTTGAAGCTTGCGCCGAGATCGGTATTTGCTTCATAGAATGCGGTTTTGGAATATTTGTCAAGCGCTGCCTTTACGTCAGCGAGAGTGCCGTCCTTGACAATAATACCGTCATTTCCGTCAACCGTATCGTCATGGTCGGGCAAAATATTGCTTGCGGAATCAGTCTGTGTGAGCGTAAATCTGACGGGATGGTATTCCGTGCCGTCATTAAACTTCAGAAACACGTCCTTAGGAGCATCGCCTTCGCGGTCGGTGATAGTAACGGTAATTTTGGTATCCACCTCGGGAGTTCCGGCGATAGTGAAGGTGGTGCCTGTGTCGTTCTTCGTACCGGGAGCTACTACGTCAGCACTGTCAGCCGCTACGACGGTGCCGTCGTAATTGTCAACGAACATATTATCACTGCCTGTAATAGTAAGCGTAACGCCCCATTTCGCAACTCTTGCGCTTGACTCTGTATTCTTTCCGGTTGCGTATTTTGCAAACGTTCCCATAGCAATGCTCGAAGTCATTACTGCAATAGCCGCAATCATAACAGTAAGTCTTATAAATCTTGACTTATTGGTTTTTGCGTTGTTCATAATTTTTCCTCCTTAAATATTTTTGTAATTTTTATATATACGTTCTTGCGTTGTAGCCGCGCGAGAAGGGTATAACGTATTATTGCTTTTTCTTTGGAAAAACAGCTTTTCCGCCGGTAAGCAGAAGCATTTTTACAGCTCCGATAGAGAAATCGTCCGCGTGGACCGTCAGAGGCTTATTGAGAGTACCCCTCGCCAACACCTTGACGAAGGTCATTTTCTTATCAAAGCCTTTGATTTGCTCCTTCATTTTATCGAGAGTTATCTCGTCGCCCGCGCTGAAATTGTCGGACAGTGTATCAATATTAACTATTCCGCGTCTGCGTTTGTCCGAGGAGACGAATATTTCCTCCTCGACCTTGAGCTTTTCAGCGTGCGCATCCGTCATAAGCGAATCGGCAACGGAGGCTTTTATCTCCGCATAGCAGCCTGTGAGGTCCTTTATCAGCTTTTTCTCTATGAGCGCCATTGTGCTTTCGTACGGCGGTCTATAATCGGTCAGGGTATATTTCGGATTCTTGAGAAGTCCTAGTCTCTCGGCTACGATGGCAATAAGCTCTTTGCCGTGGCGCACGCCTCGTTCGCTTTTGACCTTTATCATCATAGGCGCGCCTTCATATCTCGAAAGGCCGGTAGCATCGTGCGAGAAATATTTAGTATCCTTGAATTCCTCGGGATCCAGGGCTACGTATAAATGAAGCGTTCTGCCCTTAACGTTGATTCTGGCGATATGCTCTCTTCTGTATTTAAAGGTTTCCACGCCCCAGCTGAATCTCGATTTTATTCCCTTGTACGAGAGCAGCTCGTTTTTCAGCTCGCTGTAATACTCCTTGATCTCGTCATCCGACTGTATAAGCTTCGCGAGGAAGGATTTTCTCAGTTTAGCAAATGTGAAGTCGCGCTCGGAGAGCTTCAAATCTACGCCATAGCTTTCAGTGGCTCCTGTATCGCCGTTCTCAACCGATGCAATGCAAGACTTAGTCAAACCGTCAGCTGAATAAGCGGGAGTGTCGATTTCTTCCTCTGTATCGAGAGGTATTACTTGGATTGTTGCCTCTGTGTGACGTTCGGGCTCAGAGCAACCGACGTCTGAGTCGGGAGCATTTGCCAAACAAGGAACCGTATCGTTCGTTTCCGTCGGTATTGATATGCTTTCCTCGGAGAGAGGTATCTTTTTTATAACCGGTATTACTGGCTCTGAGGACACCGCATCTTCTCCCGTGCCTATTTTAACCGTTTTGATTTCGGTAACGCTATCGCACGTAGGCGATTTTGATAGAAGCTTGTTCTCGTTTGCCGTTTTTATATCGACGTTTGTAACGGACTCTTCAATTTTTGACGTTATATGTATTGCGCTTTCTGCGCTCTCGTTGGTTTTGGAAGTGCCGGCGGAAGGATGCTCAGCATTGGGGATTTTTTCATATATCGAGTCAGCCTTTGGTGAAGCTGTATCGTTTCTCTTTTTAAAGAGATTTCCTAAGCCGGACAAGGATGTATGCAGAAGTGTGAATGCGCGTTTTTTATATTTTTCGTTTATATTAGGTACGGCTCTCGCCTTTTCTTTGCGCGGCTCGAATATCTTACGGGTTTCTTTTTCCTCGGCAGCGTCTGTGCGCAGGGAAACGGTTACGATAATTTCCCAGACGAACATAATAAAGGCTATTATTGCGGGTATCCATACAAACAGAATTTGTCCCGGCAGGGTAGAGGAGAACTGAACGGCAGCGCCAAGCAGCCGAAGCTCCTTATTAAACGTGCCTATATACGTCTGTTCGCTCATAAGCTCGAGGTATTCGCCCTCGAGAGCATCAGCCTTTATTCTGTATTTGATATTTCCGTCAGCATCCTCGTTTGCGGATGTAACTCTGCCTACTATATACGCTCCATTGGAGTCGCGGTATGCTACGTTCTTTCCTATTTCTATTTTTTCTTTTTTAAAGATAACGATAGACCCACGGCTAATACTGTCTGATTTGTTTCCCTCTGATGCGCCGTCGCCCATGGCTATCGCACTGTATCCGAAAATTTCGGGCGGAACGTTTGGATATAAAATCGATTTAACAGTAACCGTAACGTTTATTACCGTAAGCGCAAGTGACACGGCGCATACCAAAATAGCAAATGCTAAAGCTGTTATTCTCTTAAATACTGCCACCTCTGCCACCTACAAAATAATACTCCCCGCAAATGCAGTATGCATAAAGCATTTTTGAAAATTATTAACGCTTGAATAAATTTTAATTTTCATTTAATACTATATTACATGTAATACTATATTACATGAACTAACATTTTAACGGGGGCGAAAAGATTATGAGTAATTATACAACACAAAAATAGCAATTGTCAAGCAAAATACGTAAAAAAATAATCAAAAGTATAAAAACTGTCATATGTAACAGTAAAATCTCTTTATTTTTAGCTGTTTTTGTATGTTTTTTCGTTTGAAATTTTAAAATTAGTACATTTAATATAGTATTACATGTAATATAGTAATAAATGGATAAATATAGTTTTTTAAAGAATGAAAGAACAAAAATCAAAAAACAGCCGCACCTCTGTGCGGCTGTTTTGTTAATAAAAATAAATAGACGTGAGGGTTAATTATGAAATATAAAGAATGGATAGGGCTATGGCTGGAAAATTACGTTAAGCCCATATCAAAATCAAAAACGTCAGAGTGCTACGGCTCGCTTATAAATAATCATATAAAAAAACATATAGGTGATTACGATTTGAACGAAATCACTCCTATGATTATACAGTGCCTTTCTGGCAGGCTTTTAAACGAGGGGAACGAGCATACCGGAGGGGGACTTTCCCCGTCTACCGTTAATCTGATAATAACCATTATTCAGCAATCTCTCAACGCGGCTCATGCCGCAGGATATGTGGAGCATTACACCGCAAATAACGTAAAACGCCCTAAAATGCACGAAAAAAGAGTGGAATGCTTTGATAAAACAGAGCAGAAGCTGTTAGAAGCTGCCGCTATTAACCATAAAAAGAGTAAAATGATTGGCGTTGTACTGACTCTGTACACAGGGCTGAGAATAGGTGAGCTGCTTGCTCTTGAGTGGTCGGATATTGATTTTTTAAACCGTACGCTTACCGTAAATAAAACCTGCTCTGACAGCACTGACGGCGCCGGAGGATACGTGAGAGCGATCAATGCGCCAAAAACATCCTCCTCAACGAGAGAAGTTCCGATACCGGAGCAAATACTGTTTGTCTTGGAGGGGATAAAAAAGAAAAGCAAATCTTCATACGTAATAAACGAAGGAAACAAAGTTATTCCGGTGCGTTCATATCAGCGCTCGTTCGAATTGATGCTGAATTCGTTAAATATAAAGCACAGGGGATTTCATTCCTTGCGCCATACGTTTGCAACCAGAGCCCTGGAGTGTGGAATGGATGTCCGAACCTTGGCTGAAATATTGGGACATAAAAATCCAACCGTAACACTTTCAAGATACGCCCATTCCTTAAACGAACACAAAATAGCCATGATGAATAGACTTGGAGAGCTGTTCAGCTTCTGCGAGTAGTTGAGGCGGATACACTTCAGTAAAAACGAAATATTATCTCAAAATATAAAATATTTACCAAAAACACAAAATGGGTTTTGAAACAGGTTGGTAATAAACGCACGTAATGAATTAAAAGAAGCCGCCCGTCACTTGACAAGCGGCTGTATGTATGTTAAAATCATATCGTAAAAAATCACATAAATCCAAGAACTATCTGCGCCTTTGTAGGCTTGAATTGCGTCAGCTTTACACCGGCAGAACAGAGCATTCTGCGCGATGCCTCGGTAGAGGGAGTGTCGTGGTATTTATCCGAAAGGTATACCACTTCCTTTATACCCGACTGTATTATAGCCTTTGCGCATTCGTGACATGGAAAAAGGGCAACGTAAACCTTGGCTCCGGCAAGCTGCTTTCCGCTTGCGTTGAGTATGGCGTTGAGCTCGGCGTGTACGACGAAGGGGTATTTTGTCTCACCGCGAGCCTCGTCTCTGTTCCAAGGGAACTCATCGTCAGAGCAGCCTTTAGGGAAGCCGTTGTAGCCGGTGGA
>JAEIGA010011364.1_pt1 | contig 13522 bp, 13 predicted proteins | sample 9270691 | NCBI WGS metagenome assembly JAEIGA01 (sample SAMN17057246, study PRJNA624740) | gut metagenome | biome: biome; isolation source: fecal sample | host: Bos grunniens | place: China: Xizang | collected 2019
ACATACCCAAAGGTCAGCAGCTGCAGTTCCAGATGGAAACATTCAGATCAGTAATCAACAGGAACATCAACCGTAAAGGATTGAAGATCACCTTTGTCCATGGCATCGGTGACGGCATATTAAAAGCTGCAATCCGAAGGGAACTTGACGAAGTCCTTGCCCTCAGATGCAGCTATTCAGTCGGTGACCCTGGGGTCACAATTGTTTCTATAAGATAGATTACTCTGCAGGAGTCCATTTGCAACGTACCGGTGATACGATTGCGCCTTCCTTCTTGAGCTCTGCAAACACCTTGTCTACAACCTTTCTGTCAAGACCTGACAATGTTGCAACCTCACCTGCAGCGATAGGCTTTCCAGCCTCTTTCATAACCTTCAATACGAGTTCTCTTTCCATATGCTTTATGTTTTTAATTTTGAATAATTCTAATTTATTGCAAATATAGGCATAAGTTTGAACTCTGCAAGCATTTTAGCAATTATTTTTTCAGGAAGCAGGTCTTAAGTACAATGCTGCTGCCCTCAATCTTGCAATCTACCTCCTCAGGATTCTCTGTAAGGCGGATACTTCTAACCTTTGTACCACGCTTGATAACCATAGAAGATCCCTTCACCTTAAGGTCCTTGATCACTGTCACAGTATCTCCGTCGAAGAGCTCTGCACCATTGCTGTCTCTTGCCACATCATCAGCCTCTACAGCCTCATCAACTGAATCGAACTCATGTGAGCAATCCGGACAAACATAGAGAGAACCATCGAAATAAGTGTATTCACTGCCACACTTAGGGCACTTTGGAATTTCGTTCATAATCTTTATCTGTATTAATGTTAATTCTTGTATATTCAACAGAGCTGCCTCATAGGGGCGGTCTCATTTGATTAAGAGACGGAAATTGACTAATTTTGCCTGAGAACATCAATTCCCATTATATAATCATTCATATAAAATCCTTCGCCGATATGAAAGTCCCCTTCTCTTAAAACCCTCATGCCGATATGGCGATAGAATTGAACTGCAGCATTCATTCTATTGACATTCAACTCAATACGGCTTGAAACAAAGCGATTGGAAACATGTTCCTGCGCCTGACTGAAAAGAAGTCTTCCTATACCCTTTCCGTGCATGGACGGCATGACATATAATTTATGAAGATGAAAAACCATGACATCTTCATCATAACCTTCCTGCTGGATAGACATATAACCGCATGGTGTTCCATCCATATAAGCGATATAATAGACATGACCTTCTGAAAGCTGTTTACGAAGATTCGATAGAGAATACATCCAGTCCATCATGTACTCCATCTGTTGCGGAGACAGAATTTCACGATAGGTCTGTCGGAAAACGACTTGAGCCATATCATGAATTGTCTGGAGGTCATTCTCACCGGCTTTCAATATGCTTACTTCATTCATGCGTATCATTAATCACCAAAAGATTTCAAAGATAGCTCAAATAAATAAAACAACATAATCATGAACAACATTTCACTTAAACAGGTATATTTCGGAGGTGTCACAATTCAGGTCCCTGAGATATGGGATGCAGACACAGAAGAGATTCTCGAAGAAGACGGTCAGAAGTCATATACCATCAGCATAAACGCGACAGGTAATGACGTCAGAAGCGTCGATATCAGCTACGGCCCCATGCCGGAGGAGTCAGATGCTTACATTGAAGCATGCGGCACATACGAGGATGTGATGGCAGAGGAGGATATCGCAGCGAATGACGAGCCGATCATCTGCTTCCAGTTCCAGGATTACAAGGCATACGGTTTCAATCTCTGGACAGATGACGGACTTCCATGCTTCTTTTTCTGCATCGACGTCAAATCAGACTCTGGCACTAAGCTTCTTACAGTGCTCACATGCGCTTCTAACAATGAGGAGTTGCAGGGACTTATGGAGTTTGTAGAGGAGTATATTTCATGTAAATAAGATTGTTATAGTGATGGTAGCAGTGGTAGGGTAAAGCAACATACAAAAGAAGCCGACTGAATTCAGTCGGCTTCTTGCATTATAAGGTGCTTATAATTAGAGTTTTACTTCTATATGGTGAGTTCCAGCCTGATATTCTTTTGGCTCGGAGCCATCAGGAAGAGTGACCTCGGCTACAGCACCTTCCGGAACTGTGAAGTCCCACACCCAGTTATCGCCATCATACTTCCATGAGCTCTTGATTGTACCGGCTGCTGATTCATATTCTGCATCAAGCCATCCAAGTCCCTTGTCCGGAACAGGCTTCATGATGATCTTCTTGAATCCAGGAGCTGACGCATCACATGAGATACCTGCTGCTGTTTCCCAGATCCACTCACAAACACAGCCATATGCATAATGGTTGAAGCTGTTCATTCCCTTTGGTCCCATTCCGTGCTCGATCATGTAGCTGTTCCAGCGCTCCCAAATGGTAGTCGCGCCATTATCTATCGAATAGAGCCAGCTTGGGTTCTTTCGCTGATAAAGAAGTCCGTAGGCAATATCTGACATACCGTTCTCTGTCAAGGTAGCCATAAGGATAGAAGTTCCGAGGAATCCTGTCTGCAGACAATTGTCATGCTCCTTGAAATTCTGACGAAGACGAGCGATCATATCCTCCTTTGCCTTTCCGTCAACAAGCTTATTCTTCAATGCAAAAAGGGCCGGAGTCTGCATAGTATTGAGAATAGGAAGCTTGAATGTTCCGTCAGCATTAAGGAAGTTCTTCATGATATGTTCCTTGGCGTCTTTTATCATCTGCTCATATTTTCCTGTATCCCTTCCTGACGCAGCCGCCATATCACGCATCATTGCAGCATCAATAGCCCAATAAGAAGCCGAAAGATAGTTCCAATATGTTACAGCTTCAGGACGTGGTCCCCATTCGCCTTTTGCATTATGATGGAATGCACCACCGCCACAGCTTTCGAGAGGCTCATAACTCAACCAGTCTGCCCACTGATAGTTGCAGTTCTCCTTGATATGAGCATTGTGATCATACTTTGTAGAATTGATATGGTCAATGAACTTCTCCATTGCAGCCCAGTTTGCGTCAATGATGGACTGGTCGCCAAACTGCTTCCAGATAGTCCATGGAACGATGATTCCGGCATCAGCCCAACCGAGACGCATCATTTCATTACCATACTGTGCATATGGAGCAACACCAGGGAAACCTCCGAGCTCACTCTGTGAGTCTCTCATATCCTGCATCCATTTATGCATGAATCTGTCAGTGTTGGCGAAGAAAGTACCTGTCTCTGTAAAGACCTGAGTATCAGCTGTCCATCCAAGTCTCTCATCACGCTGAGGGCAGTCGGTAGGAAGAGATAGATAGTTTGAATACATACCCCACCTTGTATTGGAAATCAACTTATTGATAAGATCGTTTCCTGTTGTGATCTTACCGGTTTCCATTTCCTTAGTGATGGATGTAACAGGTATTGACTTAACGGACTTGATGCGAACCTCATCTGTAGCTGTCACAGAGATATAACGATATCCGAAGAATGTTCTTGTCGGATGATAGGTAGCGTAGTTCTTATCACCGGCGAAAGTATACTGCATAAGGATTGCAGGTTCAATATGCGCTCTTAGGTTAGTACGGTGACAGCTTCCTTCAGGGCCATCCATTCCCCTGCTCTGAGCACCATTACCATCATTCAGAATTTCTGAAGGCAGACAGGTAAGTACGGTTCCCTCTGCAGCCTTGAAGACAAACTCAGGTACAGCAGCACAGTTCTGACCGAAATCAACAACCATGGTGTCACCAGGACGAAGAACAACTTCCTGACCATCAGCATACTCTGCTGTGATTACAACCTTTCCATACTCACCATCCTTTGCACCTTCAATGCCGTTCCACACATATGTTCTTACAGGAGTATGGGTAAGATCATGACGAAGATAGATTTCTGCTCCATTTGAAGGACGAATCACACCTTCGAATTCTGTATTGATTTCAGGCTTGCCGAAATTTTCTGCCGTTGCATATCCAGGCTGCACACGTGCATCATAATATTCGCCGTCAAATATTGCAGAATGCTTTACCGGACCTGCCACACCGGCCGTCCAATTGTCAAGATCAGTTCCATAATACTTACGGGTTCCATCTGCATATACCAGTTCAAGTACACCTCGGAATGCACATTTTTTTCCAATCATTCCAATATCTCCGCCTGGAGTGATGATCTTGTCAGCCCACCATCCTGGTGTCAACTGTGCAGAAAGGACATTTTCTGCTCCATCCGCAGTATTGAACGAATCAGTAATGTCGTAGGTAAACGAATACTTGGTCTTTGCATAGTGGGTAAAACCTGGCTTAAGGAACTCCTCGCCGACTGGCTTACCGTTTACATAGATTTCAAAGACTCCAAGTCCGGCAGTCATCCACTTTGCCGATACGACTTTTCCTTCATTCTTCTGGTTTGAGACGAACCAGCTGGCTCCTGACGCTGCATGCCATCTGTCATCCGGAACCTTTACAGTAACGACCTCAGCATCTGCCGCTGAAATCCACATGGACGAGGCCCATGCCTCATCATCCAACGCCTCTGTCCTTACACCTGCCACTGTGCCCTGCTTTGAAGTACATGAGGTCATTGCAAGAAGAGAAGCTGCCGCATATGCGGCGATCTTAAATATTCTTTTCATATTATAGTTGATTGATTTGCCAAGAATAATGAAACGTAAATTTACGATAAATTTCTTAACTTTACAATCCTATATAACGACAACAAATCATATTGATATGAAGAAGATAGCCATTACAGCACTCTTAGCTGCATTTTTTACCATTACTGCAGGAGCACAGAGCAATCTGAAGAAGATTTATGACGAGGGAATCAACCCGGTGGAGCAGATAGACAAAGCGGTTGCGAAAGCCAGGAAAGAAGGGAAACATGTCGTTTGCCAGGTTGGAGGAAACTGGTGCAGATGGTGCCTTATGTTCGCTGATTTCATCACAAAGGATGCTGAAATCAACAAGATGATCAATGATAACTTCGTTTATATTCATGTCAATTACAATCCACGAAAGCCAGCTGATGGAGACAAGGCGCAGCAGACTGAAGCGATGCTGAAGAAACTCGGGAAACCGACACGATTCGGTTACCCTGTAATGGTCGTACTGGATGCCGACGGCAAGGTAATACATTATCAGGATTCGAGTTTCCTTGAGCAGGACAACGGCTATAACAGGGACAAAGTGATCCGCTTCTTCAAGAACTGGACGCCAAAGGCCGTAAAAGGCTGATTTTAAACAATGTATATCAGAAAAGCACAAACAGATGACTGCGTTACCCTTATGGAGATATTCCACAAGGCCAGGCAGATCATGCGCGCGAGCGGCAATCTCAACCAGTGGAACGACAGTTATCCGTCTCAGGATATAATTATTAGCGACATCTATAACGGATACTGTGTACTTATTTGCGAACGTTCGGAAACAGATGAGACAGAAACTGTAATTGCGACCATGGCCTTCATACCCGGCCCAGACCCGACATACACATATATTGAAAAAGGTCCATGGGATAAAGAAGAGTCCCCAAGCAATGGTTCATGGATAGATGACAGGCCGTATTATGTAATTCACAGGATAGCTGTAGCAGAGCCTGGGCATAATGCTGCGAAAGCCCTTCTCGACTGGGGATTTGCTTATCTCAAGGAGAATGATGCGGGATACTCGATAAGAATTGACACTCATCGCGACAATGTGATAATGCACCATATATTAAAGAAATATGGATTCGATCTATGCGGGGTGATATATCTTGCCAGCGGAGCACCACGCGATGCATACCAGATGCGTATTGGTAATCAATAATTTTATATATATTTGTCAGTTTAAAACCTAAACCATGAAAAAAATCATACTATTGATGATGCTGCCTTTTCTTTCGTTGATACAGATGGCGGCACAGAACGAGGAGGTACTTAACCTCAAGATGGAAGTCCGCGCCGACTACATGAAAGAGTTTCAGGGAAATGAGACAATCGGTGCAAGCAGCGGTTTCAAAGGTAAATTCTTCAACATCAGATTAGATGGAAAGATTACTGAAGGACTTACATATTCCTTCCGCTATAGAATAAACAGAGCAAATGTCGATGCAAATGTCTTCAATGCGACAGATTGGGTCAACATGACATATCGCACAGGAAACTGGGATTTTTCTGTCGGAAAGCATGTCCTGGCTATCGGAGGATATGAATATGACGCAGCACCTATCGAGCTCTATTTCTGTTCGGAATTCTGGCATAATCTTGTATGTTACCAGTTCGGATTGAGCTCCGGATACACCTTTAACAACAAGAAAGACAGACTTACATTCCAGTTCACTGAGAGTCCGTTCAGAAGGGACAATCCTACATTCAATCCAAGCAATAAGGAAATGTTTGCATATAACCTTATGTGGATCGGATCACATGATTTCTTCAGCACTTTATACTCTGTCAACATGTTAGAGTATGCGCCTGGTAAATTCATGAACTACATTGCATTAGGTAACAGATTCACGTTCGGAGACTTCCTGTTTGACTTCGACTACATGAACAGAAGTACAAGTACAAAGAATTTCCTGGGAAATGACTTTTCAATCATGACTGAGCTGAAATGGGCTGCAGCCGAATGGGTGAATGTATTTGCAAGATTGAGCTACGATGTAAACAAGTCTGACATTGGTGATTTTTGCGTATTGCCCGGCACTGACATAACACGTTTCGGAGGTGGTGCAGAATTCTTCCCTCTTAAGAATTCAAAGAACCTCCGCTTTCACGTCGCATACAGCTACACTGATGGTAAAGCCGTGGCATCAGGAGCACTTCAGCCAGACCAGAGCATTATCGACACTGGTGTAACATGGAGAATGAGCCTTCTTAACATTAAAAAGAAATAACACCGACATCCATGAAATTTTCATTCAGAAAGTTGATTGACAAGATTCCTGCAGGTATCATCTGCCTGGTAATCGTATTCGGAATGTTTACATACATTGGCAGCATAATGGGCACACCTAACATGCTGAATACCATCATGAATACGGCACACGACCTGCTTTTGAACACAGTATTCTACCTCATGGCGATATGTGTGATTACAGGAGCGATAGGCAGGATCTTCACTGAATTCGGAGTAGTAAAGCTTCTGGAAAGAATTCTCAGACCGCTGATGAAGCCGCTTTTCAACCTGCCAGGTGTAGCGTCACTTGGAGCAGTCATGACTTTTCTGTCTGATAATCCGGCCATTATTTCTCTTGCTCAGGACAAACAGTTTGCCAGATACTTCAAGAAGTATCAGTATATCTCACTGACGAATTTCGGCACTGCGTTCGGAATGGGTATGCTTGTCATTGTATTCATGATAGGACAAGGTTATTACGCAGAGCCTTTCATCGGTTTTTTCGGCGCAATATGCGGATGTATCGTTTCAACAAGACTGATGCAGCGATATGTCATCAAAGCATATCCTGACTTTGAATTCGAAGATGTCTGTACAGATCATGACAATGATATACAGAAGACTGACACTGAGAAGAAACCGATGTTCCAGCGCATCCTCGATTCACTACTTGACGGTGGCAGAACAGGAGTGGATGTTGGCCTTGCGATAATCCCTGGTGTACTTATCATTTCAACTCTTGTAATGATGCTGACATTCGGTCCGTCATCAACAGGAGCATACACCGGAGCCGCCTACGAAGGAATCGAGCTTCTGCCATGGCTTGCATCTAAATGCAATTTCATATTTGAATGGCTTTTCGGTTTTGAGGATCCTCACCTTATCGCCTTTCCTATCACAGCGCTTGGAGCGGTAGGTGCAGCACTTGGAATCATCCCTAACTTCATTGAAGCAGGATGGATCAACGGTAATGCAATTGCTGTATTTACTGCAATCGGAATGTGCTGGAGCGGATACCTGAGCACCCACACTGCGATGCTCGATACACTGGGTTACCGCAAACTTACCTCAAAGGCAATTCTGGCGCATACTATCGGAGGTCTTGTAGCAGCATTTATAGCTCATTGGACCTTCGTGCTATACTCTCTTATTTAATGAAGTCTATCGCACATCAAGAAGTGTGATATCAAATATCAAGGTAGAGAAAGCCTTGATGGCACCGGCAGGTCTCGAACCATACCCAAGGTTATATGGGATCACTATTTCCCACCTTGAGCCGGCCGGCATCTCCCTTAAAGCAGTAGTCCAGCCTGTGATCAGTTCGTTAAGTCGGAAGGTCGCAGGCTTTCCTTTTTGTGTCTGGTCAAAGACCTTTCCATTTATAAGCTTTCCAGAATAGTATACGGTGATAAAACTTTTAGGAGATGGTTTCTGTCCATGCCCCTTGGTTATTTCACGGTACATCACTCCATTGAACATGATCTTGACTCCAGGTCTCTGTGCATACTCCTGAAGAAACTCCTGATTGCGGAGCTTATATGCATTATCTACTGGTGGCATTTATCTTAAAGTCTTATATGAAAGAATATGTATAGTGATTGCTGCTGCAAGCAATATGAATAAAAGTCGGAACAACCAGAATTCCGCAACGAACACGGCACAATATAGCAATGTCATCCAGACCATGCTGACGGATATTATCTTGACTCTCAGCGGAATTGACTTATGAATCATGAAATTGGTGACATACGGTCCAAGTCTGGGATGATTCAACAGCCAGTCATACAGGCTTTTATTGCTCCGAAGGAACAGAGCGGCAGAAAGCAGCAGAAAAGGTGTCGTAGGCAATACAGGCAGGAAAATTCCAACAAGGCCTAATCCTAAAGATATCAAGCCGATTATTGATAGAAATATTTTCATGCGATGGTCAGATACTCTTAATCGAAAATGTCATTAATAACTTCTTTATATGCAAATGTAATAATTTATTGCGGGATTTATAAATATCATTAAATTTGTATGATTTCTTAAACCACATAACAATGAACAAAGATCTAGAGATGAATCCTAACAAGCTTGTCGCTTATCTGGGTAAACCTGCCTGCGAATTCACTAAGGCAGACATAGTCCGTTACATAAAGGAAAACGGAGTCAGAATGGTTAACTTCATGTATCCGGCAGGAGACGGAAGACTCAAGACTTTAAATTTTGTAATTAATAACGAGGCATACCTCGATGCCATCCTCACATGCGGAGAAAGAGTTGACGGATCAAGCCTGTTCACATTCATCGAGGCTGGCAGCAGCGACCTGTATGTACTTCCTCGCTTCTGCACAGCATTCCTTGATCCATTCGCTGAAATCCCAACCCTTTCGATGCTCTGTTCGTATTTCAACAAGGATGGAGAACCTCTTGAGAGTTCACCGGAAAACACATTACGCAAGGCATGCAAGGCCTTCAAGGATGTGACCGGCATGGATTTCCAGGCTATGGGAGAATTGGAATATTATGTCATTGCGCCTGATTCAGGACTATATCCGGCAACAGATCAGAAAGGATATCATGAATCCGCTCCATATGCAAAGTTCAACGAATTCCGTACTCAATGCATGTCATACATAGCACAGGCGGGAGGTCAGATCAAATACGGACATTCTGAAGTCGGAAACTTCACACTTCAGGATTTCGTATACGAGCAGAATGAGATCGAGTTCCTTCCAGTAAACGCAGAGAACGCAGCTGACCAGCTGATGATTGCGAAATGGATCATACGTAACCTCGCAAACCAGTATGGATACGATGTTACATTTGCCCCTAAGATTACAGCCGGAAAGGCAGGATCAGGACTTCATGTACACATGCGCATAATGAAGGACGGCAAGAATCAGATGCTTGAAAACGGAGTTCTTTCCGAGACTGCACGCAAAGCCATTGCCGGTATGATGGAACTTGCTCCTTCAATCACCGCATTCGGAAATACAAACCCTACTTCATATTTCCGTCTTGTACCTCACCAGGAGGCTCCTACAAACATCTGCTGGGGAGACAGAAACCGCTCTGTTCTCGTAAGAGTTCCACTTGGTTGGGCTGCAAAGAGCGATATGTGCAGGATAGCAAATCCACTTGAAGCGGAAAGCACATACGACACAAGCCAGAAGCAGACAGTCGAGATGCGTTCACCTGACGGATCTGCAGATCTGTATCAGCTCATAGCAGGGCTGGCAGTTGCATGCCGCCATGGTTTCGAGCTTGAGAATGCACTTGAAATTGCAGAAAGAACATATGTCAATGTCAACATCCATCAGAAGGAGAACGAAGACAAGCTGAAATCACTTGCTCAGCTCCCTGACAACTGTGAAGCATCGGCTGACTGCCTTGAAAGCCAGCGTGAAATCTTTGAAAAATACAATGTTTTCAGCCCGTCAATGATTGATGGTATAATAAAGAAGCTCAGATCATATCAGGACAGAAACCTTCGTCAGGAAATCGGAGACGACCAGGATGAAATGATCAAACTTGTATATCGCTATTTCCACTGCGGCTGATATGCTTAGAAAACTATTCAGAAAATATATCGTAGAGGCCCTCAGCCATATGGCTTTGGGCCTGTTCTGCTCATTGATACTTGGCCTGATAATCAGTCAGATATCTAAGATTCCCGGCCTTGACGGACTCAAGTTCATTGCTGATGCGCTGTCGGCATCCTCCCCTCTCGTAGGAGCATGTATCGGACTAGCCATAGCAAACGGGATGAAGTACGCGCCCCTTGTCACTATTTCTTCAGCGATAACAGGAGCGCTGGGATATCAGTTCGGAGGCCCTGTCGGAGCATATCTGGCCGTTATTCTGGGAGCGGAAGCAGGTATGCTAATCTCGAAAAAGACACCTGTAGACATAATCATAACACCATTCATTACAATAGTCGCCGGAGGCCTGTTCGCCAAATTCTGCTGCTCCCCTATCAACGATTTCATGATATATCTCGGATCGCTGATAAACAGAGCAACTACACTCAGTCCTTTCCTTATGGGAATCACTGTCTCTGTATTGGTCGGATGTGCCTTGACCCTGCCGATAAGTTCAGTTGCGATATGTGTAATGCTCGGCATTGACGGGCTTGCCGCTGGTGCAGCCACTGTCGGATGCTGTGCGCAGATGGTTGGATTCGCCGTCATCAGTTACAGGGATAATGGCATAGGAGGTCTTCTCTCACAAGGCCTTGGAACATCAATGCTGCAGATCGGAAACATTGCAAGAAAACCGATAATCTGGCTATCACCGATAATAGCCTCTGCAATATTAGGCCCCGTCTCGACCTGTCTTCTGGAAATGACTAACAATGCCCTCGGAGCCGGCATGGGTACATCCGGACTCGTCGGACCTCTTGCGACCTATGCGACAATGACGGAACAAGGCGCTGCTACATGGCCGCTTGTGACCAAGATATTATCTCTTCATATCATTGCTCCTGCAGTGATATGTCTGATATCGGATGCGATAATGAGAAAGGCCGGCTGGATCAAAGCGGGTGATATGAAACTGTCGTAAGACAGCATGAAAACTCCATGAAAGTTACAGGCTGCTTCCTCCGATAAAGCTTCTGAGCAAAGATGTAGAAGGAACATCCTTATCAGAAACAGGATTGAAATAACTGAGGAATTTCTTCAATCTGTGCGCTTCAACATACTCAGGACAATTTTTGGGAACTGTCATGAGGATACGCTCGGCATGCGACCTTATCACAGCAAATTCTACCAGATATGCAGAATTGAACAAGACATCTGCATTTTCCTGGTAAGGATATATCCATTTGACCTCCGAACGTCGCACATTAGGCCAATGCATTATCGATTCACGTGCAGTGAATGCGCCTTTATTAAAGTCACGCACGATTCGACGAAGAAGCCTGTTGTCGCTTGTCGGGATGCAGTTATGGTCATCTAAGGATATGCTGGTAATCGTATTGATGAAGATTCTATACTTTTCAGAATCATCAATCTGATCGGTAAGACGTGGGTTCAATGCATGAATACCTTCGATCAAAAGAATCGATCCTGGTTCCAGCTTCAGTTTCTTTCCATTGAACTCACGAAGACCTGTGACAAAATTGTACTCCGGCACATCTACGGTCTCACCGGCCATGAGTTTGAGGACATCGCTCTGAAGATAGCGATGATCCACTGTTTCAAAGTTATCAAAATCGAACTCACCGTTCGGCAGACGCGGCGTATCCAGACGATTCACGAAATAGTCATCTGTAGAAAATGAGATAGGTCGGATACCACATGCCTTGAGCTGAAGGCTCAGACGCTTGCAGAAAGTTGACTTTCCACTCGAACTAGGTCCGGTGATAAGAACAAGTCTTATCGGATTATTCGGATCTGTTGCCCTTCTGTTTATCTCTTCCGCTATCTGGACAATCTTCTTTTCCTGAAGCGCCTCTGCAATCTGGATCAGGTCACTCGCCTCTCCCCTCTGGCATGCATGATTCACATCACCGACATTCTCAAGGCCCATGATCCTGTTCCACCTCAGGTTCTCTGCAAACACTTCAAAAGTCTTAGGCTGTTCTACAAATGGAGCAAGCTTGGCTGGATCATGTCTGTCAGGAACACGCAGAAGAAGTCCGTCACGATACTTTGTCAGGCTCCACAACTTCAGATAACCTGTTCCGGGCAGCAGAGCTTCATAATAATGATCAGGAGTATTTCCGAGCGTATAGTAATTCACATACACATCACCTGAAGTCTCAAGAAGCTTGACCTTATCATCATATCCGAGGCTACGGAACAGCTCAATAGCCTCATCCACAAGCACTTCATGACGACGGAACGGGATATCTTGATTGACCATGTCGGTCATTCTTTCTGTAATCTTCAACAGTTCATCGTCTGTCATAGCGGAGCCGTCTCCCTTGTCGATCGAACAGAAATATCCCTTTGATATCGGACGTCTGAGAACCACGCGACACTTAGGGAACTCATCTTGCACCGCCTTGCAGAGCAGGAAGCATAGGGAATTGCAATACACGCTTCTACCCGCATATGAAGTATAATCGAGGAATTCGACCTTACGGCTATTGAAAGCCCGATACTTCAGTCCTTGGACAACATTATTTACCTTGGCTGCAAGAATCGGATAATCCGAGTTGAGTTCGGGTTCAAACGATTTAAGTATTTCCATCAACGACAATCCTTCTGGGAAGGATTTGACTGTACCTGTATTGACGCAGGAGATATTTACCATAAGGTTCCGATATTAAATATCAGTAAAATTACATATAATTTGGCTATAGTCAAAAAATAGTTACTTATATTTGGGACGACAGAACACCCGTACAAATGAATCTAATCAATCTATTCAAGAAGATACGCCCGTATGTCTATCCATACAGATGGCTTGTAATCATAACGCTTATCCTTACACTTATCGGTTCACTGATGGCACAGGTCAATGCCGTTGTTCTTGACAGGACGATAGATGCCATTAATGCACTTGTCAATCCGGAAGGCTTTGCATGGTCGAAAGCAGCAAGAATACTTACTGCCATATCAATAATATTGCTTGGCAAAGAAATATTGACTGCCCTGATTACATATGCCCAGAACTTTTTCGGAGAGAAGATGAGGATAAATGTAT
>JAEIGA010011365.1_pt1 | contig 13521 bp, 34 predicted proteins | sample 9270691 | NCBI WGS metagenome assembly JAEIGA01 (sample SAMN17057246, study PRJNA624740) | gut metagenome | biome: biome; isolation source: fecal sample | host: Bos grunniens | place: China: Xizang | collected 2019
ATTTCGTTTCATTCATTTTCCACCTCGCTTTCTATTTTAATATACAATAAACGCGCAGAGGATTTAAAAGAAAAGAGCACGGTAATATATACCATGCTCAGTATTTTAAGTAAGTTCTTTTAGTGTTGCAATTTTCATAATATTATATGAAACATCCTGAAGTAAGTCTCTCATTTTAGGGTCTTCTTCGTCTTTAGCACTTAGACAAAAGCTGTCAGCTATTTCTGTTGTAAAATCTAGCACTAGTCTTGCTTCTTTTCTAGCTGTCTCTAAGTCAATTTCATGACGTTTATACTCTAACATATGCTCTACTAAGTGTCTACTTGGTTTTAGACAATCCTTATAAGGTTCACCATTTATGTATCTAACAAGGTAATCGCTTACTCTAATTAAATGGTGTACCTGCTTCCCGTCAAAGCCATATTTTTCAATTAAGTCAAGCTTAGTTGGATAAGGATGCTCCATTGCATGAAACTTTTCTAAAGCAATACCCTTCATAGATTTTACTGCTCTATAAGGATTCATATGTGCAATTTTTTCACGTGCCTTTACTAGTCTGTTCCACTGCTTTTCATAAATCGGATTGATTATAAAGTAGTCTGTAAACAAAATCTCAAGGAAGTTTAAATTCTGTTTCTTAAAAGTTTCCATATAAAGACGAATATCTTTAAAATCGATATGTTCATCATTAGCTCTAACATGGGTAGTACTTACCGGTTTCTTGTTAAGCGCAATATCTTCAAAGGTAGGCACCACAATAAGTTTTGTGTCTACATCAGAAGTCGGAAGGTCAAGGCCATAATTTTGGCTTCCTTGAAGGAAAATTCCAACTATTCTGTCTTCTGGAAAATATTTAAGAGCTTCAACGTGGTGTTGTCTTACTCTTTCCATTATAGCTGCGTCTCTTTCCATAATAGCCTCCTTTTACCAAGTGACTGCAATAAGTACAGAATTATAAAATTTCTTGGTATTATCAATTTTATAATTAATTTCCGGGTAGTCAAAGCCGAGCCCAATTAAAAAGTCAGTAACTGCTTTAACATAAAACGATTCATTGGTAGTGTAAAAACAATAATAATTTTCAGCTCTATTGTCAGGCAAATAAATAGCGTCAGCAGCAACATTAAGCGTAAAAATTTCAAGTTTAAAACTACGATAGCCCCGATGAGCTACTGTCTTCATTTTAGTTTTAACGTCAGTAAGCTGCCTATCCAACTTATGCTGTAGCTCAACCGTCTCAGAAAGTTCTCTAAGTTCTTCAACAAAAGTCATTTTTAATTTCCTCCTTCTTCATTAATTAGTTTTTTCAAATCAATAGTTTTACCACAAACCGGGCAGAAGCTAAATCTATACAAGTTAGTGCTTTTTCTTTTATCAGCATAATCTTTTAAGGTCCACTCCTTATGACAAAGACGCTCTACATCGGTCAAAAATGGGTCAGATCTAAGTCTATCATTAAAATCTTTTGTATTCTTAATGTGCTCTTTAAGCTCTGCAAAAGTAATTAACTCGTGATAGCCAAAATCATTAAAACTTCCAATCAAACACTCATGCTTATTTTCCGGCATTTTCTTGTTCCCTCGCCCAAAGTTTTTCTAACGCAATAATTTCTTGAAGTGTTCTAGGTCTATAATTCATATAAGGCATCATTACACCGACGTTATACATCTCACACTTTTTATCATACAATGCCGTCATTTGATTTTTAACGTGCTCCATCATATTCCATTCAAAACTGCTATGGACGTGGCCGTATAAGTGGTACCAACCGTAGAAGTGATTTTTAAAACAAGGTACAGGATAATGACAAAGTACTATTCCTAAGTTAGCATCATCTAAGCGAAGTTCTTTATAATCAGTTATTTCAACAAATAAACTGCGTAAAACTGGGTCTTTTAACATCTTGCCATCGTGATTGCCTTTAATTAAATGTTTATTGCCGTTAAGCTGCTTAAAAATATCAATAGTCTTTTTACTATCATACCACGAAATATCGCCTAAGATATAAACATCGTCATCTTTACCAACAGTCTCGTTCCAATTTTTGATAAGTGTGTAATCATGGTCTTCTATATTCTTAAAAGGCCTGTTGTCATAAGCAAGGCAGTTTTTATGCCCAAAGTGTAAATCTGAAATAAAATAATTCATAGTATATCTGGCTCCTCACAGGTTAAAAGTTCTTTAGCTAAATCTGCATAAATATCGATATAGGAAAAATAATCGCCCATGTACGAATGGTGTTCTTGAAAAGTAAAACTTTCAATTACTCTTGCCTGTCTAAGACTGAGCTCACATTCATTAACTAAGTAATCAAGTACATCATAAATAAACTGTTCGTCTAATCTTTTTTGGTTTTCATATTTTTCTGCCACTATAGCGTCTACCTTCGCATTGTGTTCTTCAGCAAGCTCGCGATTACGCTTTACTGAAAGGTCTTCATCAAATACATGATAAAGTGGCACCTTCGCTGGGATGTTTACTTTATACTTATACTCACCATTGTTGTATTTAGTTCTAATTTCTTCAATATCCATAAGGTCCTCCACTTAAAATTTATTATAAACTTCTTCAATATAACTATTATTGCCAGTATAAAAAACTTTTTTAATACCAAGATCTCTGATTGCTTTTTCACAAGCCGCGCAAGGCTTCGAAATTAAAGGCTCATCCTTTCCACGCCAGACAAAAAGCCTTACCTGGCTAAAATCAATATCAAGGTATTTAATTTTATTAATAACCATCATCTCAGCATGAATAGAAGACTTATTAGAATAGCCATCAAAGCCACGCAACTTATTATATCTTGCTTGCATCAAAGAAAGTCTTTCACTATTCCAACCAAGTGCCAAGATCTTATTATTGTAGATAGCAACGGCACCGGTATGGCACCTATGAAAATCACTCTTCAGCGAAGCTTGTCTCGCAATCTGATACCCTTTAGCTTTGGTCATAAATAAATTCCTCAAAAATAAAAACTCTATTAATAATATACAATAATCAATAGAGTTTTTTAACATTTTTTATTTAATTTTTATATAGCTTTTTGGGGCCCAAATTCGCGTTTTAAGACACTTTATGTTATAGTAGATAATTTATATACATTAGCTTAAAACGTTTAAATCTGGCTTATTCTGCTTGTTCTAAATCAGTATTAGGCTCAGTTTGCGATATTACCTGGTCTTTTGGAAATCTTTCAATAAAAGCCTTTACCATTTCGATTGAAACATAATCTTTACCGTTAATTATCATACCATGTAAACATTCTAAGCAGTTTGCAAAAGCATCTAGGTCTACAATATATTTCATAGGTCTACTCCTCCACGTATTTTACGCCTGCAGCTTTAAGTCTATTCATAATATCTTCTGGAAGTTCGAAAGGCTCTCTTCCAAAACCAAATATTCTAGACCCTAAGAAATAGAATAAAACTACATCTTCATCAATAGCAGGCGGCCTACCATAAGAAACATAGCTATCACTGTATAATTTCTTATAAAGTTCGAAGTTATACGCTTTATCTATTACTTCATTATAAAAGTCTTCTTCTGTAATATCTAAATCAATTTTGCCGTCAATTACTCTTTTAGGACAGGACTTTTTAAGGTCTGGATATGAATATTGATACTTCTTATAACCTTCTATAAATTCAGATAATTTTTTATCCTCACTGTATAGGCTCTCAAAAACATGGTAAGTAATGGGCTTAGCTAACTTAATAACAGTACACTCTCTTAAATCAGGTATACCATAGCGTGAACCATAGCCGTGATATCTGTCTGCATTTCTACCAATATCAACAGTATAATACTGAGTAAGTGTTCCTAAATAAGCCTCTTTAAGTGTCGCTGTTTTAAGTAAGTCACCAAAAGCAAATTTAGAAGTAGTTTCAGAGCCAAATTTCTTTTTAAGGTCTCTATCGCTAATACATTGCTTATAGGTTTCAGAATCTTTAACTGTTAAGCCCACTCTGCCTTTCTGAGTAATAAAAATAAGCGGGCTCTGGCAAACTCCTTTATTAAAATCTGCATCTTTTAACAGATTTAATAACATCTCAGAGTTAATACCAATTTTAAAAGTCTTATCGTCTTTCTTTACTAAACAATTCCAGAAGCTAAGTTTACCGCCCTGAGAGCTTCCGCCTGCACAATCAAGTAATTCAAGGGTAAACCCATCATTATCAAAAGTAAATTCAGCAGGCTTATGGTTAATTTCCCATTCATGCGTCCACCGGCCATTTTCATTTTTACAAGAAGGCCCATATTCTGTCCACTTTGCCCAGTCTCTCGCTGACTTAAGTTGACTCTTATTAGAAGGGTCTACTAAATAGGCTTGATATTCGGTCGCCCCACAATTAAGACCACAGCCATTATGGGAAGGAAGGTCTCTGCAGACTAGTATTACTTTATCTAATAATTTATAACCTTTATAATCCATTTATAACCTCTCTTAAATAGTATAACTAAACTCTTTACCACAGCTCATACAAGTGCAGTGAACGGTAGTCTTATTTCTATCGGGATTAATATTTACACCGTCTTTCCAAATAGGTTGGTAGTATACACAAGTAGATGTCATATTATTTTCAGCGTAATAACTTTCACCGCAATGTGGGCAACGTCTGGTATTAGTAAGTGTTTTATGTTCTAAAGTACAAATAGTAGCCTCAGACAAGTTAGTTTCTACATTCAAAGCTTTTTCTGCCGAAGTTTTATCTCTAAATGCAATTTTACCAAATTCGTCATAAGCAATACATTCAGTAGTTCCATCTCGTCTAACCGCGGAAATATATCCAATAAATTCGTCGGCAGTTTCTTCTGTAGTAATTTTATATACCTTAAGCTCTTCTACCATACCATATCCGGTAAAATAAATAATATCACCAATGTTAGGTCTTTCAATTTCCATAAGCGTCCTCCTCTGTAATGTTAAAATACTTAACTAATTCTTCCATCATATCATCATCTTCTATATAAAATAAATCTTGTTTGCCAGTAGATCTTTTAAAGTTCTCAATCAACTGGCCAAATCTCAAATCAGGTACTTTTTCCCAGCCAATCTGTAAAATTCGTAAAAGCACGGCAATTCTTTTAGGGTCTCTCATTCTATATCCTCCCAAGCTATACTATCGTCTAATTTAGAAATAGCAATAATTTCATAAACACTTTCTACAAGTTTTAATTTTTTAACAGCCTCCTTCATATTTTCTGCTTCAACGCAATAAGTATCTGTTTCTAGCTCTGTAGAAAAATAATGTTTATATTTAGTAAAAGCAATTAAATATTTATACATATTATTCTGCCTCCTTACCACTACTATTTTTTAAAAGCTCTCTACTTTTATCAATAGCTTTCTGTAGTTCATTAAGCATATCTATTGACCAATTATCTAAATGGCCATTCTTAACTAAATCAAATACTAGCGCAATTTCTTTATGCGTTTCGTGGTACGAGACATTTAGTCTGTTTCTTTCGTCTTTGCATAAATGATACATACCATGTGAAAGGTCTCTTAGCTCGTCGTAACTTAGTTTTACTGTCGCACTATATTGTTTATAGTTATCATCATGTTTAAGTTCAAGTATTGTCATCTTTAATACCTCGCTCTTTTCTAATTGCCTCAACACGTCTAATACGGTCTTGCTCGGCCTCTTCTTCTGTTAAAAAGACGTGCTCATGAAATTCTTCGATAGTAAAATCGGTTACGTGGTTAGTAGACACTCTAATCTTCCAAGAGCCGTCTGCTTTTTGCTGAATCATAGATACCTTGCCTTCCTTTACCTCAGACTTGACAGCACCTGAATAATGCCACCAAGCACAGGCTATCCATACTTGCTGTCCAATATAAGCAGGTAGTTTTACATACTGGTGCTTATTTTTAAACCCTGTGCCACACTCATTAACAGTCATAGTAGTTTCTTCGTCTATATGATAATTACAAACGTCATAACACAAACAATCTTTACACGTTAGCATCAGCTTCTACCTCCTGTGCAATTTGAATATCGTAAATACCTCTTGGGTCTAGTCTACATTTTATAGCTTGAATAGCTGCCTCTTCATTTGGGGCGTCAACTTCTAAAATATCTATCTGTTTTAAAATTATCTTATATTTCATACTTCCTCATTGAGCCACATTTCAATAATTGTTTTATTATCAGGTACATCTTTTAATACTGGAAAATATTTACACTTCTTCTCGAGCTCACAATAAGCACAATCCATAGTGTAGCCAGGCCAAAAAGCTTCTTTTCCATCGACTTTACACTTAATAGACTCGCACTTACTGCAGTAGGTAGCATTAAACCAGTCCATCCAAGGTGAACCATCAAACTGTCCATACTTATCTACCCAATCCGCGAACTCATCTATAGACATAGATTTAAGTTTTTCAAAATTAGTCATTAACACTGTCTCCTATTACCACAAAACCAAAGTGCTTTGCAATAACCTTAGCTTCTTCCACAGTAAAAACCGGATAAGTAGTATAGCCTTTTCCTTTACAAGTGTCACAAACACATTCTTCAGCTCTAATAGTCCCAGTACCATCGGGATTCTGCTCAGCCATAACCCATTCTTGTGTTTTACCTGTTCCATAACAATTTGCACAAGCAATTCTATTAATATACATCTTCCTCGTCCTCCTCTTCATCTACTGGCCAAGCAGCATATACAATAACATCACTTTCATCGCAACTTGCATTATTATAATCAATATCTTCAAGCGCTTTTTCTATAGCAATTTCTTCTGCCTCTTCCTGAGTTTCAGCTTCAATATCATCATAGTCAATAGCCAAACGTAGCCCAACACTAACATTCCATTTCATATGGCGTGCCTCCTAATTTTTATTTTATATAATAAAATACAGTAAAAATTGGTAAAATAAAAGACCACTAACAAAAATTAGTGATCTTTTTTATTTTTATTTATTTAAAGATTTAATAAATTCATTTCCGATTTTAGTTGCTTCACCTTCATACCAAGCGTCGTCATAAGCAGTAGGCGGATTTAAGCCTTTTCTATGATACTTAAATTCTCTATACCAATAACGAGTCATTGACATAATACTAACGATTATCATAAATGGACCGTACTCACAGTTTTGAAGTGCGTGGCCGTGCTCGTGATTCTTAACACCTTCTGTGGTTTCGTCATCGGTAATCATAATTGGTCCCATACTTACTCCACCCCAGTTTTTACCAAATTCAAAGTGTAGACAATAACCCCACTTCTTTGGCTTTTTACCAAGAATAAGAAGTCCAAGTGCGGCAAGACATCCAACTAAAGACATTACAATGCCCCAAGTAAATGATAATAAATAAAAAGTAGCTTTGTTCTTAACCATAAAACAAATACCCCCAAATTAATAGTAAGACTCTATAAGTCTTCTTTAGTAATTTAGCAGATAAATTTGTAATTTTTAATGGGCTTCTAAGTCTGCTTTATGTAAAGCATCAATCCAATCTTTATATAGCGGGTCAAGACTGTTATAGTACTTTTGATTAACAAACGGTGCCATATGTGTAGAAATCAGCCAAGCAAGTGTCACAACATCATATATAGCGCTTCGCAAACCGTAACTGATCCAAGCACCCACAGCTTGATGTCCGTAATAGTGTGCTACTTCAGTGGTCTCACCTTTAGTATTTACAAAAGTCTTAGTAAGCGGCTTTCCAATATCATGCACGTATCCTGCAAGTTTTACTGCAGACGGAAGCTCTAACTGACGTAAACTATTACCGCAGAGTTTACAATGTTCTGCTACATTGACACTATGATGCGGATTATCGTGCGGAATTTCTAAAGCAACCATACATTCATCATAATAGTACGCACCGGGATAAACACCTGCGTAATGCACTGTAATATTATCAAAACCTTCATCATAAAAAGGCGCCTCAAATCTCTGAAGCATTTTATTGATAACTGCTTCACCTACAGTTCTTTCTCTCTCAGAGTCTCGCTTAATGCAATAATCAATTGGGACCCAAACTACCACGCACTTCTTTTCTACATATGCGGGCAACTGACTCAATATGGCTTTTCTGCTTTTTCTAGTAATATTAGTAGCATCATAGATTACATCATAACCATTTCTTAAAGCTTCGATAGTTCTTTGCTGCATTAAATTAAATACTCTGCTAGGGTCATCCTGACAGTTCTCATCGCCATAAAGTTCTTTTCTAATAGCGTCTGAAGAAAAATGTTTAGTAAATTCATTTACCTGCTCTTTTGCATAAGTAGACTTTCCAGATCCAGGTATGCCTACTAACATAATGAACGTAGGTCTAGCATAGCCGATTCTAAGATTTAATCCGTTCATCTCTAATTTCCTCCTGTGTAATGATTCTGTTAATCTTCATTCTTTGTGCAAGTATCCAGGCTCCGCCTTGGCTTTCTGGGCGGTCGTAGCTTTCCCAGTCTTCTACTTCACACTCTACCCAAACACGTTTTTCACCTGTCTTAAGTTCTATTTTAAGGTGTGGTGCAAGTGGTTGAAAGCAGCAGTGCCAACCTTTTCTTACGGCAAAACCTTTAGTTGGAAAACATTCAGCATCCATCCAAACTCCAAGCGGTGTGGCTTCTTTTTTATTTATAAATAAAGGATATAGTTTTCCGTCCTTTTTAATTCTTAGTAGTTTATACGCTTTCATCTTTTGCTACACCCTTATCAATATTATTACAAAACGTCTCTGCGGTAGCCAGCATTAAATTAAGATAATAATCCGCGCTCTTCAAATAAGGCTCAGTATTTAAAGAGTCTTTAATTACTGCCGGCTGACAAGAACCTTGACGATATATTACAACCTTACCAGGAGCAAGTCCTTCTTCAGATAACTCATCTACGTCTACAGAGCCATCTTCTACTGCCATCCAACCGTGAGTGGCGGATTCAAGATGCTCATTATGTAAATTCATAATTTTATTATAAGCTCTTTGATAAGGTTCAAGTAAAGCTACTAAACCATTACGTCCGTACAAGTTATCTTCAGACAAATCTTTACCTAAAGACGAAATGATCGGAAGAACATGATTATAAACCCCCCTTTGCTGCCAGTAGTAGTTTTTATCTTCATTAACTATTTTACCTGCGACGTCAATGCTGATATATTGCTCACCGTGAGCAAATCTTTTGTAGTATTGTTTTAATGTTTTTACTGATATTTTACGTTTCATTATTTATTAATCTCCTCTAAAAGCCCTGGATTGTCAAATTTATTACCGATTACTTCTAACCATCTACAGTATATAGACATCTCGTTAAACGCTAAAAAGTGTCTACCTTGTTTATAAGATATTCCAAAAGCACCATTAAAGTACTCAACTACTCCGACTTTATCATGCATCGAGTTATAGTCTTCATAATGCATCTTTACAATATCGTCTTTAAAAACCTTATTACCAAGTCTGTCTTCTCTACCAATATAGGGCGCTATCGTTTCAGGGTCAACATCAATACCAGAAACACCTGATTCATTTGTCATCTCGGTAAACCCATACTTTTTGTCTAATCGGGAAACTAGACCATATACCCAATCGCCATTTTTGTAAGATGTTCGGTAATTTTGGTCTTCATTTCTATTTATTGCTTTGCCTCTGAATAAATACTCCATTATTCTACTCCTAAAATAGTCTAATATATTATACAGTTAAAAGTAATAAAAAATATGAACAACCTAAAAAGATTATTCATATTTTTTTTAATTTATTTAGTTATTTTACTAATCATCTTTGCGCCGCAATGCGGACAATAATAGAGACTAGGCCCGACTTCGGTTCCGTCTGGCCAATATAGCTCCATACGTTCCTTACAATTTGAACAAGTTATTACACAACCTCGTTCGGTAATTTCCCAAGCGGCTTCTTTAATAAGCTCACGATAAATATGTTCTACAACATCTTTCGTCATACATTCGTGCTTAGAACAATCGTCACACTTATTTTGTAAAGTGCATATCTCACGAGCGAGTTGATTAATTCTAGTTTCTTTATCTAATACCATGATGTGGTTAACTCCTTTCTATCAAAAATCTTTTCACCGTCCGATACGAAGTCTCTTTTCACTATCTGCTCTTTACCGCAAATAGGACAAATAATATAACCAGTAGTTACCAAATACTGGGTAGACCAATACTCTTTTTTAAATAAGCCTTTTCGTCTTTCATTAACTACAGTGCTTAATTCTTTTTTAGTTTTATATTTAATATCTTCCTGTTCGTATTCTAAAGTAGAATTACAATGCTCGCAAGTTATTTCAATATTTTTAGTTCCATCTTTAATTACTTTCATTTTTATACCTCAATAACTAAGCTGGCGTCATCTGTAAAATCCCCAGTAATACCTGCACTTGTTAAAGCAACCACATTGGCTTCACTATAAGGACAAGGTAGAACATCAGTATGTGTCTTAAAATAGTCGCTGTTAATGTAGCCCTCAGTAATCTGCCAGCTCATACCTCTCCATACAAGGTCAAATTGATTTACCATAAGGCCCTGCTCATCTTTGACGCGCTTGTGAGTGTATAATCTAACTTCAGTATTATGTGCAATAAATCTTTCCGTAAAATCTACAAGTCTTACTTTATAATTATCTTCATTCCAAAAACTCATATTAATCCTCCGCGCCGTATTCAATACAAAGCTTTCTAGCTTTCTTCCAAAAAACAACTCCACCAGGCCATTCTTCAGATAATTGATAAATTTTATCTGCAAGGTCTTTAGTTGACTTATTTACTAACTTTGCCGTAGAATCTACAAACGCTCCAGTAAGTGCTTCAAGCTCAGTTTTTGACAACGTTATAGCATCTTTTCCACAAGACTTTATATGGTAGCTTTCAATCAATTTTAGGGCTTCATATTCTTTTTTCGAAATTACTATATCCTCTTTATCTACCTTCTGATAGCCCGCATTATAGATAGCTGTAGCTTCTTTTTTATTGTAAGAACAACATAAGTTATTAGTATCACACCAATATTCACACTCAGCGCTATTACACATATTTCTTACGTGTCTACCGTTTTCATCATAAATATTACAACATTCACCTAACACTTTTGCTATTCTTTCAATTTGCTCGTGCTCTTCTTGACGCTCGTTAAAGTCTTGTTTTATTTCTTCAATAATTTCTTTATCTTCCATACACTAATCCTCTACTTGATAATGGTCACAAGTGTATTCTTCTACTTCAATATATTCTCTAGGAAGCCTTCCCTTGCCGTGGATATATTTATCCTCAAGTTTCTTTAGTGCTTCTTCGACAGTTCTCGCTTTTACCTTTTCAGTAAAATTAAGACTTACTAATACCTCAAATTCTTGTAGGTTAGATTTCATAAAAGCTCCTTTAATTCTTTAGTATACTGTTTATGATAATACTTAGCTTTTTCATAATCGCCCATCACAAGATAGTATTCCGCAATAGCCTGTTTCTGGATTGCATTAATCTGTTCGCTTAAAGCCATTCTAAACGCAGTATCTAAAATATCTTCTCTTACCTCAATAGAACCTTCCGATGGTCTATACATCTTAAGCTCTGTTCTAATACAGTCTTTAACTGCTTTTTCTAAATTAACCATTAGTTACCTCCGGTGATAGCTCTTCGATAAGTATCTTAAGAATATCTTCTTTTGAGTATCGTGGACGATAGCCATAACAAGTATCGCCAGTTCTATCTGTTATACAAACTGTTCTATCACTCAACTCTTGGTAGTTAGTTAATAGAGCATGTAATTCTTCTCTAACTATTTTTCTTACTTCTTGTTCGGTCATAAGCGCCTCCAATTAATTCTACTATTATATAATACAATACCGCCATAAGAAAATTTACAGCGGTAGCTAACATTTTATTATTCTTCGACTCTTTTAAATAGAACACCATTAAATTCTAGTTCTTTAACACTATCAGAAAGCTCTAGTTCATGTAAGTCAAAGTTTCCATATTTAGTCATTAAAAGTGCTGAGACATTTTTAAAGTTAAGCACTAAACGTTTGCCGCGTTCTTCTGTTCCAACAGCAAATCCAGTGCCGTCAATACTGCTACACCCAACAAAGCCATTATCAAAAAAGTTATGATTCATACTAATCCTCCTCGATATTTTCGCCAGCTATTATATAGAAAGTTCTACCACAGTCATGACACGCGGTTTCAGTCCATAAGTTTATTGTATCCAGTCTACTACCACAGTAAGGACAATACTGAATATCTTCATCTATATATCCTGCTATAAATCCTGTTTCCATTAATCGCTCCTTATCCTAAATAATAGCCTTTATTAAGAGCTTCTTCCCATAACTCTTTAGATGTTATATGCGTGCCTCTTTCTACCGTACCATAACAGTTATAAGTTACGTCAACTTTAATCATACCAGGTACTGTATTAAATTCGATTACGTTATGTATTTCTATAATGTAATGTTCTAATAAATTCATTAGCCTTCCACCTCATTATCAGAATCAAGCATTGACAACATTCCATGAACTTTGCCAACCATGTAACCTCTATCATACTCATCACAATCCATCTCGATTTTATTAATGTTTGTAGGTTCCGCTCTATCGGCAGATAAAGCATCTTGTTTACCATATCCATAGCCTACCTTGTATCCTTGATGATAGCTATCCCAGAGTGATTTATTTTCTTTTTCTAAAGCATCATTTCTAGTTAACCATATTTCTTGGTCCGCAGCGTAACCACCAACAAGTCTTTCCAATTCTGCAATATAAGCCCTTTGTTTGTGTAAAAGCTGACGCGCTGCAAACATAAGGTCGTGTCTACAAGTACATTTATAATTAGCGAACGGACAAGTCTCACAACCCTCTCCATTTTCAGTACAGCACTTAAGGGCTTCAAGAACTTCTAAAGACATTTCGTCAATAGTATTTTTTAAAGCTTCTTTTACTTCATAGTCAGAACAAACTGTGTGTACATTAGCTATATCTCCAAGGCGGGTTTTAAAATTACAAAAACCGTAGTCAGTACCTTCTACTGGAATCATATATTTACAATTAGTACAATTATTTTCCAACATAATTAATCCTCCTTAGTCATCTTAGCGCCGCATTTATAACAATACCTATGCTGGCCGCCGTAGTAATCTTTATAAGAAATTTTAGCTTTACAAATAGAACACTTCATACCTGCGTGGACTCCAGGCTTCTGACTAACCGGTATCCATTTACCTTCTACTGCTGGTAGCTCTTCTAATACAGGTGGCTTCTTACCAAAAAGCATCCACTGTGGATTTTTATCTGGACCCTCATACTCATAGACATATGTTAAGTCAGTACTGCTATCATAATGCATAGCAACGTCGCCAGGGCTAGCTAAACGGTCTACCCAATAATTTAAATCTTCTAGCTTTATTAAATATCTATTTGGCATATAATCATTTCCTTTTAAATTAACTACAATATATAATACAATATAAACATAATAAAAATTACCAGCTATTGTAAAAATAACTGGTAATCTAATCATAATTTATTTCTCACAAGGATTATCTACTTTAAGCTGCGCCGCAAGTCTGCA
>JAEIGA010011366.1_pt1 | contig 13521 bp, 14 predicted proteins | sample 9270691 | NCBI WGS metagenome assembly JAEIGA01 (sample SAMN17057246, study PRJNA624740) | gut metagenome | biome: biome; isolation source: fecal sample | host: Bos grunniens | place: China: Xizang | collected 2019
AGGTAACACGTACTATCATCACTACTAAGGCTAATGTAATGTGCCTTAACGTCAACACAGGTGAGTGTGAGAACCACGTATTTGTCGCACCTAGAACCTACAAGGACAACGAGAAACTTCTCAAGGTTCTCAAGGCAAGCAACGAAACTGACGAACTGAAGTTGGTGCATATCGTAGACATAGAAACAGAGGAAACTCTGTACGGTATGTCGGAAGAGGATTTCATCAAGTCAGCGTCAATCCTGCCCCCTAGAACTAAGGCAGAGTAGTAACACAAGCAGGTACAAACTAACAACTAATTTCAGAACAAAGGAGAAAACACTATGGTAACAATCAAATCAATGAGCAGAGAGTTCACAGAAGTAGAACAGTATCTTATGACACTTAGTTCCGACATTACATCCATGAAAGACGTTCCTGACGGTACAAGCATTGAGGTAGCAGGTACACTCATTTTCACAGATGTTAAGGAAACAGGTTCAGAAGCAGGTAAGGAAGTAGAAATCCTGTCAATCATCACACCTGATAACAAGGTATATAGCTGTCAGTCAGCTACTTTCAAGCGTTCACTTAACGACATAGCAAATATTATGCATGGACAGGCGTTCAGCATAATCAAGAAGTCAGGCACAACAAAGTCAGACAGACCGTACATAGATTGTGCTTTGGACGTAAACGCTCTTGCTAAGAGTAAGAAATAATATCCACAGGCACATAGGGATAACAAAAAGGGTACGTACACAATGCGTACCCTTTTATTATGAAAAGGGGTGATATTATGGCACGTAAAAGCAAACCACTAACCCCACTTCAACAAGAATACAGACAGCAAAGAAGACGTATACAACAATTCATACGTAGAGCAGAAAAACGTGGTTATCAATTTGACCCAAATATATTACCTGATAAACCTAAAAAGATAACCAAACAATCAGTCGAAAGGTTACGCAAACTAACACCTGAAAAGTTATACAAAAAGTCAGTTTATGGTGGTGAAGCAACATACGGTGAAATAGTCAAAGGTACAAAGGGTAGACAGTTAGAACGTAAAAAGTCAGCAGAAAAAGCAAGCGAAACACGAAAAGCAAGAGAAGCATTACGACAATACGAACCCAAAGAAGTAGACAAACCTTTAGACTACACAACAGACATAGATTACACCTATGACATAGAAGATTATACCGACACAGTACAACCACAAGAACCGATATATGACGAACAGGAAGACCGATATTACCCTACAGAAGATGTAACATTTTTCGACAGAGTTGTACTCGAAAGTTTTAGGTCAAATATTGAACAAATGAACGAAATGGCAAGCGGAATATTAGCTAATTTTTATGGTAGGGTAATCAACCAATATGGCGAACATGAAGTAGCACAAATGTTGCAAAATGCGGCGGAGGCAGGAGTTGTACTACAACAGAAAGATACCTATGACCACTCAAAGGTAACAGAATATGTTAATGAACTGTTAGATTATTTACCCGAAGTAGGTGACTTTACTAGGGCAGAAATAATGGAAGCCTTAGAATATGACGAGTCATACGAAATGCCTGTATGAGTAGCAAAACAAAATACCTGATGTGTGACTTTGAAACGACAGTGTACAAAGGGCAGGTTAACACTGAAGTATGGGCAAGTGCTTGTGTGGAATTACATACAGAAGATGTAAAAATATTTCACAGCATTGACGAAACATTCGAGTATTTTATATCACTAGATTGCCCCATAATAGCATACTACCACAACTTAAAATTTGACGGACAGTTTTGGTTATATTATCTTTTATCTAGGAAGAAATTTAAACAGGCTACACGTTCTACAGGTTCAAACGAAAATGATGTAGAATGGTTGAAGAATAAAGATATGCCAAATAACACCATTAAATACACAATAAGTGAAATGGGTATGTGGTACACAATAACAATCAAAGTCAATCATCACATAATTGAAATAAGGGATAGTCTAAAGTTATTACCTTTTAGCGTAGAGAGAATAGGTAAAGCGTTCAATACAAAGCACCGTAAACTAAAAATGGAATATACAGGATTACGGTATGCAGGTTGTACCATTACAGACGAAGAAAAAGAGTACATAGCTAATGACGTTTTAGTTGTCAAAGAAGCACTAGAAATTATGTTTGAACAGGGTCACACTAAGTTGACAATAGGTTCATGTTGTTTAGAAGAATATAAAAACATAATGAACCACACTTCTAGCTTAGTAATGAGCTACAAAGAGTTATTTCCTGATATATCAGAAGTAACACTAGACCCTGAATATCACTACCCCACTATAGACGCATATATTCGCAAATCTTATAGAGGTGGTTGGTGCTACTTAGTCAAAGGCAGAGAGAACAAACTAGCCTACAATGGAACGACAGCAGATGTGAACTCTTTATATCCGTCAATGATGTCAAGTGAAAGTGGAAACTATTATCCTGTAGGATACCCACATTTTTGGAAAGGTGACTACATACCTGATGAAGCATTGCAGAACAATCACTACTACTTTGTGCGTATCAAAACTAGGTTCTATATTAAGCCAAATATGTTACCGTTTGTTCAGATTAAAAACACGTTGCTCTACAAGGGTACAGAATGTCTTGAAACATCAGACATATATGACCCAAAGACAGGTAAATATTATACACACTATACAGACCACAAAGGTATTGAAAGAGATACGAGAGTAGAACTTACATTAACTATGACAGATTTTATCCTGCTCAAAGAACACTACAATCTAGTAGATTTTGAAATACTTGACGGTTGTTGGTTTTACTCAATGATAGGTATATTTGATGAATATATGGAGAAGTACAAGAAGATAAAACTAGAGAGTAAAGGTGCTATGCGAGAATTAGCCAAACTATTCTTAAATAATTTGTACGGAAAACTTGCAAGTAATACAGACAGTTCATTCAAATTAGCGTTTATCAAAGAAGACCAAACTATAGGGTTCTTACCTGTAACAGCACACGACAAAAAAGCAGGTTATATACCTGTAGGTTCAGCAATCACAAGTTACGCAAGAAACTTCACAATACGTACAGCACAAAAGAACTTTTACGGTGCAGACAAAAGGGGATTTATTTACGCTGACACAGACAGTATACATTGCGACTTACAACCTGATGAAATTAAGGGGATAACAGTACACGATAAGAACTTCTGTTGTTGGAAACTTGAAAGTTGTTGGGATGTTGCATTATTTACTAGACAGAAGACATACATTGAACACATAACACACGAAAACTTAGAGCCAATAGACAAACCATTTAACAACATTAAATGTGCAGGTATGCCCCAAAAGTGTAAAGACCTGTTTGAACTTTCAATGACAGGTAATGCGAACCCTGATAGTACATGGTCTGACGAAGAAAAAGAGTTCCTATTTGACAAAGCAGCCAAACCCATAGTTCGTACCTACAGTGACTTCAAGGTTGGACTCAAAGTTCCAGGAAAATTAAGACCAAAACGTATAATAGGTGGGGTACTTCTTGTGGAAACACCATATGAAATGAGGTAGAGAAAATGAAGAACACAGATTTATTCGGAATAATTGTAAGGGTTATCATCACAATAGCAATAGTATTATACTTCGCACTCATACCAACTATTGCAAAAAACTATTACACAGAAAGGTGGGTAAACTATGAACAAAGCGATAACAAAATTTCTGACATTCACAAAGGTACTGTACGTTAAATGGATTATGGGTGAATGTAGACACTTCTGTTGTGTATGTAAATTTCACAATCAGTGTTTCGATAACTTAGAATACGACGTACTCAAAAGATTAGAAGATGACGGTAAATAATTTAAAGGGGTAAGGTACGAAACCTTACCCCTTAGTATATCTCAACCACACGCAACGAATGAAGCGAACAGCGAATTCGACAAGCTGTTAGGGGTTATATTTCACACCTGCTGTCCTAACACACTCAACACCGAATACGTGTGTAGATACCTAGTATTTCAAAGCTGATAACACAGCTTCCTTACAAATCATATTCTTAAATCTGAAACAACCTCTTTCAAAAAGGAAACGCATATTTTGAATAAAGAAATCATTTCTTTTAAGCATTACATAGTTCACATTATGGTCTTCCGTAGTGGTTGTAATCTTAGTAGGGAATGTACGGTCAGGTTTATCATCACAATAGACATAACCCAGTTCCCCAAACTCTTTTAGACCGTATTCATTGTTCTTATATTTAAGAGTAGCAATATACCTGCTATTTCCGTCAGGTTTTTCGATAAAAGATTTGTTATCATTCAAGTACACAGCTTCGGTAGAATAAGCAACATAATCATTCATCTTAAATGCCCTGTTAAATGCACTGTTCTTTTGTGCTTCACTTGCAGATTTATTGAAACCCTGTTCAAGTACAAATCCGTCACCCTTTAGGAACTTAGTATCATCCTTTAGCCTATTGGAAATACCCATTTCTACGTAATACGGATTAAGGATTGTTACAGGGTTTGATACCATATAGGTTGGTACATAACGCACCTGCTCACCTTGTCCTCTAGCGATTGACGTATGAATACTTATAAGTTTCCTAAGTTCATCAGGGCAATAGTGATTTGTTTCAGACTGAAATTCATCAAACAGTAACCTGCTTACATCAGAAAACAGATGACTGTATTTCTTATATTGGTCAGCATTATTAAGTGCGAAACTGTAACCACAAGGTTTATCATCATAGAACAGTTCATAATACTTACCTTTCATTCTTCTTTTAGCTGTAAGTTCGTGACCTCTAAAGAACAAACCACGAATATCCTTAAAGAACTTATCTGCTGTATCTTCAAGTTCATAGTCGAACCTGTAGATAAGACCAAATTTTTCGTGACTGTCAACAAAACGGTTTACACATAACCTATTGAAATATGTAGTCTTACCTGCTGACCTATTAGAAGTACACATAAAGATTTCAGGTTTGTTTCCGTTTATGTCACGCATTGATAGTAGTTTAGTACCTGTATAAAATTCTTCCATAGTATTAGTTCCTTTCTTATAGATAATTATATCACAATGCTTGCATATTAGCAAGAAATATGGTATAATTAGATGTAAAAATATTGAAAGGGGTGGTCAGGATATGACACAGTTTGCACCTGTAGGAGTAGCACTAGTATTCAATGCTATAGATATAGTGAGTGGTATCATAGCAGGTATCAAGAACAAGAACATACAGTCAAGCAAGTTACGTGACGGATTATTCAAAAAGGTAGGTTTCATTTTCTGCTATATATTAGCATGGTTGGTTGACACACAGGGTTCTCTGATAGGTTTTCAGATTAGTGTGCAAATTCTTCCTATTATAATACTCTATGTTTGTACAACAGAAGTTGTTTCAATTATAGAGAATATATGCAGAATAAATCCTGACCTGTTACCTGACAAACTTATGGCACTCTTTAATATTCAAAAGGAGAACAAGTAATGAAGATAATAGACGTATCACATCATCAGGGAATTATTGATTGGGATATAGTACGTAAACAGGACGTTAATGGTGTTATAGTAAGAGCAGGGTACGGTAAAGGAAATGTTGACCGTTATTTCACTAGAAATTTTGGGAGTGTGAGAGGTTATGATTTTCCTTATGTTGGTGTATATTGGTTCAGTTATGCTTATTCGGTTGATATGGCAATTCGTGAAGCCGAAATAGTGTCACAGATGGTGAAACCATATAAAGATATGCTGAATTTAGGTGTGTACTTTGATTGGGAATATGACAGTATGCAATACATGAAAAAGAATGGTGTCAATCCTAACAAAACACTTATCACCAACATGAACCTTGAATTTTGCAAAACAGTTGCAAAGAATGGTTTAATTGCAGGTTATTATCTTAACGAAGATTACAAGAAAAATTGGATAGATGTAAATAGACTACATGGTTTCAGACAATGGTATGCACGTTATTCTTCAAAGGCTAAACCTGAGAACGCATATTTACATCAGTATAGTTCACAGGGTAAGGTAAAAGGTATCACAGGTTACGTTGATATGAATAAACTACTTGCACCGAAAACTGTATACGAAGTAGCTTGCGAAGTATTAGCAGGAGAGTGGGGTAACGGTGTTACACGTAAGAATAAACTAGAGTCAGCAGGATATAACTACAGAGAAGTACAGGATATGGTTAATTCACTTTATCACATGCAGATTACAGGATTTTAACTATGGCAAGTAATGTAAGTGTATACGTAGTATCCGCAATATGCGGTAATATGTGGCAAGAGAGCGGTATCAATAGCGGTATATGGGAAAACCTACAAGTTGGTACATGGACTGACCTTAACAAGGGTTTTGGTTTAGGACAGTGGACTAACACAGGTGGTGACACTCATGGTCGCTTATATCAGCTTAATGATTGGCTGACAAATAACGGTTATAGTGATGATAGTTTTTATGGTCAGCTTGATTACATTGAGGTAGAAGACGTATGGTTCAGACGTGGTGAAGCGTACAAATACGGTGACTTACAGGGGTTCTTAACTAGCCAGAGTACAGACCTTACTGATTTGACCCACGCATGGAATATAGGTTGGGAAGGCATACATGACGCAAGTTGGAATACAAGAGTACAAAATGCTTATAATGTTTTGGATTATATTCAGAACAACTATGACCCAAATAATACCTATACACCTGTGATAAGTAATTCTTACTTATCTAATGCAGACAGATATAACAATGCTTGTTGTATGTTTGACTATTGGAATGGTGGCTCACCGTCACCTGACCCACCAACACCTAGTAAGAAAAAGGGTATGCCCCTTTTCATGTATTTAAACCCATTTTTATAATAAGAAAGGAGTGATTTCTATGATATTCAAAGAGGGAACTTATGAACACGCTGACGGTTTCAAGATTATGGTTACCAAGGACGGACTGATTTTCCTGTCACCTGACGCACCTGCTTTCATTAACACAAAGGATTTCTTTGACCCTGAGAAGTGGACAAAGATAAAATAAGAGAGGATAAGATTATGGTTAAAACAAAAGATGAAATACTTGAAGCTATTAAGTCAAGAATTGGTGAAGATAATTCAGATGAAACAATAGCATTTTTGGAAGATATTACTGACACTCTTAATGATTATGAAGATAAAACAAAAACAGACACAGATTGGAAAGCAAAATACGAAGAAAACGACAAAGAATGGAGAAAACGCTACACAGACAGGTTCTTTAACAATGATAACGGTAATGGGGATAATGGTAGTGATGAAATAGATGAAAAAGAAGAACCTAAAACCCCTACCACGTTTGATGAATTATTCGGTGAAAAAGGAGAGTGATAAATATGGCAAGACGAATTGCAAACAGTACGCTTAATGCGTCAACATTGGATATACTTAATGTTATCAGGGCAAATGCCTCTTATGATTATCAGCAGAATGTACCTGCTGTTGAAACGGCTAATGACATACCAAAGGTAGGTGAGATTATCTATGGTACACCTGCTTTTGCTAATCAGTTCCTTAATGCGTTGGTCAACAGGATTGCAACTGTACGTATTCAGAGTGCAACCTTTAACAACCCTTACACAGCACTCAAAAAGGGTTATCTTGAGTTCGGTGAAACTGTCGAAGATATTTTCGTTGGTATCATCAACGCTGTAGAGTACACACCTGAAAAGGGTGCAGAAAGGGAGTTCAAGCGTTCACTTCCTGATGTTAAGTCAGCGTTCCACGTAATGAATTGGAGAGTTATGTACCCTGTAACGATACAGGATGAAGACCTCTATCAGGCATTTATGTCACTTGACGGTGTTACAAGCCTTATCGCTAATATTGTAGAGCAGGTTTACACTTCGGCAGAGTATGACGAGTTCTTACTTTTCAAGTACCTGCTTATCAAGGCAATCAGCAAGGGCAAGTTTGCACCTATTTCAATCGGTGCAGGTACAGACCTTACAATAGCTGCTGAAAAATTTAGAGGTACTTCTAACCTGTTACCTTTTATGTCTAAAGAGTTCAACGAAGCAGGTGTAAGGACTACCACACCTAAGAACAGACAGGTTATATTTATGGACGCTCAGTTCAATGCTAGCTTTGACGTGCAGGTGCTTGCAAGTGCTTTCAATATGGACAAAGCAGATTTCATGGGCAGGCTTCATCTTATTGACGATTGGACAAGTTTCGACAATGAGCGTTTTGAGATAATCAGGGCAAACTCTGACGGTATTGAAGAAGTGACCACCGAAGAGTTGGCACTCATGGCAGATGTTAAGGCTGTTATTCTTGATGAAAGATGGTTTCAGGTTTACGACAACAAGAACAAATTTACTGAAAAGTATGTTGCTTCAGGTTTGTACTGGAATTACTTCTACCATACATGGAAGACAGTTTCAAACAGTCCGTTCTCAAATGCGATTGTCTTTGTTACCTCTAGTGCTTCAATCACATTACCTGCTACGCTTACCGTTACGGTTGCAGGCAAGGATGTAAGTGATGTGGCTACTACGCTTAACCTGTTAGTAAGTGAAGATGCAAGCCTTGCACCGTCAACCTATCAGTTTGTTCAGACCGAAGATATGGTTGATGATATGATTGCTATGCACCCTTACGGTGGTGTGATTATCCCTGCTAGTGCTTACGCAGAAGCAGATGTAGATATATCACTCGATGTGGTTATCAATGGTACACACTATACTTCACAGGAAACTACGTCAGGTGAGGGTCAGGACGCTGTAACTGTAGACAACACTATTTCAAATGCAAGTGCTGTAGGTGATACGGTTACACTTACAAAGGTAGTTGCAGGTTCATGAGAATAACTAAACAGGGGTAGCTTATAGGCTATCCCTGTTATAATATGAGGTAGAAAATATGGAGATACAACCGAATACCGATATAAGATTATTACATAATGTACCTTTGGACACTAGCTATGACCATACTATTTACTTTGCTAGTGCTAGTGACCAATACACGTACTTTGCAGGTTTGACAAAATATACGCTGTCTGCTCAGACCTATCAGAGGGTAAATAAGGGTAAGGCTAGAGTGGCTAAATTAGCTGATGATATTTACGATTGTAATTATATGATGTTTCGTAATACTACATTCGGTACTAAGTGGTTTTATGCGTTCATTACAAGTATTGAATATGTGAACAATGAAACGTCAGAGATTAGTTACGAACTTGACCCTATGCAGACATGGTGGTTTGATTTCACAGTTGATGATTGTTTTGTTGAACGTGAACACCCTGTAAGTGACGCATTATTTGAAAACTTAGTTCCCGAAAATCTTGAATTAGGTGACTATGAAGTAATAATGAGTAATGCGTTTGATATGAACCAACAGGGTATAGCTATGATGGCTACGAAAGATTACTACCTTAGTCCTGCTCACGGTGATGTGTATGATAATGTATTTACACCACTTCATGTGGGTATTGCATTAGATGTATCAGCACAATCAGGTAATTCTCTTGTAGATACTTATGTACAAGCAGGTCAGGAAGACGCTATAGTTTCTATGTACCAATTTCCGCTTAAATTCGGTATGGCAAGTGTACAATATTTTGACCACTCTATAGGGTTTCAAAATAACTTAGGTGGGTATATACCAAAAAATAACAAATTGTTCTCTTATCCTTATTCGCTTGTAGTAGCTACCAATTTTAATGGTGAAACCGCAGAATACAGGTGGGAACAGTGGGACGCTGACCATATTGGTGAGTTCCAAGTAGCAGGTACAGGAATGGGTGAGCCTTGTGCTTTCATTTATCCTAAGAATTATCGTGGTAAAGGTAGAGATTGGGATAGCGGTATTACGTACAAGGGATTTCCTGCTATTCCGTTCGGTGGTGACGCTTTTAAGGCATTTTGGGCACAAAATAAAACTAAACTAGGTGTTAGTACAGGTTTAGGAATAGGTGGTATGCTAGGTGTTGCAGGTTTGATAGGTTTAGGTATAGTTACTGGACCTATGGCTATTGCAATGGGTATAGGTGCAATCGGTGCAGGTGTTGGTGCTGTCGGTAATCTTGTTGGTAAAATTACAGACGCACAAAGAGTTCCGCCACAGGTACATGGTTCTATGACCGCTGATTACTTAAATGCAGGCATGAATAAGAACTATTTTGACTTACAGGTTGTTACAATTCGTGCCCCTTTTGCAAGAGTAATAGATGATTACTTTACTAAGTATGGATATGCGGTTCATAGAGTAAAAAGACCTAACATGAATAGTAGACCACATTGGAACTTTGTAAAGACAGTAAGTGCTACCATTACAGGAAGTATACCTGCTGATGATATGAAAAAAATCTGTAGCATATTTGATAACGGTATAACATTTTGGAAGAATGGTAGCGAAATAGGAAATTACGGTCTTGATAACAGACCGTCATAAGGTGGTGAAGCTATGAGCAAAAAGAGAGCAAATATAACAGAATTTGAGAACAGCTTATTGCTCAATAACCGTACCTATTATCAGTATATTGATAGGCTAACAGAATTGGCAATAAGCAGAATAATATGGCATGACTTACCTGATACAGTTGATGAACGTTATCTTGAACTACACTTGTTCACTGACGGTCAAATGATTTACTTCAATGATGAAGTAATAGGTAACTTATGTCTGAACTGTACAATGACAGGTAGATTTGACGTATATGGGTATCCTATTTTGCGTAGAGCGTACTCGGCATATAACAACTATCAGAAGATGTTGAAGCCTGATAATAGCGTTGTAATCTTTAATAACCTGTTACGTACAAATAGTATTTTGGATGTAAAAATGTTTGCACTACGTTTGTACAATATCGACAGAACTATTGACATAAATGTTAATGCACAAAAAACACCTGTCTTGATTGTGTGTGACGAGTCAGAACGTCTTACTATGCAGAATGTTTATAAGCAATGGCAGGGCAATGAGCCTGTTATCAAAGGTGATAAAAACCTTAATGTTAAGGGGATTACAGTGCTGAAAACTGACGCACCTTTTGTTGCTGATAAGTTGTACGAATTGAAGTGCAATATATGGAATGAAGCCTTGACGTATCTCGGTATCAGTAATATTACTGTGAATAAGAAAGAAAGGTTGATTACTGATGAAGTAGAGCGTAATCAGGGTGGTGTACTTGCTAATAGGTATCCATTCCTTAATCCTAGGGAAAAAGCTGTAAAGCAGATAAATAAGATGTTTGGTACTAATATTAGTGTTGAATATCGTGAGGATTGGAGTGACTTTGATTTATCAATGCCTGATGTTGAAGAAAGGGTGGTGGTTGATAATGGCTAAGTATACAACATTGGTACGAAGTATATGTGAAGCAAAGGGTGGATTTGATGAAGAAATGGGTGCAAGTCATGTTGACGCTGTTATCGGTGTAGCGTGGAATGATATTTTTACAACTAACTGTCCGTTCTTTGATGAAACATATAGAGCTGTTCTGTGTAAGAAGATTTTGAAACACTACTATATGAAAGAGATAGGGTATGAAACTGTAGGTTTGTGGCAGATGGCTATGAACAGGAAGTTAGAAGAGATTATGCCCTATTACAATCAGTTGTACAGAAGTGAGTTGATTGAATTTAATCCTATGTACAACATGGACTTGCAAAAATCTAGGAGTATAGCAGGTTCAAAAACAGGTTCAAGTAGTGGGTCAGGTGGTACTAGCTTTACGGAAACAGTTAATGACACTAAGCAGACAACAGATAATGAAAGTAAGAGTGTAGCTAGTAGAAACACAGAGGAAATAGATACTACAGGAAGTGAAACCACAAGAGATACAAGTGTAGCCGAGGGAAGTGATAGCACAACTACAGGCAGAGATGTTACTGTTAATGAGGATACAAATGTTATAGATACAGGTGCAAAAAGAGATGCCTATAGTGATACACCACAGGGTACTATTACTAATGTAGAAGATAACGCTTATCTGACTAACTTTAGGAAGATTACTGATAACAGGAGTATAGTAACTGATGACGATACAGTAACAAATGAAGATATAACAAGTAGTGGAAGTAGTAATTATAGTAGTACAGATAATGGTACAAAGAGTACAAGCGGAACTAAGGACAGTGTTTTAATTGGTTCTGAAAATACTATTAAGAATAATACGGTTAACGAATTAGACAGCAAAACAAAAACAAATACAGGTACAAATAATAATCAATCAAGTAATACTCTTGCTACGACAGAGAATTATATTGAACACGTAATAGGTAATAACGGTAGTTGGAACTTTAGTAGACTGTTACAGGATTTCAGGGATACATTCTTGAATATTGATATGATGGTCATAAATGAGTTCAAAGGTTTGTTCATGGGATTGTGGTAAGGTGTTACTTATTGACATTAAGAGTGTAATGTGATATAATTAAGTGTAATGTAAAAATCCTATTTGAAAGGAGTGATTAAATATGCCTATTACACCAAATCCACCTGCTGATTATACCCCTACAATGGGTAATTACAAGGAATTAAGACCGTTCAGATTTTGGTGTCAGAAAGTGCTTCCTTTGGTTTATGATGATAGTTTAAGCTATTACGAGTTACTGTGTAAGGTTGTGGACTATTTGAATAAAACTATGGAAGATGTTGATACCTTACATACGGACGTAGAAAATTTGCATACAGCTTACGAAGAATTACAGGCTTATGTGAATAGTTATTTTAGCACGTTGGACGTACAGGAAGAAATAAATAACAAACTTGATGAAATGACTGAAGACGGTACACTTACAGCTTTAATAAGTGCTTATGTTGACCCTATTTATGAAGCATACGAAGAAGAAATAAACACACAGATAGCTACACAAAATACTACTTTAAATACACAGAATAGCAGATTAGCTGTACTAGAAACACGCATGGACGGATTTACAAGATTAGCTGAAGGAACTACAACTCTTGACGCTGAAATTATTGACGCACGTATTGGAGTTGACGGTACAGTATATAACAATTTAGGTACAGCTATTAGAACACAAATCGGTAATATAGATGATACCTTAAATGTGTACATAAATCAGTTAGACTACAGCACTGCTTCGGGTTACGTTAACTATCAAACAGGTGCAGAAGCAACCTCAGATTTTTATGTTGTAACTGATTACATTGAATGTGACAGCATAAATGTAGGTGTTAACACTTATGTAGAGAATGATTATTCAGGAATATGTTTCTATGATGTAAACAAGAATTTCATCAGTGGTTATAACCCTTATGCAAACAATAATACATTAGTAGAAATAGTAAAACCTAACAATGCTTATTATGTAAGGATAAGTTGCAGAGTAGGACACACTAATGTACTGAAAGTAGTATTAGCTAGAACATCAGACATATTACTAAGACTTAACAACATAGTTTCAAAAACTATCAATCCTTCAAGAACAACACAATTCACTAACAATAAGTATATAAAATACTCTACAGGAGAAGTAATTGATATTGAAAATCCTATTTTCTATGCTTCGGATTATGTAGACATTAGTAGAGCAAACGAAGTAGATATATA
>JAEIGA010011367.1_pt1 | contig 13520 bp, 10 predicted proteins | sample 9270691 | NCBI WGS metagenome assembly JAEIGA01 (sample SAMN17057246, study PRJNA624740) | gut metagenome | biome: biome; isolation source: fecal sample | host: Bos grunniens | place: China: Xizang | collected 2019
ATGTGGCCCACCATGACTGTTTTTGCGCCCTTGTCGATCAGTGTCTTGTAAACTTTGCCGTAGCTTTCCATCCAGGCTTCGCAGGAAAGGGAGTTGATGCTGGTCAAAATATGCTGATCACGCTCGTCCACACCGTCGCCGGGGAAATGCTTGATGGCAACGGCTACATCGTTTTCGTCTGCGCCATCCATATAGCGGCTGGCAAACGCGATCACCTGATCCGCATCGGAGCCAAAGGTACGGGTATTGGTAATCGGGTTATGGAAATCCATATCGATATCCACAATGGGAGCAAAGGACCAGTTAAGGCCCAGCGCAGCACCCTCTGAGCAGGAAACACAGCCCATGCGGTAGCCATTTTCGCTATCTCCGGTGGCTGACACCGCCATAGGGCAACCAAAGCTAGTACCCTCCATAGCGATACCGCTTCCACCGGCTTCTGTGTTGGCTGCAAGGAGCAGCGGAATCTTGGCAAGATTCTGAATCGTGCGATGGGTATTTTGGATGTATCCTGCAGGACCCATACGGTACATCATGCCGCCTACACCGATATCCCGGATCATGTGACTAAGTGCACCGGGATCATCCGTAAAGCCCATGGGACAGAAAACTTGGCCGGCCTTTTCTTCCAACGTCATGGATGCCAAAGTTTTTTCTACCCAGGCTATCTGGGCATCCTTTAAGTAAAAGGGATTCCCCTTTAAATCAATCATGGATCATTCCTCCATTTTGGAAATCAGCCTCTTTCTGCATGGAAAGAGGCTGCTGTTTATTTCACTCGCCAAGCGAGAATCATTCCGTTTTATTTTCGGATCGGCCGCAGCAGGGCCTTGATCCGATGTTCATTGCTGAGATAGATCAGGAACAACACCAACAGCACCGCATTGATGATAGACTGGGTAGAAGCCTTTATCTCGTTGCTGAACACCGCAAAGGTGGAATTCAGCATGGACATACACAGCGCAGCCAGGAAGAAACCCAGCTTTTCATTGGAAAAACGGCTGATATAACCGCCAATGAACATGGGCAGGAAAGCGGTGAACATGATTCCGATAGAACCGAAGTTCAGCGCGCTGGTATCGATATTGGTGGTACGCACAGCGTACAAAAAACCTACCACGCCCATCAAACCACCGCAGATGGTATAGCAGGCAATGGCGTTCGGCACTTCTCGAATGCCGGTATCCACAGCTACCTTCTGGCCTTCCTTCAGCGCCCGATAGTTACAGCCGAAGCGTGTATGGTCAAAAATATAGATGGTAAGCGCCAAAGCTGCCACAATGATAATAGCGGAATAGATCCAAGTATTGCGGCAGGCGGCCATAGAACTGTTTTGTACTTCCGCCATGAGATAGCGGCCTTGGGTAATGGTGAAGGTGATACCTTCGTAAATGAGGGTCACACCCAGAGAAGTGATAATGGGAGGAATACCCAGGGAAACATAGATCACACCGGACAGCAGGCCTAAAACAACACCGCTGATCACAGTAATCACAAACATGAGCGGTGCACTTCCCGCGCCACCTGCCAAAACGGCATAGGAAACCTTTGCGCCGATGACAGAAGAAAGGGTCATAATAGCACCCAGAGAGAAATCAAAACGGCCACTGTTTAAGTTGATGGACAGGGCCATAGTGGTGATCATCACGATAGCGGTATAGGACACGAAGTTATTGAAGCCCAATGCCGTATCAATCATACGTCTGCCGCCTAGCGCGCACAGTGTCAGCAGAATCACCGCCACGATCACGGGGATGGCAAGGGTACCGACGATCCTTTTGCCCAAATGATTTTTCAGTTGATTGCCCATAATCTTGCCTCCACATTTTTTTGCCTTCCGGGGGCCGAAGCCCCCGGATTTTTAGAATCAATCACTTTACAATAGCTGCAAACTGCTCATAAGTGATGCCTTCGCCGATGACAGTGTCCAGGATTTCCGTGCTGATGATGGGCTTGTCACCCTGGTCAGCACCATAGCACTCATCGAAGGAAGCGGCATCGGTGGCCACCAGGTAGCTCTGGCTGATGGACAGAGCATAGCCCTCAGCAGTGCGAATGCCATTGCCGTTGACAGCATTGATAACAGCAGCGAAGATGGGGCCAACGGAAGAAGCATACTTACCAGCCAAATACTTCAAAGAGCCTTCCTTGATGTTCTTGCCGTTGCCGGAGGTGAAGGAGTCGATGTCGGAGTAGGGAACACCGGCGCCATTGAGCATGTCAGCGAAGAAGGTGGTAGCCATGCCGACGGAGATGAAAGCATCGATACCAGCGCCCATAGCAGCGCCCAGCTCATCCCACATGGTGTCGGAGTAACCGGCGATGTAGTGGGTCACGGCGATTTCACCGGCCACAGCGTTCAGATCGAAACCGGCATACAGCTGACCAGCGATGGCTTCCATCTCGGAAGCGCCGTTGTAGGTCAGGCCCAGACCAACCAGGACACCGGCCAGACGGTAAACGTGCATGGGGTTAGGGACGAAAGCGCCGTAGATGCCGACCTTCTTCACACCCTGCTCCTTGAAGTGCTTGCCCATAGCAACACCAGCCTCAAACTCGGTGGTCATGCTGGGGCCGATCTGGCCGACGAAATACTCGTTGGACTTGTACTGCTCATACAGAGCCTCGTCCATACCGGAAGCGATGGCATAGTACATTTTGTACTCGGCGCAGGTCTCAATCTGGCTGGCACGATCGCTGGCAGCCAGGGAGATGATAGCATGGTAGCCCTGGGCAGCAAATGTCTCGATAGCGGCCTTCTCAGCAGCGGCATCTTCCAGCTGCTCGGTGTAGGTCAGGGTTACATTGTAGTGGGGTGCCAGGTACTCCTCGTAGTAAGCGCGGAAGGCCAGAGCCTCTTCGCCACTGACGTCGGCGACCAGAACACCGATCTTGATTTCCTTGGGCTCCTTGCCACCGGCACAGGCAGCCATAGACAGCACCATAACCAGAACCAGAAGCATTGCGATGATTTTCTTCATTGTGTTTTCCTCCATTTTTTATTTTTAACGCTTTGCGCGTTAGTTTACCGAGCAAGGAGTTTGGTGCGATAGTTTATGCCAGTGATATAAACCACTGCCAGGAAGAATACCGCGCTAACGATCTGGCTAATACCGTAGCCGGCATTGCCGCTGATCAACATTTTGAGAATGTTGTTCAGCAGGATGTAGGAGAAGCCGCCCATCAGTGCGGAATAAATCCGGGAACGGGGGCCACCGGAAATCGGCATGCCGCCAAAAACGATGGCAACGATCACATTCATGCCAATACCGCCGGCAGTGGTAGCCGTTACGGACGGTGTATACACCAATGTCAAAAACGCGCCCAGGCCCACACCGATACCTGCCATGACGAATGCCAAAATAGCATAACGGTCTGCCCGAATACCGCTGAGCTTGGCGCAATTGGGATTGCCGCCAAGAAATTTTAGTCGACGGCCCAACTTGGTAAAATTGAACACGAAAATGCACAATGCAGCATAGCTCAGTAGCATCATCAGCTTAAAAGGGATATTATCCAAAGGCTTGACCAGTGCGTTAGGAATACTAATACCGCCTAAAGCACCGCCGTTGACGGAAATGATCTGGCTGGCAACCGCTGTCAGCACACTCATCATGGCAACCGTAGTGACAAATACAGGAATGTGGAAAACGGATGCCAAAACGGAGCTGAGCAGGCTGCAGCCAATGGCAACGCCAAAGATCACTGCGATCATCACGGGAAGAGATTCCGTGGCATTGTAAGCCATAACGCCCAAGGTTGCGCTGAACAGAGTAGATGCGCCCAGGCTGATATCAAAGGAGCCAAGAGAATAGATAAAAATAGCGCCGGTGGCCACCACCGCCAGGACAACACCTTCGTTGAGGATCTTTTTTAAATAAATATCCAACCGAAAGCCGTTGCTTTTGACCAAAATGCAAAGCACGGTGAACAGCACCAGCAGTGCCACAGCAGGCAAAAGGGTGATCAGCAACTGCTTGCGTTGGTAAGATTTGAGGACGGCTTCTTTTTCAAAAGTCTTTTTCATAACCACACCGCCTTAGATCATGTACTTGATGATTTCCGTATCGGAAAGATCTTTGCTTCTGGGGAATTCCTTCATTATGCGGCCGTCTTTCATAATAATCAAACGGTCTGCCATACCCATCAGCTCCGGCATTTCCTCGGAAATCATCAAAATGGACTTACCCTGCTGCTTCAGCTGCACCATCAGCTGATACATGGCCCGCTTGACACCAATGTCTACGCCACGGGTGGGGCAGTCTAAAATCAAAATATCAGAATCCCGGCCGATCCATTTGCCGAAGACTACCTTCTGCTTGTTGCCGCCGGACAGTTGCGACACCTGCTGATCCCGGTCTGCACACTTGATTTCCAGAGCCTGGATCTGTTGATCTACATACTGCTTTTCCTTGCTATCCAGTACCAGGAAATTTTTTACTGCGAATCGCTCCATACCGGCGATGGCGATGTTATCCCGAATGCTGGCACTAAGGGTCAACGATTCTGTATCACGATCCTTGGCTACATAGCCGATTCCCTGTTTCATAGCAACGGTTTCATCGGTAATGCGCACACCGCCGACCGTAACAATGCCGGAAGCAGCACGCCGGGCACCAAAGAGGATTTTTCCCAAGTCGTGCATACCGCAATGGGACAGGCCGCCAATACCAACGATCTCACCTTTGCGCAGCTGTAGGCTTACATCCTCCAACATACCGGGCAGGTAGATATGCTCTGCGGTCAAAGTAACTTCTTCCATGTGAGAAGGTGCAAAATCGCTGCGGTAGTAGTCGCCTTTCAGTTCTCTGCCAATCATGCTGGTACGGATCAGATCCTCGTCAAACTCTTCTTTTTGGAAGGTGCGGATCAGATGGCCGTCCCGCAGCACGGTTAGTGTATCGCAAACGGAGATGATCTCGTCCAGGTCGTGAGAAATAAAGATGACAGCCCGGCCTTCATCCCGATACTGCTTCATAATGTGGTAGAGGATCTCACGGCCATCCTGAGAGAGGGCGGTGGTGGTCTCGTCCACAATCAAAATCCGGGGATTTTTCATAACCACCTTGGCGATCTCCACCAACTTGCGGGTCTGAAAATCCAAAGTGTCCATCATCATGTGGCCGCGCACATTCTTTACGCCAATGTTGTCCAGCACAGCATCGGCCGCCTTGTTCATGGCAGCTGTACTGACCGGGCCCTTGCCACCCCAAATGCGGAATTGATCCACTTCGGCCAGAAAAATATTCTCCGCTACTGTAATGCCGGCAATGGTGCCGCTCTCCTGCACGATGATGCCGATACCTTTTTGCAGCGCATCGATCATACTCCTGGGCTGCCAGGTCTCCCCCTGGAAAATCATTTCGCCTGTGTCGCATTTTTGCATACCGGCAGCAATGGTGGAAATGGTGGATTTTCCGGAACCGTTTTCACCGATCAGGCCCCGAATCTCACCGGGATATACAATTAATTCCACGTCGTCCAGCGCAACGGTGCTGCTGAAGCATTTGCGGATGTGCTTCATTTCCAAAATGGGGGTTTTCATAAAATCACCTCGTGATTTTATTGTATCTTTTTTCGAAAATAAGCACTATTTGTATTTTTTCTGCTTTATCTTAAAATTTTACGGTTTTTAAGCCGTAAAAAATGTACAACCCCCAAAATTTCGTTATTCTTTTTCAACTGGTTAAATTTCCTTTACTTTTGGAAGAATTGCGAAATTCAGAACGCCTAAAACTGTGCAAATAAAACAATCGGCGGATTCCACCATCGAAAATCCGCCGTATTCAAAATAAATCATAAAAAGAAAATGAGTATGTCACTTTGCATAAGAAGCATTGATCTTTTATGTTTTTATGTAAAAACAAATTGGGATTTACCTTGATTTTTTAATCTATTCCCCTTATAATCCTATCATCAGGAGGGGATGACTATGCGCAAACATTATGAGATCGCCAACTTTGAGACATTTATGCCGTTACGGTGCATGCTACACCAACTTGGCCAGATTGAGTCCCATAAGCATGATTATTTTGAAATTGATTTGATCCTCAGCGGCCATTGCACCATGGTGGTGGAAGACAAAAGCTACCATCTGGGACCGGAGGATGTGATCTCGGTGGATCCATATACACCTCACGAGTTGCGGGGCAGCGATTGTGTTCTAATTTGCGTGCAGTTTGAGCAATCACCCTTCGTCCAGCTGCTTCCGGAACCTCAGCACCCGCATTTTTTCTGCAACAGCGCCGTGCAAGGAAACAATGCCGCCTTTGATACGATTCGTACGCTGATCGCTCGGCTAGTGAAGAATAATGCCGACAAGCAGCAGGGCTATGAGCTGCGCAATTGTTCTTACATCTATGATTTCATGGATGTGATGTACAATAATTTCCGCATCAGCCGCACCAAAGCCCAGGATATGCAGGAGCACCGCTATTCCGTCCGTATTGCCCATATCTCCCGGCTGATCCAGGAACACTATATGGAAAATCTTTCACTATCCCAGCTGGCAGATATGGTCCATCTGTCTGCGCCCTATCTTTCCAAGTTTTTCGATCAACAATTCGGCATGACTTTCCTGACATATTTGACCCAGGTTCGGCTAAACCATGCGGTAAATCTGCTGCTTACCAGCAATAAGATCATCGAAGATGTTTCTGCCGAGAGCGGTTTTCCCAACTCCCATGCCTTTGTGCAGGCCTTTAAAAAGGAGTATGGTGTTCTGCCCAGCGTGTACCGCCGCCAAAACCGAGAGAAAAAGCAGAATCAGCCCATGCCGCTTTCTGTGGAGCAGCACGATTATCTGGCGGGCCTAAAGAAATATCTGGAACCTGTAAATACGTTTTCCGCGCCGACCAATGCCATTAGTTGCAATATTCAAATAGATGCGGGTGGAGATACAAAACCGCTGAAACACACCTGGCGTAACATTATGACTGTTGGCTGCGCTGCGGATTTGCTGATCGGAGATATCCAGGAGTTGGTGCGCCGCACGAAAAAGGAGATTGGCTTCCGGTATATCAAGTTTAGCGGCATTGTATCGGACGAGATGCATGTCTACACAAAAAACGGACAGCAAGAAATTTATAGCTATGCTTACATCGATAAGATATTTGATTTCCTCATGGAGATCGACCTAAAACCCATTGTGCAGTTCTCTTTTATGCCATCTGCGCTTTCTAAGGATCCCAATCGCCGGCTTTTCGGACAGCTTGTCAGTGAGCCTGCGGACTTGGCGGCGTGGCGGAAACTGGTTACTGCCGTAACACAACATTTATTGGAGCGTTATGGTGAAGAGGAAGTACGCACCTGGTATTTTTGTGTTTGGTCACAGCCAGATACACCCCAAAGCATGTTCGGTTTTTCTTCGAATGAGGCATTCTATGAATTCTACCAGCAAACCTGGCTGGCCGTAAAAGACTGTAATCGCCGCCTTTCCTTCGGCACACCGCCTACCTTTTATATTGCGGAAAATAATTATGAGAACTGGTATATCCCGTTCCTGCGCTGGTGTAAAAGCAATGGTTGTATGCCGGATTTTCTCAATTTCCACTATTACGATACGGCTTTGGTGCAAAACGCGGTAGACAGCAAAGACCTTTTTGGCTTTGTGTACTCTATGACCCTGCGCAGCGTTCCTGACGGTTTCCGTACATTTGTAAACCAGGTTCGCTCTGAGCGAGAAAAGCTGGGTCTGCGTGGCAATCCTATTTTCTTAACAGAATGGAATAATACCCCCTCTCAGCAGGATCTGCTCAATGACACCTGCTTCAAATCCTGCTACATTGTCAAAAATATTTTAGAGAATTACGACAAGCTCGATGGCTTCGGCTATTGGTCGCTGACCGATTGGATGGGGGAAGCCCCGCTCCCGAAAGCGCAGTTCTTTGGTGGCTTGGGATTGTTTACAGTTAATGGAATTCCAAAAGCCAGCTACTATGCCTTGTGGCTCTTGCGACAATTGGACGGCAATTTTGTAGGCAGTGGCGACGGGTGGTTTGCCACAAAGCGAGGCGAAACATACTCGGTTTTGCTCTATAATTACCGCCATTTCTCCCATTTGTATGCCCTGGGTGAGCGGTTTGACATGACATTTACAGATCGGTATACACCTTTTGATCCGGTTCAAAATTTGGACGTTCACATTACACTAAGTGATGTCAAGAACGGTAAATACGTCGTCCGTGAAACGGTTTTAAGTCGACGCAGCGGTTCCGCCTTTGACCGTTGGGTGGAGATGGGTGCCCTGGAGCTTGACACCCAGCGGGAATATAAGGCCCTGGAAGCCCTATCTACCCCGGCTTGCAGCAAATATATGACGGTCACCCAGAATCATACTTTGGAGTTGGACGCTATGTTAGATATGCTAGAAGTGCGGCTCATAACGATTGAACCTACAAAGCAATAAGCGTGTATAAGCTGTTGCCATATTTCCCAAGCTATAGCTCGTGAGAGTGCGGCGCGGACACAAGCGTTCAACAAAAGCGTGAAGCCTGTTTAAAATCCCATAAGGGAAAACATAAGGGAAAACCGCATATTTTCCCTTTACAAAACAGAGTGAAACGCAACATTTTCCCTTTACAAAACAGAGTGAAACGCAACATTTTCCCTTTACAAAACAGAGTGAAATGCAACATTTTCCCATCAAAAGTTCATAAAAAAAGAAAAACACCGTGTTTTCTCAACAAAAACACGGTGTTTTTCTGGCAGGGGCACTAGGACTTGAACCCAGAGCCTACGGTTTTGGAGACCGCCGCTCTACCAATTGAGCTATACCCCTATGTAAATATAAAGGGCGTTTCCGCCCGTATTGTAGGTGGTGGGCCCTCAGGGATTCGAACCCGGGACTATCCGGTTATGAGCCGGAGGCTCTAACCAACTGAGCTAAGGGCCCGTTTCGATGTGCCAGAGCACCATCAGCGAGGGCTATTGTATCATTTTGCTGGCTGATTGTCAAGCATTTTCTTTGCTTTTTCAGGGCAAAAAATCACCATCCGGGTGGATGGTGATTTTTAATGTCAATTATCCGCTGTCGGCAACTTGCTGCGGCGGCGCCGGCGGCGATGATGGGTCGGACGCTGATTGCCCTCGGGATCAGCCTTTTCCGCCCGTTTGGCATAGGCTTCAGCAGCTTCAGAAGTAGCCTCATATGTCAATCTGCTAACTCGGATTTTGTCATCTTCCTGGGTAGAAAGCCGAACACGGATCAAAAATTTCCCATCTTCAGGACACTGGGCCAGATCCATATACCGATGACCCGGCTGGGCAAACCAGCGGGTTCCCGTCATTTGTCCACCGCAAATGGGACAAATATTCTCCGGGCCGGACATCGCGGCCAGAGCCGCATGCTTATCATCAAAATCATGGTAGACCCGCCGGGCGATACAGCCAGGAAGCTCTGCGCCGTGGAAACCGTTTTCATGGTTCTTCAGCGCTTGATCATACTCCTGCATACCCTTCTGCAGGTCCAGCCGTGCGCAGATCAAAGCGGTGTGGTAGGCATCGCCCAGGGCATCGTGAGCAGGGCGGGTAGCTTCGATCTCGAATATCTCCATAGCTGTCTTCAGCGCTTTCTGTGCGTTAGAGCCGTCAGTCTGAGCGTTGAAGATCATTTGGGCATTATACCATCTTCCGGTCCAGCTTTCGTCCAGGCCAAAAAGCCTCAAATTTTCCCGCAGAATGCTGATATCATCAAAGCCCCAGGTCAGGAAAATAATATCTTCTCCACACCAACGCTTGAACGCATCCATAGCTTCCGGGAACGGAATGCCCTCTTCCATCAGCCGGCTTTCCTTGATACCGGTGAGTTTACTGACCCGGCGATTCAAACGGCGGTAATACTTGGGACGCACCATCACCTGAAATTCATCCTGCACTTCCCGGTTTTCCGAAACCCGTACAGCACCGATCTGGATGATTTCTCCGCGAATCGCCACTGGCAACACCTTTTTAGCGGAGGGAGATCCTGGCCAGGGCTGATTCCACTCCATATCCATAACAATAAAATCCATTACACTACCCTCTTTTATATTCCTACCTGTTATCATAGCACATTACAATAGGTTCTGTAAATAAGAAGTTGCATTTTTCTATATTTGTGTTGATTTTTTGTAGCACTATCGCTATAATGGTGGCAGTTTTTCATTAAGGAGATAGCCAACTATGGCATATAATCGAATTCTCACCATTCAGGATATTTCCTGCGTGGGTCAGTGCAGTCTGACCGTAGCGCTGCCTATTTTGTCCGCTTGCGGCATTGAAACTGCCATTCTTCCTTCTGCTGTTCTCAGCACCCATACCGCCGGTTTTACCGGTTTCACCGTCCGGGACCTAACGGAGGACATCCCTGCTATATCCGCCCACTGGCAAAAGGAAGGCATCCACTTTGACGCAGTTTACACTGGCTACCTAGGCAGTACCCAGCAGATTGATATGGTGGCTGATATTTTTGCCACCCTCTGCCCCGCAGGCCGAAAAATCGTTGATCCTGCTATGGCAGATAACGGCAAACTCTATCCTGCTTTTGACATGGAATATGTGGAGGCTATGAGGTCCCTGTGCGGCAAGGCAGACTTTGTCGTGCCCAACATCACAGAGGCCTGCTTCCTCACCGGTATGGAATACAAAACCGAATATGATCGGGAATATATCGATGCCCTCCTTTCCGGACTGACTGCCCTGGGCTGCAAAAACGTGATCCTCACCGGTGTTTCCTACGCACCCGGCAAGACCGGTGTAGTGGTTCTGGAAAATGGGAGCTATGCCTACTATGAGCACGAGAAACTGCCCAACTCCTGCCACGGCACCGGCGATATCTACGCTTCCGCCTTTGTGGGTGCTCTGATCCGGGGCAAGTCCGCCTACGATGCAGCCATGATCGCCGCCGACTATACTGTCGAATGTATCCGTACCACCGCTCGGTTGGACAACCACTGGTACGGTGCAGCCTTTGAGCCCGTGCTTTGCAAGCTGATCGAAGCTTTACAGTAAATGACAACCTGCCACACTTTTTGAATGTGGCAGGTTTTCTTTTGTTGCAAGTTATCCATTCCTATGGTACACTTTTCTTAAAGTTAAAAAAGGAGCGAAAAAGTATGATTTTTCTGCAATATCCCCCCTGTTCCACCTGCCAGAAGGCGAAAAAATGGCTAGATGACAACGGCATTGCCTACACTGACCGACACATTAAATTGCAGAATCCCACCTATGAAGAGTTGAAACTCTGGCATAAGAAAAGCGGCCTCCCTCTGCGGAAATTTTTCAACACCAGCGGTCTTCTTTACCGCTCTCTGGAACTGAAGGACAAGCTTCCCCAGATGACGGAAGAAGAGATGCTGCGGCTGCTGGCTTCAGACGGAATGCTGGTGAAACGACCCATGATTGTCCGGGATGACCTGGTGCTGATAGGCTTCAAGGCAGCCAATTGGGAACAAATGAAGGAGTAACAAAATGGAAATTTTGTATTCTGACAAAGATCTTGCTGTCATCGTTAAACCGGTTGGACTGGACTCCGAAGCCGAAGTGCCGTCTGCCATCCGTGAGGCGTTGGGCGGCGAGGTGTTTCCCATCCATCGCCTGGACAAAAATGTGGGCGGTGTCATGGTCTATGCCCGCACAAAAGCTGCCGCAGCAGCACTCAGCAAAGCGGTGCAGGACGGAACCCTGGTCAAGGAATATGTAGCCATAGTGAACGGACAACCTCCGGAAAGTGGAGATTGGACTGATTTTCTCTTCAAGGACAGCAGCAAAAACAAGGTTTTTGTAGTTAAAAAAGAGCGCAAGGGTGTCAAAAAAGCCCGTTTAGAATATATACGGCTCACGGAAGGTGAAGCCTCACTGGTGCAGATCCGACTTCACACCGGTCGCAGCCACCAGATCCGGGTGCAGTTTGCCAGCCGGGGTTTTCCCCTGCTGGGTGACCATAAGTATGGTGCCCGGGATGAACACACCGCCCCCAGGCTCTTCAGCTTTCGTGTCACATTCCCCTTCGGTGGAAAGGAACATTGCTACACTGCCCTTCCGGATTGGGCCATCGCAGAGAAGATTGGTTAACTTGCACAAAGTATTGGTCATTGTTTTTCTCTTCTTCATACTTATTTAATAAATACTCTATTGATTTTTCTTTTTTAGAGAACTATAATGAAGACAGATAGAAAGCATTTTCGATTATTTCTTTTCATTTTCCACCTCTCTTTTCTCTGCAGAACCCCGGTGCTGTCTGGTCAACAGCACCGGGGCAACTCTATGCAAAAAGCACGCTTTTTGACAAAAGCGTGCTTTTTACGTTACATATTGGCTTTGATGGTAGAGATCAGAATGTCGCCGGCCACCACACGGTCTTCCGCGGCGAAACCTTCGGCAAAATTATCAGAATAGATTACCTGCGCATTGGGTGGGAACTCCTCATCGCCCTGCCAAACAAGGATCTGGATGTGGTATCCTGGAACCAGTTCCAGCTGGTAGCCGACATCGCCATGGGGTAGCTTCACTGCACCCATCTTCTCGCAGGCAGCAGAGAATGCTGCCAGTTTGAAGCTAAAGGTATAGGCCGCCCTGGTCAGCACACGTCCGGTGTAAGGTTTGATATACATCTCACCCCAGGGCATCTCCCGGAAGGTTTTCCAGGTACCATGCCACTGCGCTTTCTTACTCTCCAACAGATATCGCAGCAGGAAAGTCTGGGTAGGCAGCGGAGGAATCGGGCCATCATCCAAAGCGCGGATGGAATAATCCGGGTGGGCAATGGCAAATCTGCGGCCAAGTAAGTTTACATAAAATTCTTTCCCATCCCACTCAGCTCCCATACGCTCAGCGGCTTCATTAGGATCGAGCGCTCGAAGCTGCTCCTCATAGTGAGCAAAAGGGACTTCTTCTTTGTGATTTTCGATTAACATACGGTTACTCCTGAATGGAATTGGGGAACAGGTTGCGATCTGTATGGGGAATGAAGCAGGCGGCTACGAAGGAATCCATATATCCAGGGTAAGTGGAAAGCTCCAGATAGGTCATGTTGGACATGATCTCGTGGCACTTCTGATTTGCTTCATCACCCAGAACCATGGCATACGCACCGGTCAGTGAGGAATTACCGATATACTGGAATTTCTCCAGCTCCACATCCGGAAGCATGCCGATATTCACGGCATTTTTCATGTTGATGCCGCTGCCGATGCCACCGGCCACATAGATTCGGTCGATGCAATCCACCGTCATATCCACACTCTGCAGTAAGGTATCGATGGCGGAGAAAATAGCGCCTTTTGCCCGGATGAAATTGTCAATATCCACTTCGTTGATGGACACTTCCCGACCGGTTTCGCTTTCTTCCGGGAACGCAATCACATAGCGTCCCATGCCGTGGGCATCCCTGCGCACCCGTTCACCTTCCCGCTGGAAGAGGCCCTTTGCGTTGATAATCGAACAGCGATAGAGTTCCGAAATGATGTCGATGATACCGCTACCGCAGATGCCGACTACTTTCTGCCCCTGTTCGCCGATAACGGTAAGATTGGGTTCCATAG
>JAEIGA010011368.1_pt1 | contig 13520 bp, 11 predicted proteins | sample 9270691 | NCBI WGS metagenome assembly JAEIGA01 (sample SAMN17057246, study PRJNA624740) | gut metagenome | biome: biome; isolation source: fecal sample | host: Bos grunniens | place: China: Xizang | collected 2019
AGCACGAAAACTTGCATATGAATTCTTTAAAGGTTACGATATCAAATCTATTGATGCCTTTGTCACATTGCACAAAGATTATAGCAATTACATCAAACGTTTTTTTGGCAAGGCATACCATTCAAGATTTCACTCAATACCGAACCCTGTATTGGCAAGTAATTGCAATACAAAAGGGAACAACAAAGAAAATATCATACTGTTCGTTGCAAGGCTAACAAGACAGAAAAGATTAGACAGGCTATTGAGGATATGGAAAGAGTTACAAGACAATTACTCAAACTGGAGAATCGTTGTTGTTGGCGATGGCGAATATGCAAACGAGTATAAAAGAATTGCCGCAGAACTGCAATTGCGACATATTGAATTTGTAGGACAACAGCCTGCTGAAGAATATTACAAGAAGAGCAGGATTTTATGCATGACAAGTTCTCACGAAGGGTTCGGCATGGTTCTTGCCGAAGCGCAGCTATGGAATTGCGTTCCACTTTCCTATAAAAGTTTTGCAACAACCAGCGACCTTATTATTGACGGATATAACGGCCTACTAATTAAGCCATATAGCAAAAGACATTATGTCAGAGCGCTTAAATATCTCTTTGAAAATGAAAGCGAAAGAAGGAAAATGGCAGAAAACGGCAAAGATTACATCAAACGGTTTGAATCTTCAGTAATAGCAGAAAAATGGAATGAACTTTTTATTAAAATAATATAGCTATGGTAAACTTCAAGTTCATTTTTTTAAAATACATTAAGAAAATATTCCATGTCATCAATAAACGCATAAAATTTGATGACAAGGGTAAAGGGAATTCCATAGAATGGGGAAAGAACTTTTATTACGATAAAATTTTTGTTACATTCAATGGCAACAACAACCATATTACTATAGGTAACAATTGTCGGTTTATGCAGACAAACCACCTGTATGTACAAGGGGATGGGAACATTATTGAAATTGGCAATAATGTCTCTTTTGACCAAAATGTTGGTGTATTAGCCGCCGATGGAACCAAAGTAACTATTGGAGATGGATGCATGTTTGCAGAGGGTGTAAGAATAAGAACCAGCGACCAGCACCCAATATATGATTGCGACAGCAACATGGTAGTCAACGCCTCAAAGGATGTAAAGATTGGAAACAATGTATGGTTGGGTGCGTATGTAATAATAAACAAAGGAGTAACAATAAAGAATGACTGCGTCGTTGGAATTGGAAGCATCGTAACAAAAGATGTAGATTCAAATTGCATTGCAGTGGGTATTCCTGCAAGAATTATTAAAAACAACATTTATTGGAAAAATGAGGAATGATTCTATGATTTATAATATACTTTGCTCTACCGACGACAACTACATTCCCTATTGCGGTATAATGCTCACGTCCCTTTTTGAAAGTAATAAAGAAAAAACATTCAATGTATATATCCAGTGTGGTAACATCAATGACAACAACAGGTCCATTCTCAAAGAAATGGAAAGAAGATATGATAATAAAATAATCATAATCAATGTTGAAGGTAAAGATTTGCCAGATTGTCCAATAAGGCAAGGTGACCATGTGAGCATTGCCGCGTACTACCGTTTATTCGCACCCAAAATACTTCCAAAAGATATTGATAAGATTTTATACCTTGATTGCGACATCATTGTAAATGGGAATATAGATGATTTATATGCACAAGACATTGACGATTATGCTTATGGTGCTGTAATTGACGAAGATAATGAGAACCTGGAAAAACACCTGCGTTTAGGATTTGGTGCAGAAAAACCATACATCAACAGTGGAGTGCTCCTAATGAATCTCAAATATTGGAGAGAGAACAACGTTACAGAAAGATGTTTCAAGTATATTGCTGAAAACCCTGAAAATGTCATACTTCATGACCAGGACACGCTTAACGCAGTACTAAACAATGAAGTCTTGTTGCTTCCGCTCCGTTTCAACCTCCAGACAGCAATGCTTTATCGCAATACTGTTCTCAGTACAAGAACAAAGTATGAAGTTGAAGCAATAAAATTCACTCCAACAATAATACACTTTACAGGTGTGGGAAAACCCTGGTATAAGGGTTCGCTACATCCATATACAAAGAGATTCCTACACTATAAAAAGCTTTCATTATGGAAAGAGTTTCCACTTTTAGAAAACAAAAGGACATTCTGCGAGACTTTATTATACTTCAGGAACTCCATTATTTGGGCCATAGGCCTTAAAAAGAGGCCACAGACATATATTATTGAAAAACAAGATTGAATCATGTTTAAAATAAGCGTCATTATCCCTGTATATAACGCAGAGAGATACCTTAAGAAATGCTTAGATAGCCTGCTTGAGCAGACATTCCAAGACTACGAAGTCATCATAATCAATGACGGAAGCAAAGATTCCAGTGGAGAAATCTGCGAAGAATATAAAAAATCAAATCGCAAGATACAGGTCATACATCAGGAAAACCAGGGTGTAAGCAAGGCCAGGAACACTGCTATCGAAAAAGCACAAGGGGAATGGCTGTTCTTTTTAGATGCTGACGACGAGTTATTTCAAGACTCATTAGAAATACTGTACAACTACACCAAAGAGGTCGATTTGGTGATTGGAGAATGTGTCGTCTATTCTACAAAAGGCAGGGTTATATTCAGTCCGCCAAAAACATTTGTACGATATTTGGACAAGAACCGTACATTCAAACTTTTATATCGCCCCTATTTCATATATCAAGGATACCTTTGTAACAAACTATACAAGCGCTCAATTTTTACCGACAACAACATTAGATTCAATGAAAAAATCTCTTTCGGTGAAGACAAGCTCATGATTGTTGAATATATGAGCCATTGTAAAAATTCGACATATACATCACAACCCGTATATAAATATTATAGAAGAGAGGAAAGCGCAATGAACTCAATCAACATCTCATTTAACCGTAATTATATAAACTGTTTTCATGCCGAAGTCGAAAGTTACAATTATATATCAACGGTCAAAGATATAAAAAAGGAAATAAGAGAATACGCACAGGAATGTATTGTTAATGCATATTTTGCCATTATCTCACATATGAAACGCTTCTCAATTAAAGAAGATAGCACTATCAAAGAACTAAAAAACATAATGTATAGCAAAGTCCCCAAACTGCAATATTGCAAATATTCTATAAAACATCATTATGCAACAATAAAAAGTTGCATAATCAACTGCATAAGAACATTGCTACAAAAAGTTTCATTTTCACACCGTTAAACACAACAGGTATCGTTGATGCAAACATTTATTTAATAAAGGAATAATTCCAAAAGAATAATAATAAAATATGGATTTAATTATAGGTGCAGGGATTACAGGTTTAAGTTACGCAGCTTTCTGTAATCACAAAGATTATTTAATCATTGAAAAAGAAAAGGAAATTGGAGGTTACTGCAGAACAACTGTAAAAAACGGGTATGTTTGGGATTTTTCGGGACACTTCTTTCATTTCAAGGACAAGGGCATAAAGGACTTTATAATGAAGAACATGAACCAGGAAGACATTGTCAAGATTATCAAATCCACACATATCATATACAAAGACACACTTATTGATTATCCATTTCAAAAGAATATTCATCAGCTCTCGAAAGAAGAACTAATAGAATGTCTCTATGATCTGTTCACAAAAGAGGAATGCAATTACAACAATTTCAAAGAAATGCTGTATGCAAAATTCGGGAAAAGCATAGCAGAAAAATTTCTCATACCATACAACAGCAAGCTATACGCTTGTGACCTCAACAATCTCGACAAAGATGCCATGGGACGTTTTTTCCCATATGCCGAGAAAGAAGAGATAATATTGAACTTCAAGAAAAAAGACAACAGTTCATATAATGAAACGTTCATATACCCGAAAACCGGTGCCATCACATACATAAATTCCGTATGCAAGAACATCGATATGGGTAAAATAAAAACAAACACAGTAGTTCTCTCAATTGATAGGGTAAACAAGATTGCAAGATTAAGCGACAACACAGTAGTGAAGTATGACAAAATAATTTCAACTATTCCATTTCCTGAACTTTTGACAAAAACAGGAATAGAATACGAACAAGAAATATATAATTGGAATAAGGTTCTTGTTTTTAATTTAGGTTTCAACATAGGAAGTCCAGATATAAAATCACATTGGATATATTTCCCTGAAGGAGAGTATTGTTTTTACAGAGTGGGATTATACAATAACATTTTATCTCAAGATAGAACATCATTATACGTAGAAATCGGTTTTAACAAATCCGAAGATATAAATCCTGAAGTTTGGCTTACTAGAGTGCTTAAAGACCTTAGGCTTGCCGGTATAATCACAGACAATCACACTCTTACAGACTATGAAAGTATAATAATGAACCCTGCATATGTACACATCAGCAGCAGTTCTAATGAAGATGTAAAAAACAAAAAGAAACAGTTAGCAAAAGACAGTATATATTCCATTGGACGATATGGAAGCTGGTGTTATTGCTCTATTGAAGATAATATTAAAGAAGCAAGAGAACTTGCACAAAAAAACCATAGTCATGAATAAACTTTTATCAATCATTGTTCCTGTATATAACACACAGGATTACTTATCAAGATGCCTGGATTCACTGTGTGTCCCCCAATATCTTGAACAAATAGAAGTTATTGTTGTCATTGACGGCAGCCCCGACCAATCCATTACAATAGCTAATGGATACAAGGAAAGATATCCAGAAACGTTTATTGTCATCAATAAAGAAAATGGCGGACATGGTTCTACAATCAATGTCGGACTTGAACATGCCACAGGAAAATACTTTAGGGTACTTGACTCGGATGATTGGTACAATACAAAAAATTTGAAGATATTTATCGACAAACTTCAGACGGAAGATGCCGATTTGGTTATGACACATATGATAAAGGAATATCCCAATGGAAATTCTTTATATGAACAACCCATAAAAGAACATAATAGGAGCTACTTTGTAAAAGATATCATAACAAAAATCGACCACCGCAGCTTTGCAATGGGAAGATGTACATATAAAACAGAAAAGCTAAAAGAATATGGTCTCAAATTACTTGAGAAACAGAGCTACGAGGACACATTTCTTCATATATTTCCATTAGTGTTTCTTAAATCTTTTATTTGTTACGATATGGTTATATACCATTATTTCCTTGATCGGCCAGAACAAAGCGTACACCAAAAAATAACAAAGAAACACTGTACATCTTGGAAAAATATTATAAACCAGATGTGTACTTTTTATCTAAAATATAAGGATGTTTTCACACAAGAAGTAGGATCTTATATACTATCCACCATAGGTGAAATTGTAGACAACCATTATGTAAGAATAAACGAGCTACCTTATTTTGAAGCTAAAAAGGAACTTGCAACATACCATAAAGAAGTAAAATCACTACCAATCTATAAAGAAATCGAGAGATATAAGGGAAAATATTACAAAAAAACACCCTTTTTTATATTTAGGATAAGTAAACAAATCTGGAACTGTATTTGCAAGCTAAAAAACATATCATTGTGAAAAGGCTAACAATCATAATCCTCAACTACAACAGCTCTACCGATTGCCGCAAGTGCATCGGTTACCTCAAGCAACAACAAGGCGTTGAGCAGGAGATTGTTGTTGTTGACAATTGCTCGCGTGAAGATGACCACAAGGCTGTGGAAGCATTGTGCAAGGAGCAAGGCTGCACATTCATCACCAATAGCGAGAACAAAGGCTACAATGCCGGTAACAATGTCGGTTTGCGATATGCCGCAGAGAAAGGCTATAAATTTGCCTTGATTGCAAACCCCGATGTGGAGTTTCCACAAACAGATTACCTTGCAACCTTGCTTGCCAAAATGCAAGAAGATGAAGAAATAGTCGTTTGCGGCAGTGACATCATTGGCGCAGACGGCATACATCAAAGCCCGATGGGCAAAGACGGTAATTGGCGAGGTTCATTCGGGTGGATAAAGGAGATTCTTGGCAAAAAGAAAAAGAGCGATGCATATGATTTCATTGATAACTACAAAGAAAGCCACTACTGCCACAAAGTAAGCGGTTGCTGTTTTATGATAAGAATGTCTTTTCTAAAGAGCATTAATTTCTTCGATGAAAAGGTCTTTTTATACTGCGAGGAGGCAATACTCTCCCGCCAAGTTGAGATGAATGGCAAAAAAATGTACTACCTTGCAACAGCACAGGCAGTACATCGCCATGTAAAAAGTGAGAAAGGTAACCCTGTGAAGCGTTTCAAGACATGGGGAAAATCGCGCTGTTATTTTATTGACCGTTACAGCAATGACCATTGGCTAGGCAGACAGATTGCTAAGTTGTCAATGAGACTGTATGTGGCAGTGTTTACATTATACAATAAATTCAAATAAAAACGATAATATGATTTAATTATTAAAGACAAAAGTATAGAAGTACAAAAGAAGTAAAATGGAACTAAACAATAAACATATTAGGAAAGCCATGTATGCAATCGCTTGTATACAGTGATTTTCTAATATGTTAATCAAAATGCACTAGTGCATTTCCTCAATGTAATTGTTGGTAAGTTCCATTCTTATGTTGCAACACAAAACTTATGTATCTTATGTTCTTATGTCTAAGAAACATAACTAAATATACAATGTTTGAACATTTAAAGGATGAACAAAAGATTTGATTATATTGATGCCACAAAGGGCGTTGCAATCCTTTGCATCACATTTCTGCACTTTGAGCAAGGAGTGATTCCCGTTTGGCTCAACACATGGATTGGAATGTTTATGATTTCGGCATTCTATGTAACATCGGGATGGGTCACAGGAATCAACAACAAGCCAATAACAGCAAAAGAGCTGTTCAAAAAACGCATAAGGCAATTGGGAGTTCCCTACCTTTGGTTCAGCGTGTTGATTATTCTTTTTGACATTCTATGGGTAACACTTGGACTAATGGAGAGCAGTATACTATTACGTGAAATATACAAGACAGTAGTTCTACGCGGCATTGGAACATTGTGGTTCTTGCCCGTGCTACTAATAGGTGAGTATATATTCACCCTAATCAAAAACAGCAAAAGAAAATGGATGTGGGCAGCCATTGGACTAGCGAATACATTATTGGTCAATTACGCATACTACAACATTTGGTCCCCAATACGCGAACTCAATGAACTGAACAAAATTATAGACGCCCCAATGCAGCCCATAGTCCGTGGATTATATGCCTGGCCAATAATAGCCATTGGCTATCAACTGGGCAAAAGATGGGGTCAACGTGTTATGGAAGAAAATAAAATTACGTTGCTTTTGATATCAGCATTGCTATTTGCCGTAAGTTTCGTCTTGATTATTAAACCACCTGTCAGTATTTATTATATCAACGGACTTTTGAGCAACACTTTACCAGCAATAGCTTTTATGTTACTATTTGCGACATTCAGCAATAACATCATTGAGAGATTCTTCTCATACTGGGGTGTCAACTCGCTTATAATGATGTGTACACACTTCAGCATAACTATGGAAATATTGATGATATTTGATAGGCATGTACTTCATCACACCATATTTGAAGGACCAAGAACAATAATCTATTTTGTCATTTGCGTGTTGCTGACATATCCATTAGTTTGGCTTTTCAACAACAAACTAAAATTCATGCTCGGGAAGAAATAACAAATTATACTATGCTTGACATATTCAAAGGACAAAGAGGTCTTACCCTTTTTGCAACAATACTCATAATATTCTATGGTATATACTATATGCCAATAGACTCTTTTGGAATGAATGCCCCAATTAAAATGTCATTGATGGTATCTTCAATCTTTGTATTGCTGTTCTATACATTCAAGACATCTAAGGCGCTTATTTTAGGCATTATATATTTGATTTTTCAATTTGTAATCATGAATTTCCATCCCGAGGGGGTAACATGGAATTCATACATTTTTTCGGCATTGATTGTTCTTACTTATGTTTGCTTCTACAATTTGTTATATATTGAAAAGGTATTTACAATAGAGCATTTCATTAGAATATGCAAATGGTTTATGATGTTGTACTTTATTGTATGTATAATACAACAAGTGCTTACAGTTGCTGGTATTGGATATTTTCCCTTATTGAATATGATGCAAGTACTTGATAGGGGTATCGGTTGCCAGTCACTCTCAATGGAACCGAGTACTTTCGGACGCTTTATGTTCGTGTTCTATTATGCCTACGTAAAATGCCAGGAATACAAACGTGATGAAGGACCTTTTACATTATATGAGTTGTTCAGTGGAGAGCACAAATGGGTAACAATCCGCTTCCTATGGATGATGCTCACAATGGGTAGCGGTACTGCATTTGTATGCCTTATACTCTTTGCACTATACTTTGTGAGAAAAGATAACTGGTACTATATTATACCAATACTGATTGTCAGCTATGCCCTGTTACAGAACTTGGGAATTGAAGCACTGGACCGCGCAACGAACACCATTGAAGCCACAGCGACACTTGATAAAGAGACCATACAAGAAACTGACGGTTCTGCTGCGGCACGAATTTCCCCTATCATCAACTCACTCAACGCTGATTTCAGCAAAAAGGAGACTTGGTTGGGATATGGTATTCAGTACGGAATTGATAATAAGTCTTATTCTAGACAGACATTAACTCTTTTTGACAATTACGGTCTATTGTTTTACATTTTCTCATTAATTTTCACTTTTAGCTGTGCCTATAAATTCTGGTCACTTGACTGCATCTTTATGTTTGCAGGAGTTGCCGGTGGTATGGGAACAAACATACAGTATGCTTGGGAGCTGGCAATGGTAATGACCTGCGTGCGTTATTTCTATGAAAACCGCTATAACCCGGAGATATATGAAGAGGAGGAGGAAGAAGAGGCCTCACCCCAACCCTCTCCATTAGAGAGGGAGTAATATATTTTGATTTGTATAAAAATTTATATAAAGATAAGATGACCGACCTTACACTTGCCATTTGCGTTTATAACGCCGAAAAGTATATAAAGGAGACACTTGAAAGTGTTATGGCACAGACTATGCAGGATTTTCATCTGCTCATTGTAAACGATTGTAGCACAGATGGTAGCGTTGCCGTCATCGAACAGTTCTTTACCGAGCATCCAAAACAATACAAGATTATAACACTTGAGAAGAACGGTGGCATTGCAAATGCGAGAAACTTTGCTATATCATACGCAACTACCGAATACTTTCTTTTTATAGATTCAGACGACCTGCTGGAGCCGACACTTGTTGAAAAAGAGTATACAGCAATTACAGGCGACTGCAACCTGATTGGTGTATCCTGCTGGAATGATTTTATTGATGCAAAAAGCAGAAAAGTTCACGGCGGTACATTCCTTGGCGAAAAGACAAAGGAGACCTTCATTGAAAAGGCAAGCAAAAGGAAATTGATATTCCTGCCCATCCACACAATGTTCGACAGAGAGTATGCCATAAAAGCCGGCAGCATATGTATAAACGGTTTCCCGGACGGGAAGCCACGCTATCAGGATTTTTGTGAAGAACTTGATATGTGGACACGAATGAGCGACTTTTACACAGAGGGGAAAGCAATCATTGTACTGCCCGAGATTCTGTACCATTACCGTAAAATGGACGGTCTCTCATCCAATCACTTCAACATGATATTGAAGATGCGCTACACAAAGAAGAACCTTCTGTTGCGCCGCGATGGTGAAAAGGAACTCACTTTCATAGAGTTCTACGATTCATTGAGTGAAAAAGAGATTCAAGGACTGAAACGCGATGCCCTCGCAGCCGATGCCCTGCGCAACGGAGTGTTCTACCTCAAGCGCAAGAACATATTCAGAGCAGCATGGGAGATTACAAAATCCATCTACTACCGCCCCGGGTATATTTTTGACAAACTGAAACATAACTTTTTCAAAAAGAATTAGAACAAAAGAGACCTATGAGAAACTATTCACTTGATACCTTAAAACTTATATGTGCTATATGTGTAATTTTTATACACACGCCACAACCTGAAGTTTTTGGGGATTACATCACTCCACTTATTCGCTGTGCTGTGCCCATATTCTTTATGGTTTCGGGATATTTCACATATGGTAAAAAGGATATTAAACATAACATACACAAAAGAATCATACAACTTATCAAAGTTTTCGGTATTGTATTCCTTTTTTATTTTTCTTTATCGTTTATTGCAAATGGAACTAGTTCTTTGGAACATTTATCAATTTTATTCTCATATAATTTTATATTATTAAACTCTGTTCCTTACTCTATGCATCTGTGGTATATTGTTGCATATATTTATGTCCTTCTAATAATATTACTGGTTGAAAAGTACAATTTATATAAATGGCTTTTTTATATAACACCAATATTGCTTATAACCGGATTAATAGTCGGTAAATACAGTGATATTATTTTAGGAGGTTGTTTCCCAACTAATTATACACGAAATTTTCTTTTTACAGGACTGCCTTTTTTTTCATTAGGAATGATAATCAAAAAAGCAGAACGATTACCTAACATATATATAGCAGGTGTTTCATGCGCCGTATTCTATATTTGGGGATTTATTGAAGTTTTACATGTCAAAAATCTTGGGGATTTCTACGCTTCTACCATATTCCTTTCATTATCTATCTTTATTTTATTTTTAAACATTAAACAAGTAAAAGACAATACATTCTCAAGATTTGGAAGAGAAAACAGTTTATACATATACTTGATGCACTTTTTCATTGCTACAGGCATAACACTGCTTAGTAATAAATTAACGTTTCTGCCATATTTCAGTGCTCTTATAACATTATCACTGACACTATTTTTAATCTATATATTAAGGAAACTGAAAATTATAGGCAAAATAATCTAAATGCAATACATTGTTTAATAAAATATACTTTTTATCAAGAAGAGGATTTTAAAGTTGATTTGGCGAAGTGACAAAAATAACGACGTTCCAAAGACATTCCAGAGGCCTTAACTATTTTAATCAAAAATAATCCAGCTATATCCAGAGCAGAACTCTCCAAACAACTAAACATCAGTGAACGACAAGTTAGAAAAATAATAGACCAACTTAAAAATGGTGGAATTTTAGTTCGTGTAGGTGGCGACTCTGGTAAATGGATTGTAAAATAAACACTTATGTCAGCAATTGAACATATAAGAGGAATAATCGGGTTCCTTAATGAGAATGCAGATTATGCAGTGTTGCGTAATTTCGAGGGGCTGCCCGACAGGAACAACAGCCGCGACATTGACATAATAATTACCCGCAAGAGCTACAAAAAAATCAAGCACGCCCTTGTGGAACTCATTGACCGCAGCGGTTGGAAAATCATAACTTACCTGAACAGTGACCGCCTCATCAGCTACGTATGCGCTACAACAACCGAGGAAAAGACCGAGATTGTACAGTGGGACTTTTTCTTTGACACATCGGTATGGGGGGTGCAACTGATGAGTGCCGAGGAATTCCTTGCACACAAGCAGTTCAACGGTTTCCTGTATTACGTTGGAGTAGAGTGCCAATTCCTTGACAAGATTCTCTACAACAGCGCTGTTGGTAGCAAGTACCCCGAAAAGTACCGCGCGACACGCGAGGCCGCAGAGAACAGCGATATAGTAAAAGAGAAAATAAAAAGAATTTTTGGTTGCAAAAGCGTTGCCGAGTGCGAGCAGAAACGTGGCAAGCGCCTGTTCTTCAAAGCTCTTTGGAGCAATCTCAAGCGTCGTCCGTTTGGAGTAATTGCCGGGATAATAATATTCCTCTACACTTTCATTGGTAATTATCTGCGTTCGCGTACCGGTTTCAGCATAGGTTTCACCGGCCCCGATGGTAGCGGCAAGACAACTGTAATTGACACTATATTGGAGCGCATTGCACCGGTGTTCAAGACTGCACACAAGTACTACCATTTCCGCCCCACCCTTTTTGGTAATTTGGGCGAGGTGGCACACTCGGCCGGCATAAAGAAGGGTGTTGACCGCAACTACAGCGACCCTCACCGCGGGGGCAAGACTGGCAAGCTGAACTCTTTCGTGCGCCTGTGCTACTACTCGATGGACTATATCATAGGCTATTTTGTAAAGGTGAAATCTGTTACACGCATTACACGCATTGTGGTGTTCGACCGCTATTATACAGACATTATTTGCGACAGCCGCCGTTCAAGAATATATCTTTCGCCAAAGTTCCTATATTGGTGGGGTAAGCTGTTCATTCCCACATTGAACTATAACATTCTGCTAACGGCAAGCAGCGAAACAATCCTTGCACGCAAGCGCGAGCTGGATGAGGACGGCATAAAGACTATCAACGCAAAGATTGATTATCTTGCAGGCAAAAAGGGATATACAAAGGTGTTGAATGAAAGTACACCGCAGGTAGCAGTCAATGAAATTTTTACTTTTGTATTCAACGAACAGCACAAGAAGAATTTAAAGAGATTTAAGTAAATTAAAAACTCACAAACAAGTATCCTTGCCACTTATGATGAATATAGCACGAAGCAAACAACGAGATTCTAATATTGAACTTCTACGTATTATCTGCATGATAATGATACTAGCAATTCATGCAAATTTCTTCTCTACTGGTAACTTGACGGTCGCTGAAGCAAATTCAGAGCCAGTCACATCAATACTTCGTAGCTTTGCTCACGCATTGTGTGCCTGTGCTGTAAATACATTTGTAATGATATCTGGGCATTTTGGCATAAACTTTAAAGTCAAAGGAATTACGTCATTAATATTTCAATCTCTTTTTTTCAGTATTGGAATATATCTTGTTATGCTTATTTTTGATTTTGCAGAATTCTCTAAAATAGATGTTGCATCATCCTTTATGTTATTCAAACAAGCAGATAACTATTGGTTTGTATGGGCATATATTATATTATACATTTTAAGTCCTGTAATCAATCCATTCTGTGAAAAAAGTACAAAAGAAGAATTTAAATGGGTCTTAATCCTTTTTTTTATAATACAAAGCATAATAGACTTTACTCCTTATAACAATTTTTTTCAACAAGGATTCTCACCTCTATCATTTATTGGATTATATATGATAGCACGTTATTTTAAGAGATTTGAAAAGAATATCAGAAAATCAACATGTTTATTTATTTTTTGTTTATGTGTTATCGTTAATACTATTTTTGAATATTCTTTAAAAAAATTTGGTATAGAAAACGTAATTATCAACTCTATTTTAAGCGGATATACAAATCCTATTACAATAATACAATCACTTTCATTGCTTCTCTACTTTTCTAAATTGAAAATACAAAGTAAAACAATCAATTGGATAGCAGCGTCCTGCTTCGCCGTGTATTTATTCCATATACATTTTTGCATCGTTGATTACTATAAAGAATTTGCAAAAAATGCATTCATCAATTATAATGGGATTTTGTATCTTTTATATATATCGCTATTCATCGCATTTTTCTTTATTACACCCATTTTTATAGAC
>JAEIGA010011369.1_pt1 | contig 13519 bp, 13 predicted proteins | sample 9270691 | NCBI WGS metagenome assembly JAEIGA01 (sample SAMN17057246, study PRJNA624740) | gut metagenome | biome: biome; isolation source: fecal sample | host: Bos grunniens | place: China: Xizang | collected 2019
AGATAAATGTATTTAATGCTTCGATATAAATATTGTGGTCAAATGTTAGCGTGTATTTTTTGAGAAAAGTATTACTTTTCCAATCTTCAATTAAAGCATATAAATCTTCTGCTGTCATCTTTGAATCATATGATTATATATAATTTCATTTTTAGGAATGTCCATGATAACTTTTTTTCCTATGACATCTTGTATCTGGCTCCATTTGAAACCATCACCTGGGCTTAACATATGCAAATCTTCTTCGCAAATAATATCTCCAATATGTAAATTCTTGTTTGTTGCTATAGAGCGTTCTAGTTTTATCTTTGCATTTTGTACACAAGAATCTATATACAATTCTTCCTTGCCCATCCAACGTTCTGTTACTCGAATATCACGTACCATTCGATATATACCGTCTGGTCCAAGTGAACCTGCTTGGTCTGTTCCCTTCATATTGCGATCTATAGTGATGTGTTTCTCTATTATTTCTGCACCCATTCCTACAGCAATAGAGGGGGCTGATATGCCGATAGTATGATCCGAGAATCCTATTCGATATTGACCATAGTGTTTCTTGAGATACGTAATAGTGCTTAAATTTAAACTATCTGGATGAGTCGGATATTGTGAAACACAATGTAGAATTGAAAGATTAGAATGGTATTTGGTGATAATCTCAATAGCCTCATCTAGTTCTTTTTTGCCAGCCATACCTGTGGATACGATGATAGGAATTTTAGTTTCTGCCATCGCTTCTAACAATGGATGATTAGTTAGATCTCGACTGGCAACTTTGAGATAATCGGGAGTAAATAATTTAAGCAGCGATAAGCAGCCTTTGGCGCATAGTGTTTCTACAAAGTCTAATCCGTGTTTTTTTGCATGTTTGTACACTTCAAAATGTTCTTCATCGGACAATTCTAAAAATGCTCGATGCTCACCATAGGTTTTGCCAAATGAGTGTGGACTATCATATGGACGGTTCATTTGAGAGATGGACAACTCTTCTGATAAATCACGTTTAGTCAACTTGATGGCATCCATTGGCTTTAAATCCAATTGGAACAATTCCTCGTGAATAGGACGCGCTACCAATTCTACGAGTAACTTAGCGATGTCTACGGAGCCATTGTGATTTTGTCCTATTTCACCAATAATGTATGTACTTTTCATAATAGCCGATTATTTAGTGTTATTGATAATTTCTTTTTGCATACACGATAGATACTGAGGATGCTGATCTATGTATTTTACAATATCTTCTATAGTAGGGATACGAGTTTTGTATAAATCTGAGTATATGGTTTGGGCAGTTCTAAAATCATTCTCAGTATCTATTGTTAACCTAATATCATATCGATTTTTTATACATTCTGGAACTGATAACCACTTGATTCGAAAATCGCTAGGATGGCTATAAATGTAATTAGTTACATGCTCATGATATAATGCTTCATTTGTTGATGCCGCAACTTGTTTTAAAGCTTTTAAGGTTACATATTCTGTCCAAAAACCAAAATGTGTTTTAATAGAAGGTTGATTATTCACACTGAAACTAATATAATCATAGTTGTCGTTGTCTTTGATAGAAAACAATAATTGCTCAATCGCATAAATATCTAGAAATGGATTGTCTGAACAAATGCGAATAATATGTTCTATATGCTGACTTTCTGCTGCATCAATAAAGCGCTTCAACACATCAGATTCATCTCCTTGAAAATAGCTAATTCCTGCTTGTTGTGCATATTTGACTAATGGTAGGTTGGTTGGAGAAATAGAAGTTGCTAAAATGATTGAACAATTTTGAAATATCTTCAACTTATTGATGAGTATGTCCAATATTGTCTCCTCCTTCCAAAATGGTAACATGATTTTATTAGGCAGGCGAGTTGATGCTAAACGAGCTTGAATGATAAATGCAATTTGTTTTTCCATGTTATGTGCTATATATCTTCTTTGAATGTTATTTTCTTGTTTTGTTCTTCGCCCTCTACAATGTATATTGGTACCTCAGGCATATGGTCATGTACAATACCACAATCGTCGGTGGCGGGGAGATGAGCCGTGGCGCAGGCTGCTGTGCGGAGGTCGGTTACTCCCAATGCTTTTGCGTATGCTTCGGCAATCAATGACAAGCGGAAGGCTTGTGGCGTTTGCGCACGCATGATGGTAGCGCGATTCGGAATACGAGCCACCTTACCATCCTTCATCTCATAAACTGTATCTGTGGAAGGTATAGCTACTACTACTGCTTCGTGCTCTTCGAGGGCTTGGCAGACGTTGGATATAATCTCTTGACTCACGAAGGGACGAGCTGCGTCGTGGAGGAGGAGGTTTGTGACTGGTGTAGAGTGTAAGGTGTAAGGTGTATAGGCACGGATAGCATTCACGCTCGATTCCCAACGTTCTTTACCACCGGGGATGATATTGCGGACTTTCTGCCATGCATTAGCCAAAAGCATTTGCTCGGCATAGGCAATAAAATCAGGGTGCATAACAATACACACCTCATCAATATGAGGTGATTGCTCAAAGGCACTCACGGCGTGCTCCAACACGGAGCGACCGTCTGAGAGGGGAAGCAATTGCTTAGGAGTATTTCCTCCCACGCGTGCTCCAATACCTCCTGCTAATATGACGGCGATATTTTTCATGACCGTTTCACTGTTTGAAGTTAGACCGTTCGCATTGCTCTCTGTTAGACCGCGACTTAGTCGCTGTTAGATGTTCTTGATTTCGGCGAGGATCATTTCGCAGAGTTCACGGATAGCACCATCTCCACCTTTTTTTGTGAGATGGATGATACCAGGAACGGCTTTTACTACTTCTACCGCATTAGCTGGGCAAGCGGCTACGCCTGCGTGCTGCAGGAGATCAAGGTCATTGACATCATCGCCTACAAAGCAGACATTCTCCAATGTAATGCCCAATTCCTCACATATCTTGTTGGCGGCATCTAATTTAGTCATCTTGACCCCATCTACCACGCGACCTACACCTGTATAAATATACTCTAAGCCGAGTTTTTGTCCGCGTTTCATGCCAATAGCAGTATTCTCACTAGTGAGGATTCCGCATGGGATACCTGCTTTGCGCAGCAAGACAAGCCCCATGCCATCATATACGCAAAAGCGCTTGAACTCGTCACCGCTCTCGGTGTAATACATTCCGCCGTCGGTCATGCAACCGTCAACATCTGTAAGGAATAATTTTACTTCGTTCATGTTATTTAAGTTCGCTTCGCTCACGTTGTATGCTAAAGCGTTGTGTGCTAAAGCGTTATTTTAGTTGTTTGTGAATAGTATAGAAAGCATTTGCCATGCCCGACCATGAGTAGTTGTCTTTTTGCTGAATAAGGTACTCTGTATAGTCTGCTTGGCGATTTTGGGTATAATAATCAGTGATTGCTAGGGCAATCGCATCAGCATGTGGTTCAACGGCATAGCCCATCTTGTGGTCATGTACAATTTCCCCTAGCCCACCTACATTGGTGACAAGCATTGGTTTTTCGAAATGGAAAGCTACTTGTGTTACCCCACTTTGTGTGGCAGATTTGTATGGTTGTACAATCAAATCGGCTGCGCCAAAATACTTACGCAAGTCGGCATCTGCGATAAATTCGTTCTTGATAATCACCCTGTCCATCAGTTGGTTATTCGCAATTTGTGTACGGTATTTATCTTCGTCTTCATAAAACTCTCCTGCTATAATCAACTGTAAGTTAGGTAATTGGTCTTTGACTTTGCCAAAAGCATCTAACAATAGGTCAAGTCCTTTATACGCTCGCACAAGACCGAAGAACAACATGTACTGGTTGTTGGGCTCCAGGTTGAGGGATTGACATGCCTCTTCTTTGGTCATCTGTTCGCCATAGTGGTCGTAAATCGGGTGCGGATATGAGGTCTTTGGTTTCGCCTTGCGATCAAAGCGGTCGATATCTTGCACGACACTATCCGAAAGAGCTACGAAGCCATCTGTAGAGCGTACGTAGCAGGGTGCGAAAAGTTTATCAAGCAGACTTGGCTCATGCGGTATCATATTGTGTACCAACGCAATAGTACGCGTTTTGCCATTGCGTTTGGCGATTCGCTCAATGGTACTATAGCATGGTGCAAAGAAAGCCATCCAATAGCAAGTGACGAGCAAATCAGGCTGCTGACGACGGATATAATGCCCCACGCGCAACCAATTGAATGGGTTGCACGAATTGACCAATTGTTTGATATTGAGGTCAGTAGGTGGTTGTTCGGTAGAGTATTGCGTTTTTCCTGGAAAGAGGAAGGAAGGGTATTGCAGGGTGAAAGTAATGACTTCCACCTCGTGTCCTTCCGCTTGGAACTGACGGGCTAGTCGTTCGTTGAAAGTGGCTAAACCACCACGAAAGGGATATGCTGTACCGAGTATGATTATTTTCATGTTGTGTCACTTTGTGAGGTTATGTCGCTTCGCGAGGTTGTGCGCCTTTGGCGAGTGTGACATCACTTTGCTGTTTGGGCGTCAAATGCGTTCCAGCCTTGGGCTTTGAGGGAGATTTCTTCTCCATTGCGACCAATGAGGTTGATTCCGTGTTCAGGTTTGGTGATATGACCAACAAGATAAACGTCTTCCAATGGAATAAGCTTCTCGTAATCGTCTAATGAGCAAGTGAATAGCAGTTCGTAGTCTTCGCCACCGTTGAGAGCACATGTTACGATATTGAGGTTCATCTCCTCAGCCAACGCAGCTGCTTGATAATCAATTGGAATCTTGTCCTCATATACCGAGCACCCTACGTTGGACTGGGTGCAGATGTGCATGAGTTCGCTGCTGAGTCCATCAGAGATATCCATCATGGCAGTAGGTTTGATACCTGCCTCGTGGAGTTTGGCAATAATATCTTTGCGTGCCTCTGGTTTGAGTTGGCGCTCGAGTAAGTACTCGCGGCCATCAAAAGCGGGTGTTGCATTCTCGTTGGCTTGCATGACAATGCGCTCACGCTCAAGTAGTTGAAGCCCCATATACGCAGAACCGAGGTTGCCTGTTACGCAAATGAGGTCATTGACTTTTGCACCATTGCGATAGACTATATCAGAATCATAGGCAGTACCAAGACAGGTGATTGAGATGGTGAGTCCCGTCATAGAAGCAGATGTATCTCCACCGACAAGATCTACACCATAACGCTCGCAAGCAAGGCGAATACCAGTGTATAGTTCTTCGAGATCTTCCACAGCAAATCGTTTGCTAAGACCAAGAGATACAGTGATTTGGGTTGGAGTCGCATTCATCGCATAGATATCGGAGAAGTTGACAACCGCCGCTTTGTAACCTAGGTGCTTGAGAGGTACGTACTCAAGGTTGAAGTGTACGCCTTCGAGCAAAAGGTCGGTAGTTACGAGTGTGCGTTTAGCGCCAAAGTTGAGAACAGCAGCATCATCTCCAATACCTTTTTGGGTGGATTCTTGTACATGTTGAATGTCTTTAGTGAGATGTTTGATAAGTCCAAACTCACCTAAGGTAGAAATCTCTGTTTTAGCCATAATTCAATATAGTAAAAAACTGATTGTACATATTAAGTGCGCAAAGGTACTAAAAAATTGCGAAATATGCAAATTTTTGTTTAGAGTTTATTGTTTAGTATTGAATAAGTCTCGGTGAAGGTACGGTAAAGATAGCGCAATCACTAACTAATCACTAACTAATCACTAACTAATCACTAACTAATCACTAAGTATTTCTATTTAATTGGTAATACATTGCAGAAAAAAGACGATTATTACTTGCGTATGTGCAAATTTTTCACTACTTTTGTACCCCGAATAAATTACTATTTATATTGAAGTACTACTGAGTTATGCGAGCAATCTCCCCTTCTCTTCTGGCAGCAGATTTTGGAAATCTGCAACGCGAGTGCGAAATGATCAATGCAAGTAGTGCAGAATATCTGCACATTGACGTGATGGATGGTGTATTTGTACCCAATATATCGTTTGGTTTTCCGGTGATGGAGGCATGTAGAAAGCACTGTACCAAGCCATTGGATGTACACTTGATGATTACTCACCCTGAGAAATATGTAGAACGTTTCTGCGATGCAGGTGCATGGAGTGTAGGATTTCATATTGAGGCAGTGGATGATCCTATGCCCGCGATAGAGTTAATTAGAAAGAAAGGTGTGCGTACTTGTCTGACGATCAATCCCAAAACAGATATTCACAGTCTAGACCCCTATTTAGGCGAGGTGGATATGGTGCTATTGATGTCGGTGCAAGCAGGGTATGGTGGACAAGGATTTATTCCAGAGTCGTTGGACCGTTTGCGTTATTTGCGTCAAACCATTGATGAGCGTGGGTTGAAGACACTGATAGAAGTGGACGGTGGAGTGAACGCAAAGTGGGCACCCGAATTGTGGGCTGCTGGAGCAGACATTTTGGTGGCAGGTAGCGCTGTGTTTAATGCTCCAGATCCAATATCTACGATAGATTTGTTGAAAGTTTAGTGGACGCCCTACGGGCTACAATTTAGAAGATATGAGATGGTTGGCGGCACATACATGGTTGATAGTATTGGTGCCGTTGGTAGTGATAATATTGTTAAGCGGCTACACGGGTAAGCCGCTTAACTTATTGAAAGACACCGAAGTAGATTATTTAAGCAAAGATACAGTTTTGGCTATGCGCCTACAAAGTGATGGGCAAGAAAGGGCAAAAACTGTACGCTATGAAACAGAAGTAGAAGACGGAAGCAAAGTATTTCTATACCTGCAAAAAGATAGTTTGGTTATGCCACAGTTTGGGGATCTCTTGATGGTGGCGACCAAAGTAGAACGTGGGGGAAGATTAGGTGAGTTTGATTATGGACTATACCTGCGGAGACAAGGGATTGTAGGCACTTGTTGGGCATATCGAAAGAATTGGAAAGTAATTGGTCATGAGGAAGATAGAAGCATAAGAGGATATGCTCGAAGATGCCAATATTACCTACATAACCAATACCAAAAGATGGGGATAGATGGAAAAGAATTGGGTATATTGTCAGCTTTGACATTAGGCTACCGTGAGGAATTGGACAAAGATGTGCAACGTGCATTTTCGGCCTCTGGAGCGATGCATGTGTTGGCAGTCAGCGGGTTACATACGGGAATTGTGTGGGGAATAGTGGTGTGGATATTGACGTTGGGTGGTTGGCGGCGGCCGTTGTACGAAGAGCGTTGGAAGCGATGGGTGTTGAGTGGAGGGATTATCACAATCTTGTGGGGATATGCGTTTGTGACAGGTTTGAGTCCGTCGGTGATGCGAAGTGCATTGATGTTAACATTTTGGGAATTGAGTGGGTTGTTTGAGAAGCAAACTTCGCGTTGGAATCCTATACTTTCCGCAGCTGTTATTATATTGATTATAAACCCGTTGGCATTGTGGAGTGTTAGCTTTCAATTGAGTTTTGCTGCAGTAGTAAGCATTATGTTGGTGGGGAAGAAATTGCAGGAGAAAGTGATTTTGCGGGGAAAATTGTGGCAGTATATCGGTGGACTGTTGATCGTATCGGTTGCCGCTCAAGTAGGAACAATGCCGCTGACGTTGTATTATTTTGGGCAGACGAGCAATTATTTTGCGTTGACTAATTTATTTGTTATTCCATTAGCATTTGTGCTTTTATTATTGGGAATCAGCACGTTATCGCTGTCATGGTGCGTGGTCGGCGAGTGGCTTGGGATAGCGAGCAAATGGTGTACGTGGTTATTAAGAGAGGGTGTAGAATGGATTGAGAATCTACCCTACTCCACTACGCAGATGAGTTTATCAGGATGGAGCGTATTGGGGTTGTATGGTGCAATCATTAGTGGAATACTGATGATGCGAGGAAAAAAAGTGAATTGGTGGTGGTTGATGGGAGTGATAATCAGTTTGTTAGTAATTTTGAAATTTGAAGTATATGCAAACATATAGTTTATCTGAATTGTGTGATTGGCTTGGCGAAGTGGTGGAAAATGAATTACCCGACCGCTATTGGGTGCGTGCAGAGATTGCCTCTATGAGTGTGCGTGGACACTGCTATATGGAATTGGTGGAAAAAGCCGAAAATGGGATATTAGCAGCGAAGGTTCGAGCCACTTGCTGGAGCAATGTATATGCCTTATTATCTGCATATTTCGCTCAAGAAACAGGGCAAACATTGCAGGCAGGATTACAGGTATTGGTAGAAGTGAGTGTAGAGTTTCATGCCGTATATGGATTGAGTTTGAATATATGGAATATTGATCCGACCTACACTATGGGTGACTTGGCCAAACAGCGTCAAGCGACTATTCTCCAATTGACGGAAGATGGCGTGATGGAGCTGCAAAAGGCATTGGAATTGCCGAGTTTGGTGCGCAGAGTGGCAGTAATATCTTCTTCGGATGCAGCTGGTTATGGCGACTTCTGTGATCAATTAGAGAATAACCGTTTTGGCTTTAAGTTTCAAACACAATTGTATCCTGCTATCATGCAGGGAGATACAGCAGCCAGAAGCATTATCCAAGCCCTAAGTGCGATTTCAGAACAGGAGGAAGAATGGGATATGGTGGTGATTATTCGTGGTGGTGGAGCAAGTACCGATTTGAGGTGTTTCGACGATTATATGTTGGCAAGCCATTGTGCACAATTTCCTTTGCCTATTGTAGCAGGTATTGGTCACACAAGAGATGTGAGCATAGTAGATATGGTCGTGCATACCAGTGTGAAGACCCCTACTGCAGCAGCAGAGTGGTTGATCAAACGAGTAGCAGACGAAGCAGATAGAGTCACGGGATTACTCTTGCGATTGCAACGCGCCAGTCAAGGAAGTGTAATGAGAGAGAAAAATCGTTTGTTACATTTTCAACAACGTATACAAAGTAGCATACACCGATTACTAGCTGTGGAAAGAAGCAAACTCACCGTGTGGCAAAAGACTATTGAGCTACACTCCCCAGAGCGTATTTTCAAAATGGGATATAGTCTGACAACCATCAATGGCAAAGTAGTTCGTAATCAAGGAGACGTAAAAAAAGGTGATATACTGGAAACTCATCTAAAAGACGGTGTAGTAGAGTCTATTGTAAAATGAAGAAACAAAGAAACATATATTTTCTACTGACTACAGAACAGTGGCTAGGAGTGGCATTGTTGGTGGTCATGGTGATTGGTACGTTGGTTATGGTCAAGCATTTTCAGCCAGAAAAAAAGGTTGAGACGAGTTGGACAAACGATAGTACAAGAGCGGAATTTACTGAATATCAAGCCAATCAGGACAGTATACGTAAAGCAGAATGGAAGAAGAAATATCCTCGTGACACGATAGAAATCCGTATGCAGATATTTGACCCAAACACTGCTGATAGTACAACTCTAGTGCACTTGGGTTTCAAGCCATGGCAAGCAAAAAACATGTTAAAATATCGTGCTAAGGGCGGAAAATATCGCAAGGCAGAAGATTTGAAAAAGCTATATGGGATGACTGATAGTATGTATCAGGCATTGACACCATACATAGATATAGCAAAAGAGAAAGTGGACAGTTTGGTTAGGGATAGTTTGGGAGTAGATTCTGTGAGGGTGGATTCACTGCCAAAATGGCTAGAAAAGAAAGATACGGTATTGAACCTTCGTACAGCAGATACTACGGAACTTAAGATGATTCGCGGGATTGGTTCGTATCGCGCTCGACAAATAGTGAGGTATCGCGAGCAGTTAGGTGGTTTCACGCACGTAGAACAAATACTGGAAGCCAAAGGGATGGAAAATGTGGATAGCGATAGCCTGCTGACACACTTCTTTATTGATAGTGTGAAGGTAGAGAGGATGAATGTAAACGTAGTGGGAGTTAAACGTTTGTCACGTCATCCGTATTTACGATTTGAACAAGCTCAAGCGATTTACGAACTAAGAAGAAAAAAATTGCGTCTAGATTCTATTCAACAACTGCAACAAATAGATGAGTTAGATTCTAAAACAGTTGAAAAAATCGCTCCATATCTTAATTTTGATAAAAAATAACTATATTTATGGTTAGTTTGGCACAGAATTTGTATTGAAAGATACGTAAGGAATTTTTGCAATGAAAACAATGCCAACCAACATATTACTAGTGGAAGACGATGCCAGTTTGAACACCGTTCTTGCCGATTATCTACGTAGCAAAGATTATACGGTAGAGACAGCTCAAAATGGCAAAGAGGCATGGGAATTGATCATCATCAAGCATTATGATTTGATTATTACAGATATCATGATGCCAAAGATGAATGGTTTTGAGTTATTGAAACTGATTCGTGCCCAATATATCAATTTGCCCGTAATCATGTTGTCAGCCAAAACTGACCGTGATGATATTATGCAGGCTTATAGTATGGGGTGCGATGATTATGTGACCAAACCATTCTCGATGGACATATTGATTTGTAAGATTGAGGCAGTATTGCGTAGATTCCGCTTGATTAATGAGTCCGAGCAGACTGAATGGCAGTTAGGTGAATTGGCGTTTGACTCCGTTCGTCAGCAATTGGGTGACCTGCATTTAAGTTCACGCGAGAATGATTTGCTGAAGATGTTGTGCCAGAATATGGGTCAGTTGGTGGATCGCAACCGCATTTTGATGAGCATTTGGGGAGCAGACACCTACTTCAATGCACGTTCTTTGAGTGTATATATCAATCACTTACGGAAGTACTTGGGCGAAGGGAGTCCAATCCGTATTATGAGTGTACATGGCAAAGGATATAAACTGGTTAGCATGGACAAATAATAGTCAATACGAAAACACGGATCTACCGTGTTAAAAAAAAATAGTGTTTTTCATAATAGACGAGAGAGTTCGATGTGAGATCGCGCTCTCTTTTTTTTCATAAGTTTATGAAAAAATACTTAAATATCGTCAGGCAATTTGGTATAGAATATCGAATAAAAGAGGTTAAAAATAAAGTTTCTACTGATTTTCTTGCATATGTGCAAAAAAAACACTAATTTTGCAAGCAATTTAAAGAATGCTCAAAATATGAAAGTATTGCTTCTTTTCACAGGAGGTACTATCTCCATGGTGAAAGACACACAAACTGGAGCACTCCAGCCAGCAGACATGCAAACATTCAAGGACTTTGTACCTGAGTTGTTTGCAGGAGATATTCAAGTGGAAATGATTCCATTTGAGCCACTATTAGATTCCTCCGACCTTAATCCAGACAATTGGAGGCAAATGGCAAAGGTGGTGAAAGAGCACTATGAGGAGTATGACGGTTTTGTGATTCTTCATGGCACAGATACTATGGCATACTCGGCATCTGCTTTGAGTTTTATGCTGAATAATCTGTGCAAGCCAGTTGTCTTTACGGGCAGTCAACTACCAGTAGGCGTATTGCGCTCAGATGCCAAAGAAAACTTACTCACCGCCATTGAGATTGCTGCTGCTAAAGACGAGAAGGGGTTGCCAATGGTGCCAGAAGTAACCTTGTACATGGACGGAGAACTCTATAGAGGCAATAGGGCCACCAAACGCAACGCAGAGCATTTCTCGGCTTTTAACTCGTACAACTACCCTGCATTAGCAAAAGCAGGAGTACATATCACCTACAATCGTCAGCTGATTCAACCAATAGGCAACACGGCACGACCATTGCATGTGTTTGATAAGTTCGACACCCGAGTAGCTATCCTCAAGCTCTTCCCTGGTATCACCGAAGAGGTAGTGGCTGCCGTATTGGATATACCTAGTCTGAGAGGGGTCGTACTGGAGACCTTTGGAGCAGGCAATGCCCCATCACATGAGTGGCTATACAAGCGTCTACGAGCAGCCGTAGATAGGGGAGTAGTGATTGTAAACAAGACACAGTGTAATACCGGTTCGGTAAGTATGGGACAATATGCTGTGAGTCTAAATCTGCTAAAAGCAGGGGTAATTTCAGGATACGACATCACCACCGAAGCGTTGCTGACAAAAATGATGCATGTGCTAGGCAAGATGGGTGAAGATATAGAGAAAGTGAAACAGACATTGTCCGAATCACTCTGCGGAGAATTAACAAAAGTATAAACTAATATTCAAATCATATGAAGAACTTACAACCTCAAGGTCTTTGGAGTAACTTCTACGACCTTACTCAGATTCCTCGTCCATCAGGACAAAAGGAGGAAGTTAGTAATTTCCTTGCTAACTATGGTCGCTCTTTGGGATTAGAGACCATCGTGGATGCTATTGGTAATGTAATCATTCGTAAGCCAGCAAGTCCTGGATATGAAGACCATCCAGGAGTAATCCTACAAGGCCATATGGACATGGTGCCACAGAAGAACAACGACACCGTGTTTGACTTCGCAAAAGACCCTATTGAGGCATACATAGATGGCGAATGGGTAACTGCCAAAGGTACTACTCTCGGTGCAGATAATGGTATCGGTGTAGCAGCTGCCATGGCTATCCTAGCTGACAAGAACGTGGTGCACCCACCACTGGAAGCACTCATCACCGTGGATGAAGAGACTGGTATGTACGGTGCATTTGCTCTAGAAGGCGGCATGCTACAAGGCAAGACATTGCTCAACCTCGACTCTGAAGCAGAAGGAGAATTGTATGTAGGTTGCGCTGGTGGCGTGGATACCACCGCTAAGTTCGCTTACACACCAGTAGAAGTGGAGGAAGGCGACATAGCAGTAAAGGTAAGCGTGACAGGTTGCAAGGGTGGTCACTCGGGTTGTGATATCCATCTGCAACGTGCCAATGCCAACAAACTGTTGTTCCGCGTCTTGAAAGAAGCAGTGGCTAACTACGAGGCACGTTTGGCAAGTGTAGAAGGTGGAAGTCTGCGCAACGCGATCCCACGTGAAGCATCTGCCATCATCACTATTCCAGCAGAAGGATTGGACGAACTGATGGACTTAGTAGCAGAGTGCGAAGACTTGTTTGTGGCTGAATACGATGGTGTAGAAGACAATATCCGCCTCACCGCAGAACAAGTAGAGTGTCCAGCCATGGAGTTGCCAGAAGATGTACAAGACTTCTTAATCCATGCCATCACCGCTTGTCCTCATGGCGTATATCGTGTGATTCCTGAGATGCCAGACGTGATAGAAACCAGCAACAACTTGGCAATGCTCAAGACCGAAGATAACTGCGTAACAGTATATTGCTTGACACGTTCTTCTGTAGAGTCACGCAAGGAAGAGTTGCAAGAGATCATCCAATCTGTATTTGCCATGGCTGGTGCCGAAGTGGAGTTCTCAGGTTCATACCCTGGCTGGAAACCAAACTTGAAGAGCAATATCTTGGAGGTAATGAAAACCACCTATCAAACCAATTATGGTGTTGAGCCACGTGTGATCATCATCCACGCAGGTCTAGAGTGTGGTATCATCGGACGCAACTACCCTGGTATGGACATGATCTCATTCGGTCCTACCATCAAGTATCCACACTCACCAGACGAGAAAGTGAACATCGCTACAGTGGCGAAGTTCTATGAGTACTTGCTGGCTACACTCAAAGCATTGTAATTAATACACCTTATTATATATATAAAGTAGATGAAGAATTTTGTAGAAGA
>JAEIGA010011370.1_pt1 | contig 13519 bp, 9 predicted proteins | sample 9270691 | NCBI WGS metagenome assembly JAEIGA01 (sample SAMN17057246, study PRJNA624740) | gut metagenome | biome: biome; isolation source: fecal sample | host: Bos grunniens | place: China: Xizang | collected 2019
TTCACTATAAACGCCTAAGTCACGGATGCCTCTGGCTAAAACTGTGTTTTCATGACTTCCTAAGTCAAGAATAACTATCATGTCTTGTTTCATATTATGGAATGATAAATTTGGGTACAAATTTAAGAAAAAAGAAAAAAATATAAATAAAATGCAATATTTTTTTTATTGGGAGAGTGTATTTTTTTCATTGCGAATGAATAAAAAAACGTCCATATCAGCACCCCTACATGATATGGACGTTGTTCTAAAAATTAGAACATAAAGAACAATGATAAATTGTATCACAAAAGTAATACATTTTTTCTAAAAAGATATATTTATCTTTAAATTTTCTTCAATAAAACTACTGCTTGTGCAGCTATGCCTTCTTCTTTGCCTACAAAACCCAATTTTTCTGTGGTTGTGGCCTTTACAGAGACTAGATCTGGGTCTATTTCTAGAACACCTGCAAGACACTCTCTCATAGGGTCTATGTAGTCTTTAAGTTTAGGCTTTTGAGCACAGATAGTAGAATCTATATTTACAATTGCATAACCTTTTTCTGCAATTAGTCTGTTACACTCTTTAAGCAAGATTTTACTATCTATGTTTTTAAAGTCTGATGATGTGTCTGGGAAGTGGTAGCCTATGTCTTTTAGGTTTGCAGCTCCCAGCATTGCATCACATATTGCGTGGATAAGGACATCTGCATCTGAGTGACCTAGTAGCCCTAGGGTGTGAGGCACTTTTATGCCACCTAGCCAAAGTTCTCTATCTTGAACTAAAGCATGAACATCATATCCAAATCCTATTCTATACATACTTATTATAGTCCTAAGTTCCAGTCTGCAGCTTCGTCTGCTGTGCCTGAAAGCACTTTTAAACCATTCATGTTGAATCCTAGAGTGAAACGTAATGTTTGGTCTAGAGGATTGTTTTTGGTTACAGAAAGAACGTAAGCTACGTCCAATGAGAATACGTTCAATTTGAAACCTGCACCAAATGTCATATATTTACGATTACCCATTTGTTTGCTTTCGTTAGAGTAACCTATGCGACCAAAGAATTGTTCGTTATAGTCGTATTCTAGACCTAATGCAAAATTTACTTTGTTTAATTGTTGAACGAAATCGTATGGAGTACCGTCTGGCATGTCGATAAATGAACGACCAATACCTGTGATAGGGTCCATATTGTAGTATTCATCAAGACGTGCTTGATATTCTTCTTGTGTTTCAATATCTGAGTTGTAGATAGGACGAGAAGGAACAAGAAGTTTGTTTACGTCAACATTTAATGAAATGTGGTTGTACATGTCAATTGGCATAGTGAAGCTACCACCAAGACGTAGGTTTGTTGGTAGGAATGCTGCACTTCTATAATCGCCATATTCCACCTTTGTACCAATATTTGAAATGTTGAAACCGAATGCTCCGAAACCTTTACCCCAGTCGAAATCTACTTTTTGACCATAGTAACCAGAAATGTCGGCTGCAATACCCCAACCTGGTTCTACATAATCACCATCTGCAGAATAACCACCAGTTAGGTCTGACCAAATGAAGCGTAATGCCACACCCATAGAGAAGTTTTTGGTAAGAATACGTGAGTATGATACATCTATTGCAAGGTCGTATGGTTTGATGTTTTGGCCATTGTCGCCTGGTTCTTTTTGGATAAGTACATTACCCAAAGAGAAGAAGCGGAATGATGCTGCTACTGTTTGTACATCTTGAATTTTGTAGTAACCAGAAGCAGATACAAGGTCGATGTCTGACACAAGTTTTCTAAGCCATGGTACGTATGAAATGCTAGCACCGCCATCAGCATTGATAAATGCATATTTAGCTGGATTCCAAAATTGTGCATCAGCATCAGGAGCTGTTGCTGCACCAACGTCACCCATACCACCTCCACGAGCATCTGGTGCTACGGTAAGGAAAGAAACACCTGTTGTAATAGGTGTAAATGTTTGTATTGTTTCTTGTGGGTCGTCAATTACTTCATCTTGTGCCCATACCAGATTAGGGATGCATAGTAGTAGAGCAATTGCAATAAAAATTTTGTTCTTCATAATTTATTTATATAGTTTTTATTTAAACGGCTACAAAGGTAACGAAAAAATATTGGTTTTATTGTGCATTTATGATAATCTTTTTGCTATAATTTGTTATTGCGCCTTCTGCAGTGGTTATAGTTACTTTTGCTATGAAAATACCATTGCCAGATGGGCGTGCAGATAAGAAATTCCATCTTGATGTATATATAGCGTCGTCAGAAATGTGTTCCACAGTGCTGCGCCAAAGAGTTTTACCAACTAGGTCTATTACACTAAATTCTATGTCTATAACATCTTCTGGGCGGTCATACTTTAAGTAAAAATCTACATAATCAGTGGCAGGAGTAGGGTAAATAGTAAATTCTTCTACTGTGGCAGGACTGTCACTTTTTACAATAAAGTTAAGTTCGCTTGTGGTAGAAATATTTTGTAAACTCCATGCTTTAAATAGCAATGTATATTCTCCATCTTCCAATTTAGGTAGATTGTATTTTATACTTCCACTTCTATAGTCTCCCAAAGATGCTGTATAGTACTTATTTAAGTTGTATGTTTGATTTGGGTCATTGTTTAATTTTAGTATAATGTCGTGACCAATACCTGTTCCTATTGTGTTAATACCTAATTCATCCCAAAGATGTGCATAGAAAATAGGTGTGTTATCTACAACTTGTCCATTTACAAAGTTTGGTGTGTTAATATAAACTTTAGAAATAGGCTCATTTGTACTGGTTGGAGCATCTGGATCTGTTTCCCCAATAGTGAAATCTTGATTATATCCATGTCCATTTTCTGTTCCATCTTCGTTTATTACGAAGTATGTCAATCTACCATTTCCTACTTTATAATTAATGTCTTTAGGAACCATAAATGTGATTTCAATTTCTCCATTTACAACAGGAAATTGTCCAGAGAATATAATACTACTGTAGTCTTCGTATTCAAAAGGAGTGTTGCTTCCTTGTCCTAAAGTTTCAAGTTTCTCTTTTTTGTCATATAATGTGACTAATGCTGTACCATTAAAGTCTGTTCTTTTTTCATTATGTTTTTCAACGTGAGCTTTTATAGTAGTAAGCCCTAATGCCATTATTTGTGCCTCTTCTGCAGTAGTAGAATTAATACTATCTGTAATAACCACATTCTCTGGATAGAATAATTTAACCATAGGGTCTCCCATAAGTAAGAAGCTAAGCTTATTTTTATCAGCACCTAATGATATTTTAGCTTTCTTCATTATTTCCCCGATAGATAAAATATTATTACTTTCTATATCATCTTCTGTTGGTAGCAGATATTCATAAGCTGCACGTACTAGTGTTAGGTTACTTGCAGAAAATACAGAACGAGTTGTAGAAAGTGATGCAATTGCACCGCCTTTAGGATTTAATATTAATTCCATACCAGCACTTCTTTCGTAATCGTCATACCTACTAAAGTCGCATGTTGCTGTTACCCATACTGCCAGATTGGTATTTCTCATGTTTACGATGTCTGTTTTGGTTATCATTAGTTCAGAAGTTAATGTAGATGTACTACCATGACCTGTGTAGTTGAAAATAAGTACACCTTCATTTAAGTATCTCCATATTTCGCTTTTTGCTTCTGGGAATGTGGCTCCAGAGGCTACTTGAACCATTTTATATGAGTCTAGGAATAGTTTTTTAGGGGAAAAAGCAGGATATTTACTATAAACTGAATCTACCAATTGGTTTACTTGTTTTATATGTAAATTATTGTCGCCATCATCGCCAACAAAAACAATATTATTAGACCATGATTCTTTATTCTTAGAATTTACATAATTCTTTACTTTTTTGACATAATCCATGGCTTCTTCTTCTGTGTATGCAGGAATTCTACCAATAGAAATATCCAATTTTCCAGATTCTATATATCCGCCTTCTGTGTCATTAAGGAAACCAAGATAATCATCTGTTACATAAGAATATATGGTGTTAAGTGATTCTTTAGCTTGGAAACTTAAAATATCATATTTCTGATTGTTTATACCTCTGTTGTCGTATGAACTTGGTCCAAATATGACAAGGAATTTAGGTCTTTTATCTTCATCTTCTCCTGCTTTATCATAAAGCATTTTAAGGAACATTCTGTATGCAGTAATGTCTGGTGTACCAGAAGAAAATTCATTATACAAAGGTTCTACAGTTAATACCTTATATGATAAACCGTCGTTAGCTTTATGAAATTTTCCAAGTTCTTCTGCGGCGTTTACCAATTTGTTATCACTTATAAAGATAACATCTATATTTTCCAGTGAATGTAAATCTTGGTTATTTACATTTTCAAAAGAAACAATACTAGGGTAATTATTATTGGGATCAAACGCCAAAAACCTTCTTTCTATATCGTATGGAGTAGAAATTTTATATCCAGTCTTAGTTTTTTTAGGAACAACATTTTTTATTTCTTGTGGATTTGTGATTTCCCAAAATACAAGCCCGTTATTGCTACTTTTTATTTCATAATTGGCTGTTATATATGGGTAATATTCGCCAGGGTAATATATACTAAATGGCTCAGAACCATCTGTAATGAGTTCTCTATGTGCATTTATACCGATAAAATCTAAATACGCCTCTGCGCTCTTTGAATTGTAAATAAAATCTAGGTCTAATTTAATATTGTCGTTACTGTTGTCTAATTTAATATTAGAATTTACAGTACTAGCATTCCCAGATTGATGAGAGTCTGAAATAGCTGATAGAGAGGAATATAATGTTTTTTCTGAGTTTATATTTATTTTAATTTCATTGTTGACAGTAGAAACACCTATCAATTTCATATTTAGGTTGATGCTTTCATCTTTAATCCTATTAGGAATGTAAAAATTATATGATTTTTTGCTGTCTTTTGATGTGAATTTATCGCCTATCCACATTCTACCAGATTTTATAAGATTTATATCTTCTTTGTCCAAATAGTAGTAGTTTAATGTGTAATCCACTGTTATAGGGATAGGAGGTAAATCATATTCTGCATTTGATATATTTTTCTCTGGGGTAGAATTTTCTGTGATAAAGTAATATCCATAGTTGCTATATGGATTCATGGTATGCTCAAGTCTTTCTTTAGACTCGTTGTAATGAATTTTGACTGGTCCTTGAGCATAAAAGAGAATATAATCATTCTCATTGAATATACCATCTGCACCTTTATGGAAATAAATGGCATTTTCTGGTAGGTCATCGATGTATTCGTCCAATCCAGATGCAAAATTTTCATCTAATATAGCTCCACCATAGCCATGGATATGCACATTTGCAGGGTTTGTTATCCCCATATCTTTTAGTTGTTGATATGTGATTTTGTGGATACCTGTTTCTGCAACAGAAATTTTAATCCAATTTCCATCTTTTAGAACAGAATGTTCTGCATATTTCACTTTTGCAAAGGCAGAAAGTGTAATTAGGGTGAATATTATGGTGAAGAGTTTTTTCATTTATTTAATCTCAAAGTCTAATAATAATTCATCTTGAAGATAACCTTTTAGTCTGTCGCCACGTTTTACAGGGCCAACACCCTCTGGTGTGCCGGTATAGATAAGGTCTCCAATTTTTAATGTATAAAATTGACTAACGTAATTAATAATTTTATCAACAGAGAAAATCATTTCGCCTGTGTTGGCAGACTGAACAGTTTCCCCATTTATTTCTAAACGGAAATTTAGGTTATTTATTGCTCCGAGTGTTTCTAAATCTTTAAATTCGCTCACTACAGCACTTCCATCAAATCCTTTGCACAAATCCCATGGTGCACCTGTTTTGCGAGCTTCATTTTGCATATCGCGAGCTGTGAAATCAATGCCTAAAGCCACTTGTGCATAGTATCGTGGTGCAAATTTTTCTGCCACACTTTTGCCAAGTTTATTTATGCGTACCACTACTTCTAGTTCATAATCCACTTGATTTGAAAAATCTGGAATATAGAAATCCTTATTTTCTTTTAGTAGGGCAGAGTCTGGCTTGCAAAATATAGTAGGTACGGTAGGGGCTTCTGCACCGCCCAATTCCGCATTATGTTTAGGGTAATTCCAACCCACACAGATTACTTTCATAATTTCTTTTGTATATATAAGATGCAAATATAGTGAAAAGTTAGGAGTTAGGAGTTAGGAGTTAGGAGTTTTTTGTTATGTTAATAACTTTATTGGTGGTTATGTTATGAATTTTGTTTTTTAATGCTAAATTTGGCATTCTTAAAAACTAATCGTAAAAATGAGTTTCGTACACCTACACGTCCATTCAAATTATTCCATTCTAGATGGTATGTCAAAGGTTCCAGACCTAGTTAAGAGGGCTATGGAGCTAGGAATGCCTGCACTTGCCCTTACAGACCATGGCTGTATGTATGGGATAAAAGAGTTTGTGGATTTGGTGGGCAAAGCCAATAAAGGTGCCGAAAAACCGCTTAAACCTATTATTGGTATAGAAACTTATTGTGCTCGCCGTTCTCGCCTTTTAAAAGACAACCAAGTAAAGGAAATAAATGGCGAAGGGAAAGAAATTATAATAGACAGAGGGGGGTGGCACTTAATTTTGCTTGCAAAAAACAAACAAGGTTATAAAAATTTATGCAAACTTTCTTCTATTGCGTTTATAGATGGTTTTTATAATCGTCCACGTATAGACAAAGAACTTCTTGAGCAATATCACGAGGGATTAATTGTTACTTCGGCTTGTTTGGGTGGCGAAATTCCACAACTTATATTACAAGGAAAGATAGACGAGGCAGAAAAGAGTATTCGTTGGTTCAAAAGTCTTTTTGGTGATGATTTTTATCTAGAAGTTCAGGCTCACAAAGGTAATATAGAGGCTCTAAACGAGCTTATTTACAAACGCCAAGAGCAGGTAAATAAGGTGATTTTTGAGCTTGCTGCCAAAACACAAACCAAGGTCGTAGCTTCAAACGACGTTCACTTTGTGCTAGAAAGCAATGCAGATGCTCACGAACGTTTGGTTTGTATGAATACAAAAAAAGAATTGGGAGACCCTTCTGGAATGTATTATACAAAACAAGAATGGCTTAAGTCTGCTGACGAAATGAGACAATGCTTCCCAGACCATCCAGAGGTAATTTCAAATACTCTAGAAGTGGCAGACAAGGTGGAGGTTTTCTCTATTGAATCTGGCCCTATCATGCCTAAGTTTGATATTCCAGCAGAGTTTGGTACAGAAGAAGAGTATAGACAAAAATATACAAACGAAGACCTTTTCAATGAGTTTACTCGAGACGAAAAAGGAAATGTGGTAATGTCTCAGGAGGATGCAGAATCAAAAATCAAGAAACTTGGCGGTTATGACAAACTATATCGTATCAAACTAGAGGCAGATTATCTTGCAAAACTTGCTTGGGAAGGTGCTAAAAAACGATATGGAGAAGAACTTACCGACGAGCAATACGAACGTATAGTATTTGAGCTTCATATTATGAAAACCATGGGTTTCCCTGGTTACTTCCTTATTGTACAAGACTATATTCGTGCAGCACGTGAGGAGTTGGGCGTGAGTGTTGGCCCTGGTCGTGGTTCAGCGGCTGGTTCTGTGGTGGCGTATTGTTTGAAGATTACAGATGTCGATCCACTTAGATACGACCTTCTGTTTGAACGTTTCCTTAACCCAGACCGTATTTCACTTCCCGATATCGACGTCGATTTCGATGACGAAGGTCGTGGAGCTGTGTTAGATTGGGTTACCAAAAAATATGGAAAGGAAAAAGTGGCACATATTATCACATACGGTACTATGGCTACAAAATCGTCTATCAAAGACGTAGGTCGTGTTCAAAAGGTACCACTTTCCGATGTTAATAAGCTTGTATCTTTTATCCCAGATAAATTTTCTGAAAGTTTAGCAGACCCAAATACCAAAAAAGTACCAAAGGTAAATGTGGCAAACTGTATTAAATATGTACAAGAAATTAAAACAGCTTGTTACGGTCCCGATGCAAATATTTCATCAATGCTTGAATATGCATCTCAACTAGAAGGAACTGTTCGTCAAGTGGGTATTCATGCTTGTGGGGTAATTATTGGAGCAGACGACCTTACAAATTATGCTCCTCTGAGTGTAGTAAAAGATAAGGTTTCTGGCGATGATATTGTGGTAACTGAGTATGATGGTCACTATGTGGAGTCTGTTGGTCTTATAAAAATGGACTTCCTTGGGTTAAGTACATTATCTATTATAAAGGAAACCCTAAAAAATATCAAGTTGTCAAAGGGAATCGACTTAGATATAGACAGAATTCCTTTGGATGACAAAAAAACTTTCCAACTTTATTGCGAAGGAAAAACTATTGGTACATTCCAATTTGAGTCGGCTGGTATGCAAAAATATTTGCGTCAGCTTAAGCCTTCTACCTTTGAAGACCTTATTGCGATGAATGCTCTTTATCGTCCAGGTCCGATGGATTATATTCCACAGTTTATTCGTCGTAAACATGGCGAAGAAAAGATAGAATACGATATTGATATAATGGAAAAATACCTAAAAGATACATACGGTATTACTGTATATCAAGAACAGGTGATGCTTCTGTCTCGTCTTTTGGCTGGTTTTACACGTGGAGAGTCCGACTCGCTTCGTAAGGCTATGGGTAAGAAAATTATTGCCATTCTAGATTCTTTGAAGATTAAATTCCTAGAAGGTGGCAAGAAAAATGGCCATGATGAAAAGGTTTTGGAGAAAATTTGGGGCGACTGGGAAAAATTTGCATCATACGCATTCAACAAATCACATGCCACATGTTATTCTTGGGTGGCATATCAAACAGCTTATCTAAAAGCTCATTATCCATCTGAGTTTATGGCAGCTCTGCTTACTCAAAACAAAGATGATATTACGAAGGTAACCACCTTTATGGCAGAATGTAAGAAGATGGGTATTAACGTGTTAGGCCCAAATGTAAACAAGAGTGAACTTCACTTTAGTGCCGATAAAGATGGAAATATTCGCTTTGGTTTAGGTGGTATCAAAGGTGTCGGCGAGGGTGCTGTAGAAAGCATTATAAACGAAAGAAGAAAAAATGGAGAATATAAAAATTCATTTGACTTCTTTGAGAGGGTGAATCAAAGCCAATGCAACCGCAAAGTGATGGAAAGTTTGGTTTTAAGTGGTGCTTTAGACGAACTAGAAGGTATTACACGTGAGCAATATATGGCTCCTACTGGCAAAGGAGAAGAAACTTTCCTTGAAGTTATAAACCGTTTTGCAACCAAATATCAAAACGATACCATGAATAGTGCCATGTCTTTGTTTGGAGATATGGAAGAGGTGCAAGTGCAACGTCCTGTACCTCCAAAAGTGGAAAGTTGGTCTATTATTGAAAAACTAAACAAAGAAAAAGAGCTTATAGGTATTTATCTTTCTGCGCATCCATTAGATGATTATAAGGTGGTGATGAGAGTTTGCTGTAATGCTCGTATGCAAGAATTGGTAGATTTAAATACTCTTTCAGGTAGAGTCTCTATAGGTGGAACTGTAGTAGTGGCAGGTATAGTAAAGAGTTTCCAAATAAGAACTTCAAAACAAAATAAACCATTCGCCATTTTTGAACTAGAAGATTATTCAGGTACAAATCAACTATATCTGTTTGGCGAAGCCTTTAAAAACTATGCAAATCTTTTGGTTGAAAATGCCTATATAGTGGCATATACTACATTAGATTATTCTTTTAAAGCAAAAAGGGAAAGACAAAATAGGAAGAAAGGTATGCTGCCTAATGCAGAAGTGGATATAGAAGAACTTTCTCTTACAGTGAATAAACTAGATCTTTTGGAGAACTTAAAAGGAACTTCAATGAGTAAGCTCACAGTGAAAATTCCATTGTCATTAGTTTCTCCAGATTTAATAGAAGAAATTTCTGCATTTATAACACCAAATCCTTCGGAAAATGATAAAGATTTAGTAGATTTGTATGTTGAAGTTTATGATGCAGACTTGGGAGTTCAAGTTCCTGCCAAATCTACTGCTACTATAAAAACATGTAACGAATTATTAGCGGTGCTAGATGCTTATTCAGAGAGTGCCGAAGAAGATAATTCTGTAGATGAGGTAGAAATTTCATCGGACGAAGATAATATACAACCAGTAAAAACTATTTCAGAAAAAATATATTATTCAATTAACTAAATAAAAGAACAAAATTATGGCAAAAGAATTTACAGATGCAAACTTTGACGAGCTACTAAGTTCAAACAAAGTTGTTGTTGCAGATTTCTGGGCTACATGGTGTGGTCCTTGTAAAGCAATGGGTCCTTCTATCGACGAACTTGCAACAGAATACGAAGGTCAAGCTTTAATCGGTAAAGTAGATGTTGAAGAAAATAACGATTTAGCAGAAAAATATGCTATCCGCTCAGTTCCAACTATTATCTTCTTCAAAGATGGCGAAATGGTAGATAAAGTAGTGGGTCTTCAAAGTAAAGCTGTGTTAGAAGCAAGAATTAAAGAACTATTATAATATGTAAAAAGAACTGAGTAATCAGTTCTTTTTTTTATCATAATCAAACAAAAAAAGATGCAACCTCGCGATTGCATCTTTTTTAATGTCATATAATCTTAGATTATTTATTTCTTTTGTAACGAGAGTTGAATTTATCAACACGACCTGCAGTATCCACAAGGGTAGATTTACCTGTGTAGAATGGGTGAGAACTGCTAGAAATATCTAACTTGATTAATGGATAAGTTTCGCCTTCAAACTCGATAGTTTCTTTAGAGGCAGCTGTAGAACGAGATAAGAACATATCACCATTAGACATGTCTTTGAACACTACAGGACGATAATTTTCTGGGTGAATACCTTTTTTCATATTCTATATTATTTTTAAATTTTACTCAATTCGGACTGCAAAGGTAATAAATTTATTGATATAAACAAAACTTTGGATAAAAAACTTTTAAAGGTAAGGAATTTTGCGATTAAGTGAGAGGAGAATAAATTTATTTATTATCCCGAACGAGAGACACGTACTGATGACCGAAGGGAATAAAATCACGAGCGAAGCGAGTAATTAGGAGTTTTTGCATTTTTTTGTGGTCTATATTGCTATTTTTATCTCTTTTTTCTCTAAATTTGTTCTTCAAAATAAATTTTAGGACAATGAAAAGAATTATTTTATCAGTGATATTTGCAATGTTGATGGTTTCAACATTTGCAGTAAATAAAAGTACATATGCATTTGCAGAAAAAGATGGTCAAACACTAAAATTAGATGTTTACATGCCAGAAGATACACTTAAAGAACACCCTTGTATTGTTTTTGCCTTTGGTGGAGGTTTTAAAATGGGAGCAAGAGACGAAGCTTCTTATCAAAAATTCCTTACAGAAATGGCAGAAAATGGTATAGTAGGGGTGAGTATCGATTATAGACTAGGGCTTAAAGACAAAAAAATAAAAAACTTAATTCAACTTGCCAAAATATTAGAAAACTCTGTAAATATGGCAGTAGAAGATATGGCGTCTGCAGTGAAATTTGTGTTGGAAAATGCAACAGAGTTAAAAGTAAATCCAAAACAAATTATGCTTTCAGGATCTAGTGCAGGTGCAATAACTTCTTTGCAAACAGATTATTATCTATGCAATTCAAGAATTAAAGAATTGCCAGAAGATTTTCGTTTTGCAGGTGTAATTTCGTTTGCAGGAGCAGTGGCTTCTTTTGGTGAAAAGTTGGAATATAAAAAACAACCAGCTCCAGTATTGTTTATGCATGGCACTAAAGATGAACTAGTTACATATAACAAACAAGTAGTGCTTAAACGTGGTATGTATGGTTCAAATTATCTAATAGAAAACCTTTGGGTGAAAAATAATTGGCCATATATGGCACTTCGATTTAGAAATTTTGGACATGAAGTAGCAATGATAGGATTTAAAGAAAACGTGCCAACTATTTTAGAATTTATAGATAGATTTGTTTTAAATCCAAATAAAATCTATGTTACAGACGTTACCATAGCAGAGCAAGGAGTAAATGAGCCTTTGTTGCAGCTTGGTACAGATGGTTTGTATGGTGATGCTGAGGTGATTATCTCAGATGAGGTTATAGAAAGAATAAAATGAAACGCATAATTTTACTAAATATTTATTTTTTTATCATTTTTTCTGTTTGTGCAGAAACATTGGTTGGTAGAGTTTCAGATGGAAACGAGCCAATGTCATATGTGTCTGTGTACTTAAAAGAAAATCCAGAAGTAGGAACAATTAGCGATATGGATGGTATTTTTACCATTCCAGATATACAGAAAAATAGCACAGTGGTTTTGTCTTTTGTAGGGTATAAAACTATGGAATTAAAGTTTAATAAAATTCCAACAGATACTCTAGATATAGCTATGGTAGAGCAACCAATTTTGCTCACTGAGGCACTTATCCCTTCAAAGACTAAAAAACTTAGTAAACGTAAGCAAATGAAACAGTTGCTTTCAGATGTTAGGAATCAAATGCTAAAGGATTTTCCGCAAGAAACAAGAAAATATAAGATAGTTTCAGATTATGATTTCTACGAAAAGGGTAGGATAGTGTCTAGAGAAGAAGTAATTGGTACAGTTGCAGAAATTCCCAATGCAGGTAGAAAAAATACAGACTCTATTCAAATGGTAATAGACGTTTGCAAAAGATATAGAGATAGAAATGTACAATATAAATTAGATTCTATAAGTGGAAATTTCAAGGATGATAGAAATCAGAGATTGGTAAATCTTACAGATTCTAGTAAGTTTATACACAGGGTTTTATGGGGCTCTGATATTAAATGGTTGTTTTTGGAATTGGATGGAAAGATATCAAAATGGTCAATGGAAGAGCAAGATTCAACCTTTCTTCTTACCTTTCGTGAAAAGAAAAACTACTTCGGAGTAGTGAAATACGAACTTGTACTGAATTATATTCTTGATATTTATTCATACAGGGTAAAAAGTCTTTCGCAATCACTTAAAATTAATGCTAATATACCATTTGGTTATAAATTAGATTCCGATCAATTGGCTATAATCAACGTGGTAAATTTGGCAGGAGAAGAGCATAAAAAATATAGGGCTAAATATATAGATGCAGATATAAAACGCAATATTATCTACAGAGAAGAATACAATCAAGTAATACCTTCTGAGAAGAATGTTGTTACAAAAGTAGAAATGGCAGAAAGAAAACATAAAAAGCCTATTTTTGTACATCAAACAGGTTCTATTAAAGTAGTATCAGCTCAAACTTCAGAAGTAAAAACCTTTACAGAATCGGAGGTAAAACAATCGTTTCCTGTGATAGAAACTCTTTTAAACTAAAAAAGTGATATATTAAGGTGTATTTCTTTTAAAATTAGGTGTTTTTCTAAAGAAAAATGCCTAAATTTGCGTGCTTATATAAAACTACACATAAAAATTAAATAGTATGACACAAAAGAAATTAAACTTTTTGGCAGACTTTCCTGCAATTTCAACACAGGAATGGATTGACAAA
>JAEIGA010011371.1_pt1 | contig 13518 bp, 14 predicted proteins | sample 9270691 | NCBI WGS metagenome assembly JAEIGA01 (sample SAMN17057246, study PRJNA624740) | gut metagenome | biome: biome; isolation source: fecal sample | host: Bos grunniens | place: China: Xizang | collected 2019
AAATCATATATTTTCTTATCTTCATCTTGAATACCTTGTGCAGAATCATAAACAAAGAGAACTAAATCTGCTTCATTTAAAGATTGCTTTGAATACTCAATTCCAATTGCTTCAACTTTATTTTCACTATCATCATGAATACCTGCAGTGTCAATTAAAGTTACTGGTATTCCTAAGTCAAGAGTTTCTTTTAAAACATCACGAGTTGTTCCCGCTATATCAGTTACAATCGCTCTATTAAGACTTAATAATGAATTAAAGAGAGACGATTTCCCAACATTAGGTTTTCCTACAATCGCTACAGAAATTCCTTGCCTTAATATATTAGAGGTATTTGCATTTGATAAAACTTTATCTATTTCATTAATTATATTTTCAAACCTCTCAATTAAATATGAATACTCAGGTTCTGCAACATCCTCAGGAAAATCAATACCTGCGGTTATTCTTGATAATACTTCAAAAATCTCATTCCGAATTTCATTAATTTTTTCTTTCAAAACTCCTGATAAATTTTTTATGGAAACTTTCGCAAAATTACTTGTCTTAGAGTGAATTATATCAGCTACAGCCTCCGCTTGCGATAAATCCAATCGCTTATTTAAAAAAGCTCTTTTTGTAAATTCACCCTTTTCTGCCATTCTTGCACCATTTTCAAGGACAAGATTTAAAATATTCTTAACAACATTTATTCCGCCATGACATTGAATTTCAATTACATTTTCACCAGTATAACTATTTGGTGCAAAAAAAGGAAGTACTATACACTCATCAATTCTAAGGTCGCCATCAACTATCCAACCATGATTAAATTTGCGAGGCTCAAATTTAGGATTCGAAAAAATTCTCTCTATAATTTCGAAAGCCTTTTCCCCAGAAATCCGAATCACACCTACTCCACCCATGCCAAGAGGTGTTGCAATAGCCACAATTGTATCAAATTCATTCAAAATATTCATAAAACAATTATAGCGCAAAGTCTAAAATAAATAAATTACAAGATTTCCATTGTTGCATCATCTTGACGCGTTTCTGGAATTTCATTTAAATCAGGCAGTTCAGATTCCGCTTTTTTATTTGAAATCTCAACAATATTCTCAGGCGCTATTTTTGGCTTAACAGTGTATTTTGAAATAACAGGATCTGGATTATTTTTCAAATTATGATAGTCTTGCATAATTACGTTTACAAAACGCTTTGTTTCCTTAAAAGGAGGTATTGTTCCGCCATATTTTTTTACATTGCCTGGTCCTGCATTATAAGCAGCTAACGCTAATTCTGTAGACCCGAACATTTTATACATCATTTTATAATAAGTCAATCCTGCTTTAATATTTTCATTTAGATAGTATGGATTATAACCTATTTTTTTTGCTGTAGATGGAAGAACTTGAAATACACCTACTGCTCCATAAGGACTTTTTAGCTCATGTCTGAACCCAGATTCTTTTTTTGCAATACTTAACGCGAGTGCTGGATCAACACCCATTTCCATAGAATGCTTTACGATACTTTCCTTAATAACATCTTCTGGTATAGCTGCCTCTACACTAGGTGCTAAAATTGATAATATAGCAACAGTTACTAAGACTAACTTTTTAATCATTGAAATCCTCGTTTATTGTAAATTGGATTCTATATATTATTTCGTAAATCCTTCTTACGGTTTCGCTATGTTCTCAAATAAATTCTAACAAAAACGTCTTTCCTAAATTTTCACTAGCAATATTATATTTTACCTTCGCTCCGCTCAAACTTGTTAGGAGACCATTTCTACTATAATTCATTTTCCGAGTTGGATAAATAAATATACAGAAATTGTATCAATAACATTCTAAAATAAACAAAAAAATATTTCAACATGTTAGGCTTTTTTTCAAGAATTATACGAGTTTAAAGCTTCTATTAATAAGCTGTCTAGTATCTTGCAAAAAATCATTTTCCGATACAAATAATTTCGCCATTTTATCAACATTCATAAAATTGAATAATACAAAAATATCCGATTGAATATTAAAAATCGATAAATTTTTATTAACTAAATTTTTAATAGCTTCTATGAAATCAATTGAGCATTCCTCTACGTTTGATAAATCCAAAGCTACGAGACGCGACTCTTGATCTATCTCTTTAATCAATCTTTCAGCTTTGCGTCTATCAATTTTTGCTGATAAAGGAGCTATTATATATATCTTATCGTTTTCTCTAATTTCCATATTTATATATTACATTTTTATAATTATTTTTTTAATTATAAAAAAATATAAAATATCTCCATCTAAAGTCTAAGATATAAAATCTCAATTATAGAAAATTGCTAATATCTTCAAGAATTAAATCTTCTTTTAACCTATAGCGAGAATATAACTCATCAAGAGGAACTCTATCTGTAAACTCTTTTTTAGCACCATAGTTTAGAACTTTAGCATCAGAACTTCCGTAAAATCTAGAGATTTTCTCTCCAAAACCTCCATCTAGAACTCCATCTTCAAGTGTTATTATAAGTTTATGATTTTGTTTTAAATTTTCTAGCAAATCAATATCTAATCCAGTGATATATCTTGGATTAATAACAGTTGCATCAAAATCGTACTTATTTTTTATAGAATTTGCCACTTTATTTGCTAGATTCAAAAAGTTACCCAATCCTAATATTGCAACTTTTTCCCCACTTCTCTCAACCTTATATTTATTCAAATTTGAATAATCAGTTTTATCCTCAATACCTGTTGAAACTAATTCAATATTAGGAACTCTTATTGCTACAGGATATTGAGTTTGCTCAATAGACCAATTTAGCATAGAAAGGTATTCCTCTTTATTTGTAGGCGCTAAATAAACCATATTTGGGATGTTTGAGATTAACGGGATATCAAACACACAAAGATGAGTTGCATCAGCACCAGAAATTCCGCCCCAATGAACAAGCATTGTGATAGGCGAATTATTTAAGCATAAATCTTGAGATAATTGATCATAGGTTCTTTGCACAAAGGAGCTCATAACATTAAAGACGGGTTTTGCACCACATTTTGCTAGAGCTGAACAGTATGCAACCGCATGTTCTTCTGCAATACCTACATCTGTATAATGTTCACCTAATTCTTCTCTTATTTTTGGATTAAAACCAAAAACACCAGGAGTACCAGCTGTTACAGTAACAAAAGAACAATCCTCTTTCGCTTTTTTAATCATATAATCTAATGTTATAGATGCATAAGTCTCGCCACAAGCTGGGTTTGAAGTTTTATTTAAGCTTCCTGGCATAACCCAATGGAAAAATTCTTTATTACATTCCGCCTGAGCAAGACCGCAACCTTTTTGAGTACAAATATGAACAACAATTGGATGGTCGATATCCTTAACTTTTTCAAATGTTTCAACAAGCTTTTCTATATCATTACCATCTTTCAAGAAATAATAATCAAACCCGAGCGTTTTAAAGAAATTTAATTCAGCTTTTCCTTCTGTCTCTCTCAAAAGTTTTAAATTGTCATATAAACTACCGTGATTTTCTGCGATAGACATTTCATTATCATTTACAATAATGATGAAATTTGATTTAAAAGTTCCGGCATGATCCAATCCTTCTAAAGCTTCTCCGCCACTAAGAGAACCATCTCCGATAAGCGCAATAACATTATGCTTTTCACCTTTTAAATCTCGTGCTTTTGCAACCCCGCAAGCTAAGCTAACTGAAGTTGACGTATGGCCTATTTTAAATAAATCGTGCTCACTTTCCTCTGGAGCTGTATACCCAGTATATTTCAAATAATTTTCAGGATTTATAAAGCCATCTTTTCTACCTGTAAGAATTTTATGTGAATAACATTGGTGCGATACATCATAAATTATTTTATCACTAGGAGTATTAAACACATAATGCAGCGCTATTGTTGCATCAACGATACCCAAATTAGGCGCCATATGACCACCAATAGTATCAACCTTTTTTATTATCAGATTCCTCATCTCACAAGCAAGAGTTTTTAAATCTTCTATTTTAAGTTCTTTTAAATCACTTGGATTATTAATTTTATCAAGAATCATCACTAAACCTTCCTATCTAATATAAAATATCAACTTGCCTTTATATTCTCCAAAATGTTCAAACCGATAAGCACCAAACCTAGAAAAAGTAACAAGGGCCTTTATATTTTCATCTTGGGCACCTTTTGTTTTACAGGTTATTTTATGAAAGAATTTATCCGTGTCATTATATAAAAGCACCTTTTTTTTCTTAAAAAAAGGCTTATATAACCAAGTTTTATTATCATCATCAATCGTAGAAATTTTTATTAAGTCCGCATCTGGGAATAAATTTCTAATTTCTTCTTCATTTAATGATACTTCAATAAAATCTCCATTATCATATATCATTTGAGAGAATTTTAATAAATTATTATCGACAAGAATCAACTTGCCATCAATTATAATTTCACATCCTGTTGTTAATGTAAACGCTAAGTTTCCATTTGAATGATAATACTTAGAGTATTCACCCTCGCCTTCATATAATTTTTTTGTTAATACAATTTTATCATCAGCCATTCCTCCCGCTGACCAAGCTTTTTCGGAAGGCGAATAAACTGCTTGATACTCATCATAAATAACATCATAACTGTTTGGATTCGCATTAACAATATTTATAGAAACAAATAAAAGCAAATAAACTAAAATCTTTTTCATACACCACTCTCCTTCGAAAATTATAGCATAGTGGATATTTATGCTCAATATTTAATAATTAGAATTGGGAATTTGGGTATTCAGGTATTTAAGCATATGCGATTATTTTGATTTAATAGTATTATGATAAAGATTTACAAACTTATTATAACGTTCGACTATTGTTCCCTCTGCATTCCATAAACTATCAAATAAAATATATAGCTCTTCTAGTTTTTCTAAATTCCTATTGCATTTAGATTTAATTCCACCTTTAATAGATTTTGCTATTATTGCGCGTATATCATCTTTCCATCGAAATTTTTCTTTGTTTGTTAAATTTTCTAAGTGTTCACTATGCATTAAAAAATCACACAAAACAGGATAAATACTATCGCTTCCGTGTTGATCTAATAAATTTATAGGTTTTTCTTCGCAACAATTTACAGTCGGAGTCATAGGGTCAATCAAATTTATTTTTTTAGTCTCAAAATCAATAAGCATGTTGTTTGGATTCACAATATCATGTTGATAACCTGGTTCTTTACAGAAAAGCTTCATTGTTTTATAAATCTGTGCAAATGAATTTATTGGGAATCTTTTGATAGACTCATAAGCTGCCATAACATCAAGAGTTTCCTCTCTTGTTATATGTGCCTCATAATTAGGAGGAAATGTTCTCATGCCATATTCCTTAAAGCCCAATGTGGCACCTTGCTTCTTTTTTACTATATCTATTTTGAGAGGAATTGTTAATACAACCTCTTCAATTCTATTTTGAAAATTATTTATAGGTTTTTGAAACTCTATATTCAAATCCTCAAACTTAAATAATGATTTATAAATTCTTATAACATAATCTTTTAGCCCAATAAAATTATACCCTTTTTTAGCAAGTCCCTCTCCAAGAAGATTTCTTTCATCAATTGATTTCAGGACAACATCTCTAAGCGGAGTTTCTCCATAAGTTTCTTTAAATATTTTATAAAAATTTTCACTCTTACCTTTAAATTTGCAATCGCTTCTAAAAAATTTGTACGACAAATTCTTATAATCCAAACAAATTCTCGAAGAATCAATTTGCATAACATTTATCCCTAATAATTAAACACTAATATATCTTAATTCTACGTTATAAAAAGGTTTTGTCAATTAAATTATAATAAACATAAAGATAAAAAAGAGTTAGGTTTTATCGTTATAAATCCAATAGTTATATAAAAGAGCAAATTTTAATTTTACATGTTTTATAATATAATATAGATTGAAACTTAACTTTATGGAGTACTTATCAAAATGAAAAAAATATTAATCTTAACTATAACATTATTTAGCGCAATAAATTTATCTTTCGCAAATCAAACAATAACACAGACTCAGTGTCCTTTATATACAGATGAAATAGGCCGTTCTCATTTTTTAGGTAAAGGTGGATATTCTAGTGTGCGTCGTATTGATATGGGAAGCTCATATTCAGAAGCAATTAATGAAGTTGCAAACGAATCTTGCAATATTAGAGAAGAATATACAGATCTTGATCTAAATAAAGTTATAAAAGAAAAGACTGATATTCCTGTTTCATCAAGAGCGAAGGCAACATTTTCTTCTCAAAATCGCACAATGGACGCTTCTGCAAGTTTTGGAAACGGCGCAACTTATTTACCAGGAGCTGGTGTAAATAATTCAAAGACTCTTTATACAGACGATATTGGGCGCCTACATTTCTTCGGCAAAGGCAATATCATAAAAGAATAATTTAGCTCCTTTTTTTCTACAAGCCCTGATGTTTTAAAAATTATTGTTAAGCTAACTTCATATATGTATACAAAAAAAGCTTTGTATGATATTATTAATATATAGTAGTAGATAATAATTTTTGAGGATATATGCGATAAAAAAGCTTATTAAAAATAAAAGTTGTCGGGTAGGTTATATGTGCCCGAATGTCGCGTATATATAAAAAAATAGAAAGAGAAAAGGTGCTATATGAATAGTGCATTATTGGCTATTGCAGTAATTGTGTCTGTTATATTAGCTGCAATTATTGCTGTACAAAGAATTAAGTATAAAAATTTAGTGCAGCAAACAAACCAGAGCATGAAAGATTTACAAGAAAAAGAATCTATTATGCAAAAAGAAGCAATGATAAAGGCTAAAGAAGCGTTGCATAATGAAAGAGAACAATTAAATGAGGATGAAAGAGAAAGAAGAAGAGAATTTGCTACGATAGAAGCGAAGCTCTCTAAAAGAGAAGACTTAATTGAAAATAAATTACAAGAAATCACTGATAAAGAAGTTGAACTTGATAAAATGAAAGATCAGCTTATTGAAAAAGAAGATTTATTAGACGAGATTGTACAAAAACGCACAATTGAATTGGAAAGAATTGCAGGATTATCAACAGAAGAAGCTAAAAAAATGCTTATGGAACAATTAAAGAGCGATTTAGCTCAGGAGCAACTGCAATTAATCAGAGAAAACGAAGCAAAAATTAGAGAAAATGCTCAAGAAAAAGCTAAAGAAATTCTTTCTACAACGATGCAAAGATGTATGATGGAGCAAGTTGTTGAGTCAACTGTATCAGTTGTTTCACTTCCAAGTGACGAAATGAAAGGCCGTATTATTGGTAGAGAAGGTCGTAATATAAGAACTCTTGAAACACTTACTGGCGTCGATTTAATTATTGATGACACTCCGGAAGCTGTTGTTCTTTCAGCCTTTGATCCAGTAAGACGAGAAATCGCCAAAATTGCTTTAGAAAAGCTTATTCAAGATGGTAGAATTCACCCTGTTCGTATTGAGGAAACTGTAGAGAAATCTAGAGAAGAAGTCGAACAAAAAATTATGAAAGAAGGTGAAAATGCCGCTGTTGATATGGGTATAATGGGGCTAAACAAAGAGCTTATTAAAAATTTAGGGCGCTTGTATTATAGAACATCTTATGGCCAAAATGTCCTAAAACACTCATTGGAAGTCGGCCATATCGCTGGAATGCTTGCAGCTGAGTTAGGAGCTAACGTCAATGTTGCAAAACGAGCTGGGCTTCTTCATGATATAGGCAAAGCCGTTGACCAAACACAAGAGGGAACTCATATTCAACTGGGTGTTGAATTAGCTGCGCGCTATGGTGAAAAGCAAGACGTTATACATGCAATAGAAGCACACCACGATGATGTAACTGCAAATACCATAGAAGCTGTTTTGGTAAAATTAGCAGATGCTATTTCTGCTGGTCGACCTGGTGCTAGGCGCGATACTCTAGAAATTTATATCAAACGACTTCAAAAGATTGAAGAAATTGTAAATAGCTATGAAGGTATTAAACAATCATTTGCAGTACAAGCTGGGCGTGAAGTTAGGGTAATTGTTCAATCAGAGATGTTTGATGATTTAGCTTCTCAAAAACTTGCACGTGATATAGCTAAGAAAATTGAAGATGAGCTAGATTATCCAGGACAAATTAAAGTTACTGTAGTAAGAGAATTCAGAACAACTGAAATAGCTAAATAATTTCGTAATTAGTGAGCCGTAGACCGTGAATCAAGAGTTAAAGATATTATTTTTCGGAGATATTACAGGAAGACAAGGGCGCAATGCGCTCAAGTCTTTCTTATCATCTTCGGATTTAGAAAATACATTTGTAATTGCGAATATTGAGAACGCATCTCACGGGTTTGGATTTACTAAAAAGAATTATAATGATTTATTAGAGGCGGGGGTTAATTGTTTTACTTCTGGAAATCATATTTGGGATAAAAAAGATATTTACGAATATATTGATGAATCTGAAACCTTAGTTAGGCCGATAAATTATCCACTTGGCACTCCTGGAAAAGGTTCACAAGTATTTGATTATGACGGATATAAAATTGGTGTAATAAATGTACTTGGAAGAGTTTTTATGCCACCAATGGATTCTCCATGGCAAATAGTAGTAGAGGAAATAAACAAACTTAAAAATGCTGGAATTGAGAGTATATTCATTGATTTCCATGCTGAAGCAACTGCTGAAAAAATTTGTTTTTCAAAATTTCTAGCAAACGAGTTCAACGATGAAAATTATGCTTTAGTAAAGGGTTTCTTTGGAACTCATACACATGTTCAAACAGCAGATGAAAAAATTATTAATGGAATGGCTTATATAACAGATGCTGGATTCTGCGGTTCAGCTGATAGCGTGATTGGAATGGAATATTCCACATCACTCAAACGCCTTTCAACAAGCCTCCCTGAACGCTATGAAATAGCAGAGAATAGCATAGCTCAACTTAACGGTGTTGAAGTCTTTATTGATAGGACAAAAGCAACATCTATAAAAAGAATTAATATTTTAGTAGATAATAATATACAAGAAAGGAAGGCGGATTTTGACTCAGGAGGGTAAAATCGTGAATAATGGTGTTAAAGGTGATTACCATATTCACACAAACTATTCTGATGGCGTTTTTTCTCCAGAAAAAATCGTCGATTTAGCACTTAACGCTGGGCTACAAGCGATCTCTCTGACCGATCACGATAATGTGCTATCTTATGACGTCGCAAAAAACTATTTGAAAACAAAAGATGTTGATTTAAAAATCATACAAGGTATTGAGGTAAACACTTTATATAAAGACTATGAAGTTCATATTTTAGGATATTTTCCTGATACAACAAAGAGTGATTTTAAAAATCTTTTAAAGATTCAACAGCAAGCTCGTACTAAACAAACAAAAGAAATTTTAGCTCTTCTTGCAAAAAAAGAAGGTATAAAAATAAACTATGAAGATGTTAAGAATATGGTTGCGGAAGGAGGTTCAATCGGGCGCCCTCATATTGCAAAAGCAATTACTAACGCTGGTGGAACAAGCAATGTAATGGAAGCTTATAGCAAATATATTCATAGAAATTCTCCTGTCTACGTAGAAAGAAAGACTGTATCGCCATTTGATGCAGTTGAAGTTATCTATGATTCTGGTGGAATTCCCGTTGTAGCTCACCCCTATGATATTGATATCGCAGAAAAACTCATCAAAGATTTGATGAATTGCGGCCTGTTAGGAATTGAAGCTTATCATAGGAAACATTCACCTGCTATCGTTGAATACTTTTCTTCAATGGCTGAACAATTAGGATTAATTGTAACTGGTGGTTCTGATTTCCACGCCCCTAATATTATGAATGGCCAAATTATTCTTGGTAAAAACTTCATACCAGAATGGATATATGAAAAACTTATTGAAGAAAAGAAACGCATTGATATGGCATAAATAAGATTAAGAAGAGGATTCATGAAAAAAGGTTTTACTATAGTAGAAGTTTCAATATTATTTGTAATATTTTTAATCGTTGCATTTCTAGTTGCTCCGCTATCAGTTGATGATACAGCACAAGCTAGATATACTTCTAAATGGAAAAGTGTTCAATCTGATTTTTTGAATATATTTTATTCTATTACCCAAAATGAAGAAGAAAATCAGACTTTTAAAGAAGTTCTAAACACAATCCTAGAATCTGAGACCCAAAATAAAATTAAAGATTATAAAATTACATTTATGAATGGAACTTTTCCTAGTAATACCTATAGATTCAAAAATTATAAAGAAACATATACGAAAGCAACTATAGCTGTAAAATTATTTGATGAACCTAAAGATAATTTACAAGGCTTATTAATGTATGATGTCAATGGTGCAAAAGGCCCTAATATTTGGGGAAAAGATGTTTTTGGTCTGAATATATATGATGATAGATTTGAGCCTTTCGGTAAAAATGAAGCTATTAACACACAAAAGCAAGATTGCTCAAAAAATGGAACAGGCCTTTTCTGCTCTAATTACTACCTAATTGGAGGAAATTTTGACTAATATTAACAATATTTGCGTATACGCATCATCATCTAATAATATTGATTCTATATTCTTTAAAGACGCCCAAGAACTTGGAGAATTAATTGGTATAAATGGTTATAATATAGTCTATGGCGGAAGTCGATTAGGCCTCATGTATGCAAGTGCTTCTGCGGTAAAAAAAACAGGTGGAAAAATTATAGGTATTATGCCAGAAAAACTTGCAAATATGGGATGTGCGAATCCTGAAGACTGTGATGAATTTATACTAACACCAGGCATGAGAGAAAGAAAAGCGAAATTAGACGAAAAATCTGATGCAATAATTGCTCTAGCGGGTGGCTATGGAACTTTAGAAGAATTATCGGAACTTATTGTACAAAAACAATTAGGATATAATAATAAACCTATTGTTATCCTTAATACAGACGGATTTTATGACAAGCTTATAGAATTCTTTGAGACTATCATAGATAGAAAATTTGCAAATTCAGACACATGCAATTTATACTATGTTGCACAAACACCAGAAGATGCAATAAATTATATTAAAAACTATATCCCACAAAAGTTTGCAGCTAAAATTTAAAGGGAATGACTAAAAAAGTCATCCCCTTTAAATTTAATTAAAATGAGCATCTACCATATTCATCACATTCACGTTCTTCGATTCTGTCACAGTGATGAACCGACAATGCTGTTACAATAGCACTTATACCTACTAAAGTATAGACGATTCTTGTCATAACTGTCATATCACCAAATATAGCCGCAACTAAATCAAGATTAAATATCCCAACCAAACCCCAATTTAGAGCACCAATTAAGGTTAACGTATAAGCAACAATTCTAAGTATGTTCATGAGAAACTCCTTTCTGTTACAATTTTATTATTACCCATCTGGCATTTAATAAATTACAGAAAAGTATTAGGTATTAATGTTAATCTTCTTGTTTTAGCAAAATAACCGCTGTATTTAATTCTTCCAATAAATACTCAAGTTGCTGATTAATATTTTCAGGGTTATAAATAGATCCAGTTGCTTGATAAGCTAAATATCTCTGGTAAGTTACTGCCTCACGTCTTAGTTGAGACAAAGTCTTAACATACTGATTTACTTCCATTAACTTTTTAAAAGATTCATAGTAACTTTCGGGTTTTCCATCATATTTTGATCTTAAATAATCTAAATTCATTGATAAAGTATTCGCCCTTGTTACAAAAAGCTGAAGAGTTGCTTTCTCCTCTATTGCATCAATCAATCGCTCAATCATTGGAACTAATTCCATACCATCTATTTTATAAGTCGATGTCTTATCTTTTTTAGAGATTATATTGATAAACGCTGGATCATTAATCGGAGCTGGCTTTAAATCTGAGGGATTACTAAAAGTCTCTTTTGATTCAAAAATCGGTGTTACAACTTTTTTTTGATTTTCCAGAGCTCCTGTATTAACTTCTGGCAGAGTTCCTGCATAACCTTTGCCCTCAAGTTCCCGTTCTAAAGCTTTATCCTTTTTATCCCACCACCATGCCTGAGATGGTAGTGAAATACTTAATGCTATTAGTAATAAAACTATCTTCTTCATATCTATATTATAGCGATTTCTTTTTAAAAATCAAAATAATTGACAATGATTTTTTCTCACGATAGAATGTTTCTATACATAGAAACAAGGGGTAGAAATGCAAAATATAAAAAAAATATCCAAACTTGTTAAGAATTTACACAATGATGCAGAGATTGAAGCTTTTTTCAAGGAGTTATTGACAGAGTCAGAAATTAAGACTTTATCAAAACGATGGCGTATTTTAGAGATGCTAAATAATGGACTAACACAAAGAGAAATTGCAAAAGATTTACAAGTTAGCCTTTGTAAAATAACAAGAGGAGCTAAATTGCTTAAGGATAATAAATCAATTTTAGCAAAATATTTTAAAAATAATACAAAAATCTAAAATAAATACAAGGAGAATAAATAATGAAAACTATTAGTAAATATGAAATAACAAAAGACGGATACTATGGTAATTTTGGCGGACAAATTATTTCAGAAGAATTAAAACGTGAATACTCTAAAATTGCAGACGAGTTTTTAAGAATTAAAGATGATTCTGAATTTATAGCCGAACTGGATGAACTCTTAAAAACTTTTGCCGGACGTCCTAGTCCTGTATATTACGCTCGAAATTTATCTCAAAAATATGGCGCAGAATTTTATTTAAAACGAGAAGATTTAAATCATACTGGATCACATAAAATAAACCATAGCTTAGGCGAGGCCCTTTTAGCTAAAAAGATGGGTAAGACTAAGCTTATTGCAGAAACAGGAGCGGGGCAACACGGAGTTGCTATAGCTACAGCATCAGCGCTTGTTGGACTTGAATGTGATGTCTATATGGGTGAAGTCGATATGATTAAAGAGAGCCCTAATGTTTCAAGAATGAAAATGCTTGGCGCAAATGTTATTCCTGTTTTCGAAGGGACAAAAACTTTAAAAGAAGCTGTTGATGCATCTTTTGCAGCATATTGCAAAGAATTTAAAACTGCGATGTACGCAATAGGCTCAGTTGTAGGTCCTCACCCATTCCCTATGATAGTTGAGCATTTTCAATCTGTAATTGGAAGAGAAGCTAAAGGACAAATGCTAGATTTAGCCAATTCATTACCTGATTATGTTGTAGCTTGCGTAGGTGGAGGTTCTAATTCTATAGGAATTTTTAATGGCTTCTTGAATGATGAAAATGTAAATTTAATCGGTGTTGAGCCATTGGGAAAAGGAGAAAAATTAGGTCAAAATGCGGCAAGCATTAACTTTGGTAGAGTCGGAGAACTTCATGGATTTAAATCAATGTTTTTACAAGATGAGAACGGAAAGATTGCTGATGCGTATTCTATAGCTAGCGGTTTGGATTATCCGGGTGTTGGGCCAAAACATGCACATTTAAATGAAATTGGAAGAGCTCAATATGTTACAATCGACGATAAAGAAGCTATTGACGCATTCTTTGAGCTATCTA
>JAEIGA010011372.1_pt1 | contig 13518 bp, 9 predicted proteins | sample 9270691 | NCBI WGS metagenome assembly JAEIGA01 (sample SAMN17057246, study PRJNA624740) | gut metagenome | biome: biome; isolation source: fecal sample | host: Bos grunniens | place: China: Xizang | collected 2019
ATCTTAGCAAGCTGCATGTCGTAATTCTCGAGGAAGATAATCTTACCTACGAACTCGGGACGACGAGAAATCTCTACAATACGCTTAATCAAGCCCTGACCAGCACCATCGTGGGGGTGAGCCTTACCTGCGAACAAGAAGATGATAGGACGCTTCTCGTTGTTAAGAATCTTAGAAAGACGCTCAAGGTCGGTAAAGAGAAGGTGTGCACGCTTGTAAGTAGCGAAACGACGTGCAAAACCAATAACAAGAGCATCGGGGTTAATCTTGCTTACGATATCTACGATACGCATGGGATCGCCCTGATTCTTGAGCCAGTTCTCGCTGAATGCCCTACGGATGTGCTCGATAAGACGCTTCTTGAGAGCTACGCGAGTCTCCCAGATTGTGCTGTTGGGAACATTCTGAATAGCCTCCCAGATAGAAGCATTTGACTGGTCGCCCATGAAGTTGGGATCGAAATATTTAGCATAGAGCTCTCTCCACTCGTTAGCTGCCCATGTGGGGAAGTGAACACCGTTTGTTACATAACCAACGTGGTTCTCAGCGGGGAAATAGCCTTTCCAGATACCTGCGAACATATCCTTAGAAACCTTACCGTGAAGACGGCTAACACCATTGATCTCCTGACAAGTGTTGCAAGCAAATGTTGACATACAGAAACGCTCGTTTGCGTCACCGGCGTTGATACGGCCAAGGTTCATAAGGTCGTCCCAAGTGATGTTGAGCTGAGCTGCATAACCCTTCATGTACTTGCCGAAGAGTGTTGCATCGAAATAGTCATGGCCTGCAGGAACAGGTGTGTGAACAGTGTAAAGGCTTGATGAACGTACAATCTCCAATGCCTCCTCGTAAGAGAAACCATCCTTGATGTACTGTGTAAGACGGTAGAGATTGCAGAGTGCTGCGTGACCCTCGTTGCAGTGATAGATATCCTTCTTGATACCGAGTTTCTCGAGCATGATCATACCACCGATACCGAGCAGAATCTCCTGCTTCAGACGGTTTTCCCAGTCACCACCATAAAGCTTGTGAGTGATAGGACGGTCGAACTCGCTGTTCATCTCGAAGTCAGTGTCGAGAAGATAGAGTGATACACGACCTACATTCACTCTCCATACGTTAGCATGAACGAAGTAATCCATGAAGGGAACGCTCACTACCATAGGAGTGATGCCGTCAGCCTCGTATACGCGGTCGATAGGAAGTGTGTTGAAGTTCTGTGCCTCGTAGTTGGCAATCTGTGAACCGTCCATTGAGAGCGACTGTGAGAAGTAGCCATAACGGTACAAGAAACCAACAGCACACATGTCTACGTTAGAGTCTGAAGCCTCTTTCAAATAGTCACCGGCAAGAATACCAAGACCACCTGAATATATTTTCAATACATGAGAAAGACCATACTCCATACAGAAGTATGCAACCGATGCACGCTCAGCGTTGGGCTTAACGTCCATATATGCGCGGAACTGTGCATATACCTCATCGAGTTTCTTAAGAACGTTCTTGTTTTTAGCAAGCTCATCGAGCTTTTCTACACCAAGTTTCTCGAGCAAGAGAACAGGGTTCTCGACGCACTCCTCATAAAGTTTTGCATCGAGCATACGGAACAAGTCTTTTGCATCCTGGTTCCACTCCCACCAAAGGTTGTGTGCCAATTCATCGAGCTTTACAAGAGGCTCGGGGATGTACGACTTTACATTAATTGCTTTCCAAGCGGGTTGATTTGTGTTACTAATTGCAATCATATTTATAATATATGGTTATTATTTTTGCACTTTACAACAAAAAATTTGTAATTCTACCCGACACACCTTGATGCGCAGGCAGAATAACCGTTTTTATTTATTTTCTTGATTCAGCAGCTCTAAGAGCGAAGTCATAAGCCCGTAAGTAGTTCTTAATGAAGTGTTTCCACAACGCTTTGTCGGCAAGTTTTACGGCTTTCGACCTATACTCGGCTACCTCTTTCTCAGAAATTTTTGCAAAGGTACAAATAATTTTTGTAATAACATCGGCTGTTTCAAAATAGTTGCTATCATTTCTTTCAACAACCTCTACACCATCGCTCAGAAGGCCGTTTCGCTTTAGTTCTGAATTTACCCAAAGACCGAAGCCAGCCAAGTTTGTTGTAATTGTAGGAATATGGAACGCAACACTCTCAAGCGGAGTATAACCCCAAGGCTCGTAATATGAAGGATATATGCTGAGGTCATTACCTATCAATACATCGTAATAATCCTTATTGAATATACCGTCGTTGCCTTTAAGATAACAGGGAACATAGATTACCTTCACGCGATTCTTGCCATCGTAATTGGCCAATCCCATACGGCGGATAGACACTGCAATGGCATCTTCGTTAAAATTGCAAAGATGGTGTGTGAGATAAGGATCGGCAAGTGGGGTATTCCACTCGTTGTCGCTCGATGCAAGACGTTTCTGCAAGTCGCCACGGCCACCGTCCGACCACGCAGGCACATCGATGAACGCAATCACATCGCGCTCAAGTTCCTCGCACGCATTCAATCGGGCCATTGTCTCGAGGAAGAGGTCGATACCTTTGTTTCGCAACTCCATGCGGCCGCCAATACCAATCAAAAGAGCATCATCAGATATTTGTGAGCCGGTGAGGGCGCGGGCTACTCTCAAACGGAGAGCACGGGCCTCGTTGCGATGTTCGTCAAATTTTGCTCCGGTAGGAACAAAATCCTTCTCGAATCCGTTCTCAAGGATAACATCGATATCGCGTTCTATCAACTGGCTGCACTCCTTGGCAGTAAGTTCACTCACTGTTGTGAAGCAATCGACATTGTGCGCCGACTGTTTCTCGATAGAGTGTTTGGACTGCACGTTGAGTTCATCAGCCATCTGGTCGCCGTTATACTCTTCAAAGAAATCATAAAGAGGCTTTCCGTTAGATGCGATAGAACGTCCTATGCTGGTTGCGTGGGTGGTAAAAATTGTACCTACAGCAGGCAGCACCTTCTTCAAATAGAGCGCAGCACTTCCGCTCTGCCACTCGTGAGCCTGCACCACTACATTATCCTTCTCGGTCAAATGGAACTTATAGAAGCTCTCTATCACGCATCCAACAGCATAACCGAACATCACAGAGTCGTCATAGTCGCCATACGCATGTAATGAATCCACTTTGTAGTTATCCCAAAGCATATAGTAGAAACTCTCTTTCTCACTGAAATATGCGTCGAAATCGACAAGAATAACCTTTGGGCGACCGGGTATCTCCCAATAACCGCAACGCACCTTGAATTTTTCGTCAACAATGCTGTTGCGCCACTTTTTCCACAAGCGTTTATCTTCGGTGAAAAGCGGATTATCATTTTCGGCCCACAAATCGGGACCTATATATACAACATTCAGGCCATCTACATGAGACAAGGTCTCGGCCTTTGTAGAAAGCACTGTATAGATTCCACCAACCTTGTTACATACCTCCCAGCTAATCTCAAAGAGATAATTGGGGAGCATCAAATCTTTTTTCATTTATAAAATATGTATTATAATCACTTTATATTGGCACTCAGAAACGGGGGTTCCACCAAATGATGGGACCCTCGTTATCCGATGTAAGCAAAGAGGAGCAGAAAACAGGTCCACTCCCTCTTTATAACAATTTTATCCTTTAAATATTATGCAACTACTGCACTCGACATAAAGAATGCCGCACCCACAGCAACGATAGCATAAAGCTCGGGGAACACTGCGAAAGTAAGAGTACTACCCAAAGCATTGTTACCCTGACCGATAGAGACAATACCGTTTGCACAAACCTGTCCCTGACGAATAGCCGAGAAGAGACCTACAAGACCGATTGCTATACCTGATGCCAACACAGAGGCTGCCTGAATACCTGTAATCTCAGGAGTGAGAACCGGGTTGATTGATGCAAAGATAAAGTAACCTGCAAAACCATAAAGACCCTGACTACCGGGAAGAGCCGAAAGCATGATGAAATTACCGAATGCACCGGGATTCTTCTTCAAAGCGCCAACTGCCGCATTACCAGCAATAGTTACACCGTATGCACTACCGATACCCGAAAGACTGATCATCAAAGCGATACCAATGTAGGCGATCAATAAGTTCATTGTCATTTCCATAGTTGTAATTGATTTTAATATTATTATTATTTATATTTACTGATTATTATTTTTTAAAAGGCTTGTAAGCAGTGCCACCACCCTCGTAGCCTGCGTTCTTAAAGAACTCGACAAAGGTAAGGCGGATGGGATGTACAAAAGCACCGAGCACATTCATGAACATATTTATGCAGTGTCCGACAACAAAAATGAGCACTGTAACGATTGTACCTACAACGGGAACATCGGGACTCATACCTGTAGCCAATTGGTTGAACACCATTGCAAGCACACCACCCGAGAGACCCAAAGCGAATAGTCGCATATATGAGAGCATATCGCCAAGCAATCCTGTGGCCATGTTATATGTGTCCCACAATCCAAGGCCAATGTTCATGAAGATATTCTTTCCGGGAGAGTTGAGCAGGAAGATGCCTACTGCACCAATGCCCATAAGGATATACAACAGGGTAACATTCACCGATGGCATAAAGAACATCACAACAGCCGACAGCAGCAGTATGAGCCATCCCACAGTAGAGAGGGCATACTTGAAGCCCAACTGTATTGTCTGATTGACCATCTTCAATATCATCGCGAAGGCAATCTGTATACCTCCGAGGATGAACGAGAGGTTAAACAATGTCGAGTTTGTATCATTCTGTACGCCTGTTTCGGGGTCTACATAGGCCAATGACAGATTGTCGCGCCACCACTCCACGAACGGCAGTCCGCAGTCGTAGACACTGAATCCAAAGAATGAACCTGTTAGCGAGCCACACGCAATAGTAGATAATCCCAATGTCAACGCAAGGTTAACATATCCGCGCATGCCCTTCAACTTACCCGACAGGATAACGGCAAGTGCCGCAATGCTTATCACGAGTCCATAGCCCATATCTCCAAGACAGAGTCCGAAGAATATCATATAGAAGGGCGCAAAGAACGGGGTGAGGTCGAGCTCGTTGTACTTAGGCAGCATATATAGCTCACAGATAGGCTCGAAGAGTCTGAAGAATGCATTGTTCTTGAAACGGATAGGTACATCGTCACCGGGTTGCGGCTCACTGAACTCATAATAGACAGGCTCTTTCGAAAGCATGTCGTTCAAAGAGTCCTTTTCCTCTTGAGGAACCCATCCCTGCAAAAGAACAAGTTTGTCGTCACTCAATCTCTCGCCATTCAGTTCAAGGCGCGAGAACTCCATATTATGCTGCAGTTCCACGATAGCCGCTCTTATGGCAGGCAGCTTTTCATTGGCATACGAAGCCAACTGCTCTTCAAGGAGCTTAAGCTCTACCTGCAGACGCTCGGCCTCGCTCTTCAATGCCGACAACGACCTTGAAGGAATTCTTACAAGTTCGGCATCCACATCAACCTCTACTACATCGGCCGATGTTACTGTAACGAAATAGACACGTGTAGAGACCTGCTTAATTATTACAGCGTTATATTTCTCGCACCACGCATTGTCGAATGCCCTTAGGGTTGTACTGTACAAATTGATGTAGTAACCCTCGTTCTTCAATGCATCGAGCAATGATATGTCAAAATCGCCCCATGGCTCAAGAATAGAAATTTCTTTTTCTACAGCCATAAGAGTCTGCCTCATCTTATCAGATGTTGCGAATATCTCATCTACGCGGTTGGCTATTTCCGACACTCCACAGGCCGATGCAGCGACATCTTTCTGCTCGGGAGCATATCTCTCCAATGTCTTGACCAGACGCGAGTAACGGTTATAGTCGGCAAACATCTGTTGCAGCTGCTTTGACTCGACAGCACCTTTATTGTTCAACTCTACATGCAGCACACCGGCAGCACGCAACTTGAGCAGAAATTCCTTATAATCCTTGTGATATATAAGTGCTGTGAGTTTATTCATCTTACTTATCATGCTCTCACCTCCTCTCTTTGCTCCAACAACGACTTGAGAATCTTCTGTGATGACTTCGAGAGATTCTCCTCATCCTCCATAAAGCGTTTGATTTTACGAATAGCATCCTGATATCCGGGTATCTGCACCTTTTCGAACAGGTTAACCTTCTGAGTGGTTTTCTTTCGGGCAACTTCGAGAAGTGTCAATTTGCGGCTTAACAAGTCGCGACGTATCGCTGTCATTGCCATCTGTTTAAGCAGTTCTATGCCATCGGCATACCACTTGGGCGAATTGAACATACTGTATCGGGCAACAACAAACTCGGCATCCTTAAGAACGGGTACCAGAACACCGGCAACCTTCTTTCGGTCTACAATGAGTTTTCCAGTCTTCACAAGCGACGGGTCGAACTCGTTCCACAACATAAACAACGCACGATATTGTTCCAACTGACGAGCATACTCCTCGTCGTGTAGTTCCATTTCGTCCTTACATCTCTTTACCTCAATGCGCAACGCACTCTCCTTACTTTTTATAATAGGGAGGGTTCTCTGGCGCATTTTCAGCTGTTTCTCGAGATGCTGAAGCGATGTTTTATTATATTGGAATGAAATCATTATGACTTTTTTTATTTTACCCAGTGAGCGTCGACAAATTCTTTACGGATATTAACCTCCTCGGGTTTGAAATAGGTCGAGAAGAGTTTCCATGTAACATCGAGCATCTCGGTAGTATTCAGGTTCACATCAATGGCAAGCAGCTTGTCGGAATAATCCTTGGCAAATGCCAATGTACGTTTATCATAGTCGGTGAGGTCGAAACCGTTCTCCAATTTTGTCTTGGCGTTAGCAGCATCGGCATAGAGACGGACTGCCGCATTCATCACCTGAGGATGGTCTTTACGGGTCTTCTTACCTGCTACCAGCTGTTTCAAACGAGAGAGTGAGCGGAAGGGGTCTACAACAACCTTACCGATATCACTGTCGCGGCGCAAGAAGAGCTGACCCTCGGTGATATAACCGGTGTTGTCGGGCACAGCGTGTGTGATATCGCCACCCGAAAGCGTTGTCACAGCAATGATAGTGATTGAACCGCCCGAGGGGAACTGCACTGCCTTCTCGTATATCTTTGCAAGGTCTGAATATAGTGAACCGGGCATAGAGTCCTTAGAAGGAATCTGGTCCATACGGTTAGAGACGATAGACAAAGCGTCGGCATACATTGTCATGTCTGTAAGAAGCACCAAAACCTTTTGGTTCTTCTCGACAGCAAAATACTCGGCTGCGGTAAGTGCCATATCAGGTATAAGAAGACGCTCCACGGCGGGGTCTTCTGTAGTATTCATGAAACAGATAATGCGGTCGAGCGCACCAGCATTAGAGAAGAGGTTCTTGAAGTAGAGGTAGTCATCATTTGTCATACCCATACCTCCAAGAATAATCTTGTCGGTCTCGGCACGCATGGCCACGTTAGCCATAACTTGGTTATAGGGCTGGTCGGGATCGGCAAAGAAAGGAATCTTCTGTCCTGTCACAAGAGTATTGTTGAGGTCAATACCTGCAATACCTGTCGCAATAAGTTCAGAAGGCTGTTTACGACGTACGGGGTTAACCGAAGGACCACCAATCTCGACCTCAGTTCCCTCTACTGCGGGACCGCCATCGATGGGGTCGCCATAAGCATTGAAAAAACGTCCTGCAAGCTGGTCGCTCACCTTCAACGAAGGAGCTTTACCAAGGAACACCACCTCGGCATTTGTAGGAATACCGCCTGTTCCCTCGAACACCTGTAAAGTAACCTCGTCGCCCATTATCTTAACCACCTGAGCCAACTTGCCGTTAACGGTTGCAAGTTCATCATATCCTACACCGCTTGCATTGAGCGAGCAGGTAGCCTTGGTTATTGAGTTGATTTTTGTATATATTTTCTTAAAAGCCTCAGTTGCCATAATTTTTGAGTCTTATATGATTAAGCAATCTTTTTGGTTGCCAACAGATCTTGCAACTGCGCAAGATAGTTGTTATAGTTGGCCGAGTTGAACTCGGAGTAGTTCATCTGTTTACAGAGGTTGATGATCTTCTTGAAGAAATCGGTTACCTCCTCGAAGTCCTCGAAATCGAATTCCGAACGACAGATATCGGTTACCATGCTCAATATAGTCTGCTGACGCTCGAGCGAAGTAACAGCATCAATCTCGTCGAATGCATCCTGCTGCAACACAACAAAGTCAATAAGTTCCGACTTCCAGAATGTAACGTGATAGTCTACAGGTACACCGTCATCACCAAGGATGTTTATCTGCTCGGCAATCTCCTTACCACGCAACAGACGTGTCTTGGCTTCGTTTACCATTTCGAGCCAGCCCTCACCGATTCTCTCGGTTATATATTGGCCAAACTCGGGATATTCTATATATTTTGAATATGAGTCGATGGGGTTTACGGCCGGATAACGTTTCTTATCGGCACGCTCCTGCTCAAGCGCATAGAAACAGCGTGCGACCTTCTTTGTATTCTCTGTAACAGGCTCCTTAAGGTTACCACCGGCAGGTGACACAGTTCCGATGAAGGTAATTGAACCAACCTTGTCATTATTAAGGTAGACATATCCTGCACGGCTGTAGAAGTTGGCAATGATTGATGAAATATCCATAGGGAAGGCATCGGGACCGGGAAGTTCCTCCATACGGTTAGACATCTCACGGAGAGCCTGCGCCCATCGAGAAGTAGAGTCGGCCATAAGCAACACTCTCAGACCCATTGCTCTGTAATACTCGGCAATTGTCATTGCTGTGTACACAGATGCCTCACGCGCAGCTACGGGCATGTTAGATGTGTTGGCGATGATAATGGTACGTTCCATCAACTTGCGTCCTGTATGAGGATCGACAAGTTCGGGGAACTCGGTGAAGATTTCCACAACCTCATTGGCACGCTCACCGCAGGCTGCAATAATCACGATATCGGCCTCGGCCTGTTTTGAGATAGCATGCTGAAGCACCGTCTTTCCTGTACCAAAGGGACCGGGGATGAATCCGGTACCTCCCTCTACGATAGGGTTCAAGGTATCTATGGTTCTTACACCGGTCTCGAGCAATTTGAAGGGACGTGGCTTCTGCTTATAATCCTCCATTGCCACACGAACCGGCCATTTCTGAATCATGTCGAGCTGCTTCTCTTCGCCCTCACTGTTCACAATAACAGCTATTGTATCAGTGATACGGTATTCACCTGCTGCGACAATGCTCTTTATTGTCCAATCACCCTTAAGACCGAAAGGTGCCATTATCTTCAAAGGTTGGTGATTCTCCTCTACACTACCCAACCATGCTGCTGCATACACCTTGTCGCCCTGTTTTGCGATAGGCTCAAAATGCCACAGTTTCTCTTCGTCGAGGGGATTGGTGTAGTCGCCGCGCTTCAAGAAGACGCCCTCCATCTTATCGAGGTCGTTCTGCAGACCGTCGTAGTTCTTCGACAGCATACCGGGCGCAAGAGACACCTCAAGCATATGACCTGTAAATTCCGCTTCCTCACCAATTTTCAGGCGACGTGTACTCTCGAACACCTGAACATAGACCTTGGCTCCGTTAATCTTAATAACCTCGGCCATAAGACGGTCGCCTCCGGTTTTGATATAGCAAATCTCATTCTGAGCTACCGGGCCATCAACGGCCAACAGTACCATGTTTGCTATAACACCGGTTACTTTTCCTTTTGTTGCCATATATATATTTATTTTTTATCAATTCTTTGTATCAGTGAACACAGCCCCACTCTTCAGGCCCTCAATCAACTCGTTGTAACGCTGCATTCCCATATCTGAATCCAACGCAGCCCAACGCTCTATCATATCCAGTTTCTGCAAGAATATATAGAGTCTTTCGACTGTAAAATAATTAAACACAGAGTTATCATCAAGCCATTTCCAGCGTATCTCGTCGAGTTGTCTTTCACGCTCGTGCAATCTGTCATTCTCGCTCAAGCGGACAAGCTGTTCAAAACACTCTACAGTATTTGAGAGGCCGAAATCTCGGGTACTTGAGCTACGCAAAGCATCGGCAACCTCATCATTGCCAATAACACAGTCGGCAATGCTCAATTTATATTTACGGGCCAGCAATGCAACAAGAATATTATTTACATTCAAATTAAATTCGAACCATGAGGCCAAGAATTTATTCGACACCGACATTGCATATTCATAATATCGCGCACTCAAGAGATCGCTCCACATATATTCCCCACTCTCTTCATTTTCGAAATAGAATGTAAGAAAGTCCGATATGTATGAGGGAACATCATCGCCTGCCGTATCACCCTCTTTTACTGAATTAATGATTGACACCAACCGCTCCTGAGAGTAACAGCCTACACAGCTCAACACGCAGTCGTATCCACGCGAGAGCATTGTGAGAATATTATTGTTATCCCATGATAGAAAAAACAGATCGACAAGCTTGGCATCCTGCTCCTCCAACAAAGGATACAATTCTTCCCTAAAGCTTTCTATAGAGTAATTAGCCTTGCTGCCATCAAAAGCCACATCGGGCAGACCGGCAACCAGACAGTAGTAATTGCCCATTATACTTTAGAATAAGAGTTCAACAATCTGGGGGCGCAAGAACGATTTGAGGAACAGCTCGAATTCGTCTTTACCGAAATTAACCTTATATGAGCCATCGGCAGGAGATATCGAGAAAGAGCTCTTAAGACCATTAACCTGCTTGATTTCAACGCCTTTATCGAGAAGAGCCTTTGCCTTTGCTGCAAAATAAGCCTTCAATTCATCAGCCTCGGATGTTGAAATAACCAAGGGTTCGTCGGCACTCCAACGCTCGGCAATCTTAACAAGAATATTCTTGAGAGCATCGCCTGCGAGAACCTCTTTAACAGCCGAAGATACAATGGTGTCGGTTATGATGTTGGCAGCCTCTGACTTGAGTGCACTGACAGCCTGAGAACCATAAAGTTTAAGTTCTGAACGTGTGTTTACATCCAATTCAGTCGCTTTCTTTTGTGCTTCAGCTACAACATTATCAGCCTTCTCTTGAGCCTCTTTCAAAATGGCTGCAGCCTTCTCTTGTGCCTCTGCTATCAAACGGTCGGCCTCTAATTTTCCCTTTTCAACTCCCTCATTAAAAATTTTTTCGGTAAGTTCCTGAATCTTATTTTCCATATATAATTAGTTTGTTTTTCACATTTTGGTGTTATCCGACGCATTAAATAAATGCCAAATATTCAAGAGTACAAAAATAACTCTTTTTATTGTAATTTCAATCCAATTTTTAGCTTAATGTTTACAAAAGATTCTTTTTTTAGTAAAAAAAATCCTAATAACAATCCACTGGTTGACAAGAGTATATAGGACAGAGAAAACCGTATCACCTTAGTCTGTTCTTATTAAAATGCGGAGCTGCATAAAAGATAAAAAAGAGCGTAGAAAGCACCACCAGCAGAGTCCCCATAGTAAAGCTAAGAGCAAAACTGCCGTTGCCAAGAGCACCTCCCAACAACATGCCCATTCCAATACCCACATCCCACCCTGTAAGATATGTAGCTGTGGCAGTAGCCCTACGGGAGTTTGGCGCAAGATTGACGAACAGAGTATTGAAAGCCGGGAACATGGTTCCGAAACCATATCCTATAAAGAGTGCAGAAACAAAATAGATCACATAGGTAACTGTGATATCATAATCGGCAAAAAATGAGAGCAACGCCTCGCCAAGGACACCCCAGAATGCAATGAACATACCATTTCTTATCGTACTTGTAATATATCCTTTGTCAACCCTCTTACCTGAGAAAAGACGCGAGACAATAAGTCCAAAAGCCATTATGGTAAAGAAAAGGCCGGTATCGGTTGTGAGGCCTATATTATTGGCATACATTGCCATGTAACTCGTAGTCATGCCATAAGGAACAGCAAGCAGCATAAGTGCCACGCATGCAGGAATTCCTGCAGACAGGAAGAATCTGTCGGTAGACAAAACAGAGGTTGTAGCGACACTACCCATGGCTCTATTCGAAGTTTTGACAAACTGAGCAAACAATAAACCAGACAGAGCTGAAACAACAGCCATGACAAAGAGAGAGGTATACCCCGATGAAGATACCACAAACAAACCGGCCATTGGCCCGAAAGCCATAGCCAGATTATTCATAACACCATAATACCCCAACCCCTCTCCACGCCGGGAAGAGGGCATGACATCAATAACAAGAGTATTTGCAGCTGTAGTAAGAGAGCCGAAGGCAAATCCATGGAATACCCTCAATACCACAAAGATAGCCAAAGAGGATTTAATTCCCAAATAGCCGATAAAAGCCAATGCGAACATTATATAAGATGCAATGTACACACGTTTACGGGGAAAAAGATCGGCAACGAAACCGGCAAACGGACGCACACACAACACAGCCACAACATAACACGACAAGACAACGCCAACCAAATGAGGTTCGACATCAAATACTTCTGTCAGATAAAAAGGCAATGTGGGAACGAGAAGAAAAAAAGAGAAAGAAGTAAGAAAAGATGCCACACACAGCAATATATAACTGAGCGTAAAAAGCCTCTCTTTTTTACATACATCACCATCCATACATTAATACAACTATCAGATTACACAACCCACATTAGCAAAATACAAAAACATATCTTATTGATTTACCACCACTTACTCAAATCAATTATCATAAACAGCAAGTAAATCATAATATTGAAATTTACTTATAAATAGATATTTAAAATCAATATCTGACAGCACAAAGGTAACACAATTAAAGGCAAAGAATAATAATTGGATATAAAATTTTCAACTGAAAGAAAGGAAACATTACATGAATAAATTCATTATTTTTATAAAAATGTCATGAAATATCAAGATAAAAATAGTAGTTTTGCGGCCTTATCTAAAAACGAGAACAATGAGAGAAGTAATTCCCCAAGAGACAAGCCGAGCATACGCATTCGAAATGTGGATGAAAGCACCGATGCCAATGGTAACATTTTTCAAAAGACTAAATGTAACTAATTTAGTAAAAATCAGCCGTAGAAAAGGGCTCAAATTCAATATGCTCATGTTATACTGTATTGGCAGAGCAGCAAGCAAAATTAAAGAGTTCTACATACTACCTGTCGACGGAAAACTTATACAATATGACAAAATAGCCGTTAACACAATAATAGCCAATATAAAAGGAGAAATTAGCTCGTGCGACATTCCATTTGATAGCAACCTTTCACAATTCAACAAAGAGTATCTTCAGTTGACACAGCATGTAGCCAAAGAGTGCTGCAACCACGACATAACAGACAGCATGGTAATAGGTACCTCTGCATTGGTACAATATGAAATAGAAGGAGCAGTGGGCATGTACAGCGGAATATTCAATAACCCGTTCCTCATTTGGGGAAAATACAGAAAAGAATGGTTCAAGAGAACACTAACAATATCATTCCAATTTCACCACACACAAATGGACGGGGCACATGCCTCACACTTTTTAGACGAACTGCAGAAAGAAATAGACA
>JAEIGA010011373.1_pt1 | contig 13518 bp, 17 predicted proteins | sample 9270691 | NCBI WGS metagenome assembly JAEIGA01 (sample SAMN17057246, study PRJNA624740) | gut metagenome | biome: biome; isolation source: fecal sample | host: Bos grunniens | place: China: Xizang | collected 2019
AACTATAAAAGAGATTGAAGAAATAGAAGGAAGTGGAGAGAATGACGACGAAATTACGGCGCTCCTCGACCAAAGGGGTGCTGATGGGAAGTCAGGAGCCGTCCGCCCGTGTCGTTCCTGAGTATCTACAAACAGACGGGCCAGACGCCACGAAGATATTGAGAGTTGGAGGAGTGATCCTTGACCCGTGGCAGATGGATGCGCTCGATGATTGGATGAGTTTAACGCCGAGTGGTAAATGGGCTTGTAAGACCTGCGGCGGTTCCGTTCCGCGACAGAATGGTAAAACAAGATTAGTCGCAGGACGTTCCGAAGCGGGAATGCTTATGTACAATGAACAAGTTGTTTACACGGCGCACTTACAGAAGACAGCTACAGAAACCTTTGAGGAAATGGCTGTCTTTTTTGATTCCGAAAAACTGCGGAAGTACGTCAAGGATATAAAAACAGCACTTGGACGAGAACAGATTATTTTGAAGTCGGGTGCTAGGGTGAAATTCTTGGCGCGTACCAGGAATGGTGGACGAGGACAGCACGGAGATTTATTGATATTTGACGAGGCGCAGGAGCTGGACACAGATCAACAGGGCTCTTTTTTGCCAGCTATATCGGCAAGTTTAAACCCTCAGACGATTTACCTCGGCACCCCGCCCGACCCGAATGTCACAGGAACAGTTTTTCGAGGGCTCAGAGATAAAGTATTGAACGGTCAGACCAAGACAACAGCTTGGTTTGAGTTTTCCGTCGATAAAATTGGCGATATACATGATCCTCAGCGGTGGGCGGCTACGAACCCGGCACTCGGACGGCGCATACTCCTCTCGACTATCGAGGGCGAAAGCGAACAGATGGAACCTGACACATTTGCGAGGGAAAGGCTCGGATGGTGGACGCCCGTCGTTGTTGTAAAAGTCGAAACCGCTATTGACGAGAAACTCTGGGACGCTTGCGCAAGTGATGAGCTAAAACCAGAGGGCCGCACGGCCTACGGAGTGAAGTTTAGTGCTGATGGTTCGGAAGTTTGTTTGTGTGGTGCGGTTATTCCCGAGGATGGCCCCGCTAGAATCTCACTGATTGAGCGGAAGCCGACAGGATTGGGGACGCAATGGCTTGCTGATTGGTTAAATGCAAGATACAAACAGGCTTCTTGTGTAGTTATAGACGGACGAAACGGCGTTGATGTTCTTGTGGATAAGATCGCGGGAACATGGCGATTAAAAGGAACAGTGATCCGCCCGACGGCAAAGGACATGATTGCGGCAGTAAGCACACTCATGGACGGGCTTAATGAAAAAACATTGACATGGTATTCACAGCAAGATGCACTAAGGCACAGCGCAACCACGGCGACCAAAAGGAACATCGGAAACGCTGGCGGCTGGGGCTTCGGTGGTGAGGATTCCACGCCAATAGAGGCTTGTGCGCTTGCACTTTGGGGAGCTAAAAACAGTAAACGAGACCCTACAAAACGTATGAGAATTGGATGAGGTATTAGAAATGATTTTATCAATCGTACCCGGACAGGTTGCAGGCCTGCCAACAGAAGACCAGATTAAACTGACAAACTTAATCAACGTGTGGAACAGCCACAACGCCAAGAATCAGCAGAAAAACAAGTATTATGAGGGCAATATCTCACTTGCTGACGTAAACCTTGGCATCGCGCTGCCTGATGGGCTTAGCAAGCTCGAAATTGGTTGTGCATGGGGTGCTAAGACTGTCGATGTATTGGCGGCTCGGTCTATGTTTGATGGGTTCGTTGGTGCCAACGGTGACGATGTTCTTGAGCTTGACGAAATCGTTATTAACAATGACCTCATAGCGGAATATAACAAGGCTTGCCGCGACGAACTAAAATACGGCTGCACCTTTGCGACACTTTCCAAGGATGAAGAGAAGGGCTGCAAGGTTCGTTTCCATTCTCCGCAGACAGCCGCCGCGCTCTGGAACGGTGACAAGGGCCGTATTGATTGCGGTTTTGCCATTATCGACACAGAACCCGACGACGATAAGTCGATTGTGTGGTCTCCAAGTATCATAAATTACTACACTGACACATCCGTCTGGGTGATTATCCGTAAAATGGGTATGTGGTACGCCAAAGAGTACCGTCACAAGATGGGACGACCACTCATGGAGCCTATGATTTGGAATGCAACGAGCAATAAGCCTTTTGGACGTTCCAGGATCAAGGAACCTATCCGCAGACTTATTGACGGATATGTGAGAACTATCGCCAATGCGACAATTGGCTTGGAATTTGCGACAAGTCCGCAGAAGTATCTTCTTGGCGTGACTGATGAGCAGTTTGACGTAGTAGTTAATCAGAAATTCAAACAGTATGTCGGTTCTATCCTTGCAAGTACCAGCAACCCTGAGACAGGAGAGAAGCCAAGTTTCGGACAGCTCCCACAGGGTAGCATTTCACCACATACAGAAATGATCCGCATATTGGCAACACAGTTTAGTGCGGCTACAGGGTTAAGCGTGACAGATACAGGCGTTGTGAATGATGCGAACCCGACAAGCTCCGACGCTATACTTGCACAGTCGCAGACACTTGTTGCCATGGCTGAACAGTTGAACATCGGAAACGGCGATTCCTTAAGAAATATCGCACTGATGGCTCTTGCAATCACTAATGATGTGGCACTCAATGAGCTGTCACAGGCTCAGCGTGATATTGTGGCGCATTTCAAGAATCCCGCCCTCCCAAGTATCGCCGCAACAGCCGACGCGGCTATAAAAATTGCGGGTGCTCGTTCTGGATTCGCCACAACAGATATTTTCCTTGAAATGATTGGCTTCGATAAAGCTGATATAAGGCGAATTAAGGCACAGGAACAGCGTGTAAGGGGTTTAGCCGTCCTTGAGGATTTGGAGGCGTAAAACATGGCTACAATGCCGTTAGACACATGGGTAAAATACAAGAACCTATTGGCTAAGATAAGCGACGAAGCCGCTAAGGAGTTTCGCGACGCTGTCTTTAATGTAAACGGGCACTTCGGAGGCGTTGGCCTTGGCAAGATTGACCGTCAGGCACTAATTGATTATGCTTACGCACTTGTCATGAAGTATTCGGAGGCATCCAGCGAGGCGGCCTGTATCTTTTACGATGAACTCGCGGAGCTTTCGGGCGCAATGGTAGCTCCTGCGGTTCCTGCTGAACCTGCGAACATTTCAACCGTCGCCAAGGCCGTTAGTTTTAGCGACAATGAGGATTTAATCAGCAGTGCTTTAGGGCGATTGGTTAAACAGGCAGGACAGGACACAACACTGCAGAATGCCTTGCGTGATGGTGCGGAGTTCGCTTGGATTCCATCGGGCGACACTTGCGCATTCTGTATTGCGCTTGCTTCCCGTGGTTGGCAGACAGCTTCACGGAATGCCATTAAGAATGGACACGCTGAACACATTCACGGAAATTGTGATTGTGCTTACGCCGTAAGGTTCAACAGTAAAACAAATTACGCGGGTTATGATCCTGAGAAGTACCTGGATATGTACAACTTCACTCCCGGCAAGCCCAAGGACAAAATAAACGCTATGCGGCGCGAAGCATACGCCGAAAATAAGGAAAAAATAAACGCTCAGAAGCGTAGTGCTTATGCTAAGCGTAAGGAACTGAACAGCTCAGAAGCGGAAGAAATCAATGTTAATTAAGCATCCTGTCACAGGGGTGCTTTTTTATTGGCAACTCGTGCCATAAACGAGGAAAAACTTACTCATTAGGAGGGAAACAAAATGTCAGAAACTGTGAATCAGGAAAACAACAACGCAACAGTAGAACAGCCCAAGGAAGAAAAACTCTTTACACAGGAACAGGTCAACGGCTTTTTCAATAAGAGATACGCTGAAATGATGAGCCAGCTTGAAGAGTACAAGGGCAAGGCAGAGAAATTCGACCAGCTTGAGGAAGCAAACAAGACTGAGCTTCAGAAAGCCACGGAGAGGGCCGAGAAGCTGGAAGCAGAGCTCAACAGCATGAAGCAGGCCGAGTCAATCAGGGCCATTAAGACCACTGTTGCAACGGAAACGGGCGTACCTGTTGAACTTCTCACAGGCACAACCGAAGAGGAGTGCAAGGCACAGGCTAGTGCAATCCTCAACTTTGCAAAACCTCAGGGCTATCCCGCTGTAAAGGATGGCGGAGAGGTTCACAACGTAGGCAAGCCCACAACACAACAGCAGTTTGCCGAGTGGGCTAATCAGGCATTCAACTAATAATAAACGGAGGAAAAATATTATGGCAGTTACAGGAACACCCACAAACAGAACAAGCATTGATCTCCCTGTTGAGGTATCACAGGAAATTCTTCAGAAGGTACAGGAGCAGTCTGCAATTATGCAGCTTGCTAGACAGATTCAGCTTCCCGGAAGAGGAACAGCAATCAACGTAATCACATCCGACCCCGAGGCTGCTTGGGTTGGTGAGACAGCAGCTAAGCCCGTTTCTGATCCTGGCCTTGCAACCAAGGTTATGAGAGCATACAAGCTCGCTGTTATCGTTCCTTTTTCAAACGAGTTCAGAAGGGACGTTGCTTCTCTTTACAACGCAATCGTTGAGAGACTTCCCCTTGCACTTGCTCAGAAGTTTGATGCAACTGTATTCGGAAACGGTTCAGCTCCTGGATCAGACTTTGACACATTCGCAAGCGTAACAGCACAGGCAATCGGCACAGATGCTTACGCAGGCCTCGTTGCCGCAGATGGTGACGTAGCAGCTCACGGCGGTATCATGAACGGCGTTGTTCTTTCACCTCAGGGCAAGTCAATCCTTCTTGGTGCAACAGACACCACAAAGAGACCTCTTTTCATCAACAACGTATCAGAGGGCGCAGTTCCTGTTGTTCTTGGTGCTAAGGCAGTTCAGTCCAAGGGTGCTTATGTTGCAGGAACTTCCGGAGCTCCTAACAAAGTCGGCGTAGTTGGTGACTGGACACAGGCTATGTACGGAACCGTTGAGGGTGTCAAGATTGACTACTCAAGCGACGCTACTCTTGATCTTGGAGAGGGCAACGTAATCAACCTGTTCCAGCAGAACATGTTTGCAGTTAGAGCAGAAATCGAGGTAGGCTTCCGCGCTGATACTTCTGTATTCAACGCTCTGACAGACGCTACAACTTGATGATTAAGTTCATCAATAGAGCAACCAACACTCCTATGTGGGTAGCGGATGAGCGCAAAGAGGAATATTTAAGGGCGGGTCACAGGCTCGCCCCTGTTCCTTGCGCAAAAGAACCCGTCGAAGTAGTTGAGGTTGTGAAGGACACCGAAGAAGCTGAGAAGCCTAAAAAGAAGGTGTCGAGAAAAAGGTGAGGTGCTGACAATGGCAACAACATACGCAACATACGAAGACGTAGAAACACGACTGAACAGAGAGTTATCCGAGAGCGAACAGAGTACATGTACAGCCCTTCTTGAGGATGCTGCAGTAATTATTGACATGTTCAATGCTAACGCCCCTGTTGACAACAAAAAGCTCGTTTCCTGCCGCATGGTAATCCGCGCAATGGGTGACGGTGAATCTGTTGGCGTTCCTGTTGGAGCTACACAGGGAAGTATGAGCGGCTTGGGATATTCCCAGAGCTGGACAGTCTCAAACGGTTCTGTTGGGGAGCTTTATCTAAACAAGCTCGACAAGGAATTACTCGGAAGGGGCAATCTGATTGGCTCTTATTCACCTGTTCAGGAACTCGAAGGAGGTGAGGCGGATGATTAAGGGTACAACAGTTCAGCTTGTTGTGGAGACCGTCACAGGTCACGACCCCTTTGGTGCGCCGATAGTATCCGAACAGCTTGAGGATGTTGCGGATGTTCTTGTTGGTCAACCCACCACGGACGACGTAACAAACTCGTTACAGCTTTACGGAAAAAAGATTGAGTATGTTCTTGGTATTCCCAAGGGTGATGAGCATGATTGGACGGACGCAACAGTGTACATCTGGGGCGAGAAGTTCCGCACAGTCGGCTTCCCTCAGACGGGCATACAAGAGAACATCCCTCTTAGATGGGGACAGAATGTAAAGGTTGAACGATATGGCTAAGGTTCGGATTGAATTAAACAGGGATGGTGTGAGTGCTCTTATGAAATCCCCGGAAATGATGGCAGTTTGCCAAGGCTATGCAAACAGGGCGTTGAGTTCCTTGGGTGCTGGTTATGAATCAAACAGCCACGTCGGCAAAACCCGACTTAATGTCGAGGTTGAAGCCAAAACATTTGCGGCCCGTAAAGAGAACTCAGAAAACAATTCCATCCTTAAGGCGTTAGGAGGAGGCGGCGGATGATTGAACTGACTATAAAGAACTACCTTGAGACGTGCGAACTTGGTGTTCCCGTGTTGTTGGAAATCCCCAAAAACCCCGCGCCAGCTTGTTACGTCATCGAAAAAACAGGCAGTTCGACAAACAATCACATTACAGCCAGCACGATAGCGATTAAGAGTTACGCCCCGTCAATGTACGAGGCGGCAACCATGAACGAGGCAATTAAAGCCGCTATGCTTAACGGCCTTATCACCTTGGACGAAATCGCCCGTGTTGATTTAAACAGTGACTACAATTTCACAGATACGCAAACTAAACAATACAGATACCAAGCGGTATTCGATATTGTTCACTATTAAGGAGGCTTTATTATGGCAAATACAGCAACCAACGTAACAGCGGGAAAGCCTAAGACCACAGGTGCAATTTGGGTTGCTCCTCTGGGCACAACACTTCCCACAGATACAGCAACAGCCCTCGACGCTGCTTTCAAGTGCCTCGGCTTCTGTTCTGACGATGGCCTCACCAACGGCACGGAGTTGGAATCCGAGACAATCAAGGCTTGGGGCGGTGATACGGTTCTGACCATTCAGACATCCAAGAACGACACATTCAAGTTCAAACTCCTTGAGGTTCTGAACGAGGATGTTCTTAAGTTCGTTTTCGGTTCTTCCAACGTAACAGGCACCCTCGCAACAGGTCTCACAGTTAAGGCTAACAACTCTGATGTCGAAGAGGTTTCACTTGTTATCGACATGATCCTCAGAGATAACACAGCTAAGAGAATCGTTCTCCCTGATTGCAAGATCAGCGAGTTCGGCGACCTTGTTTACGCAGATTCCGAGGCCGTTGGCTACGACATTACAACAACATGTATGCCCGACGCCAACGCAAACACTCACTATGAGTATCTGCTTAAGTCCTGAGTTTAATTTTTAAGGAGAAAAAACGGTTATGAAGATTAAGACTAAAAGCGGCTTCGCTTGCAATGTAAATGAAAACAAATTGAAGGATTGGCGTTTCGTCACATCATCGTCGAAGATGGCGAAAAGCAAAGATGATATTGAAATCATCAACGAATTGAATTATTGCCTTAACTTCCTGTTAGAGGAAGAACAGGCCAATAAGTTAGTCGAACACCTTGCCAAGAATGGCGGGGTTGCTGACGTGAACGCTGTTATGACTGAGTACAAGGAAATCACCCAGGCACTTAGCGAACAGCTAAAAAAATCACAGTCCTCGCAGGAATGATTGCGCTTGATGAGGATGCGTTAATTTGTGACTTTGCGGAGACCTATCACATATATAACATGAGGGCGTTCCCCGTGGAATATATAGCCACCTTGGCAGCGGGCCTCCGTGATGATTCACGAATACAGATGAAAGCGGCGGGGCTGAAAGTAGACCTCAAAACCCTTCTTTTAGCTCATATCGTCGATAATACGGCAATCAATGTTTACATGAAAACAAAAGATGCGAAGTCCGGCATTAACAGACCGAAATCCGTTGTCGAAGCTCTTAGGGATGAACCTGAGAAACACGCACGGCAATTTGATTCGGGAGCCGACTTCTTAGAAGAGTGGAGGCGGTTAAATGGCAACTGAACTCGGAAAGGCGTATGTCCAGATTGTACCGTCTGCCAAGGGAATAGGCGGGACGTTATCGTCTGAGCTTGGAGGCTCTGCCACTAGCGCGGGTAAAGCCGCAGGCCTGAACATTGCAGGAGCAATCAAGGGCGCAATTGCGGCGGCTGGCATTGGTGTTGCTATCAAATCAGCACTCGAAGCAGGCGGCAACTTACAGCAGTCCTTTGGTGGTCTCGACACGCTATACGGTGATGCGGCTGACGCGGCTAAGAACTACGCAGCGCAAGCGGCGGCGGCAGGAATATCCGCTAATAGCTACGCTGAACAGGCTGTTAGCTTCGGAGCGTCATTAAAACAGGCGTTCGAGGGTGACACAGTCAAGGCGGCAGAAGCGGCAAACACAGCGATTCTTGATATGGCTGACAATGCGGCTAAGATGGGAACACCTATCGAAAACATACAGAATGCTTACCAAGGATTTGCGAAGCAGAATTACACCATGCTAGATAACTTAAAACTCGGTAGAGTGTGCCAAATTGCCGAGTATAAACCATGTGAAAACGGTGAAACCCTTATGATTGCATAAGGCAATACCGTGCCAAGTTTGCATTGTATTAACTACCTTGTTGTGATAAAATAAAGTTATCAAATACGAGGTGGCTAATATGTGGGTGAAACTCAAAAATTTCAAAAACTATTCAATCAACGAACACGGCGAAGTAAGAAACGACTTAAAGGGGAATATTAAAAAACCAACACTAAACAAGGCTAACGGATATTTAATGTTAGATTTATACGAGAATAACATACGAACAAAAATACCCGTACATAGGTTAGTAGCCGAGACATTTATCCCTAACCCAGAAAATAAACCAACAGTAGATCATAAGGACGGCAACAGACAAAATAATGCAATTTCTAATTTGCGTTGGGCGTCTTATAGTGAACAAAACTCACGGTTTAATACAAATGGGGTAAGAAGTCAAAGAGTCCGTGCTATTCACTTTGTAGAATATCGCAATCCTAGAGGAGGCGGTCATATTGGTTGGGGTGAAAGCGACGGACAATTAGAATTCGATAAGATAAAAGATTGTGCTTTATATTTTGGCTCGGATATTGGTAATATCTCTTTAAGACTAAAACGCGCGGAGATAGGCAAACGAGGCAAGACGAGAGGTTGGTTGATTGAATATATAGACAGCGAGAGAGTCACACAAAGCAAAAAGGTGTAACGACTATCGAAACAGAAAGAGCATCCGACAAGGGTGCTTTTTTAATGGAGTAGAGTACATCCAAGCGGGTGGAAGTGCATGGTAGCTCATTAGAGTGAAAGAGATAGTCTGACCTATGCGAATACTTAAAGGCATAGCAGTTCATAAGAGAACGGCATGAGCTTAGCGAACTCATGTGAACATAAATGTATGGCGGCACTAAACAGGAAATGGAGCGACTTCTTGCGGACGCTACCAAGCTCTCGGGCGTTGAGTACAATATGGACAATCTGGGCGACGTTTACGAGGCTATCCACGTTATACAGGATGATTTAGGGCTGACAGGCGTTGCGGCTGAGGAAGCATCCCAGACGTTCACAGGATCACTCGGAGCCATGAAAGCGAGTGCTGAGAACCTTATGGCTAACTTAGCACTTGGCGAAGACATTGGCCCGTCACTTGAGGCCCTTGGAAAGTCAGTACAGGCTTTCTTGTTTAATAATCTGTTCCCGATGATTGGAAACATTTTGTCGAACCTTCCAGAGCTGTTAAGCGGTCTCAGTAGCATGATAATTCAGTCGCTGAACATGATTAGCAACAACGCAGATGAAATCGTGCAAATGGGAATTGATTTTGTCGTTTCATTGGTACAGGCCATTGTTACAGCGGCCCCGTATTTGGTTGAAGCGGCTTGGAGTCTTCTTACGGCCCTTGGTGAGGCGTTATTTACTGCGGATTGGGCGACAATCGGAACGAACCTTTTAACATCCCTGAAAGATTCCATTAACACGGCGGCGGGCGAGATTTTCGGCGCAGATACAGTTACTATTGACTCTATCATGGACGGGATCATGAACGGCGCGGCTAATTTGATGGCTAGTGGTGCGGAAATCCTCAACAATATCTATGCCGGAATCACTGCGAACCTTCCAACCATCTTATCTAGTGGCGTGGAGATATTAACAGGCATTGTGAACGGTATTCTGGAAGGATGGCCTCAGCTAATCACCACGGGAATGCAGATTGTCACAGATTTTGTGGGATTTATCCTTGACAATCTTCCTGCCATTCTGGACGCGGGCATACAACTGCTTTTAAATCTCGTAGATGGCATCATTACCAATTTACCCGCCATTGTTGAAGCGGCGGCAACTGCAATGGTTAGCTTTATTACGGGCATTGCTGAACACTTGCCTGAACTTCTTCAGAAAGGTATTGAGCTAATCGGAAAGTTAATCGCTGGCATCATTTCAGCTATTCCGAAACTGATCGCTGCTTTGCCTAAGATTTTTACAGCCATTACGGGAGCGTTTGGCAAATATGATTGGGGCAAGATTGGTATTGATTTATTGACAGGAATCAAGAACGGTATCTTGAGTGCTGTTAGTAGCGTAGTAGAAGCGGCAAAACAGGCGGCCTCCGATATTTGGGAAGCTGTAAAAGGTTTCTTCCAGATCGGATCACCTTCAAAGCTGATGTACTACGCAGGTGAAATGGTTGACTTAGGTTTCGCAAATGGTATCAAAGAGAATCAGGACTATATTGACAAGGCCATGACCTCATTGACACCCGACACCACAGCAATGCTGCAGACTAGCATGACTGCATCCGTGGCACCTTCCGGCACAACTCTGGATAGCAAAGTGGACAACCTTGTAACACTGTTGAATGCTTACCTTCCTACAATTGCGGACGGAAACGTGCAAATCACGCTTGATGGTGATGCAGGTAGGCTGTTTAGGCTGATGCAGAGGGAGTCAATAAGAAATACACAGCTTGTCGGAACTAACGCCGTGCTATCTGCTACGACTTAAGGAGGATGTATGCGAACACATTTAGTTATTGGCGGTTCAGATTATACCAATTTCATTGTCAAAGATTCGTACCAGGTGAACGCCAACGACGTGTACGAGTCATGGAAAGACGGCAATATGTTGGAACATAGAATCATTATTGCATCCAAGGTGAAAGGGAAGTTCAAGATTAAATGCAATCCAAGTGAGCTTCCCTTGTCCGACTTCTTAAACGCTTGGAATGCTCAGGTGTCTAATGGTGTTATCACGCTTGGCCTGTATGTCACAAATAAGGACTCATTTGAGCAGTTAGAGTGCTATTTTGATATACAGTCAAGTCAACACATTAAGAGCCTTGGGGGAACATTTTTCGACGTTTTAGAGGTGGAAGTGACAGAGAGGTGATAACATGATTGACGTTCCTGTACAGGTAAAAGATGCGCTCAAAGAGGGCGCGTATAGAAAGAATTTTAGGTTCATTGTATTGAATGCAGACGGAACAGCGGACAGCACAATTGAGCCGATTGACAACACTTGTCTAGTTAGTGAATCCGTTGGAATTGATGAGAGAATGTGCAGCGGTGACACTATCAAATTCGGCCTCTGTGAGGGTTCAAGTATTGAGTTTCAATATTTCAATCGTCCGAACATCACAGGCCGTGAAATACAGGCTTTTATTGATGTGGATTATGAAGCCTTTGGAACTTCCTATCATAACATCAACCATCTTACAGACCTCGGAACTTTTACAATCGAGTCTGCCGGAGAGTATCGTGTGTTTAGTCCGTCAAATGACTTTAGCGATGTAGACATAATCAGAAGCGGTGCAGTTATTCCTGTAACAGTTACCACGGATGAAAACGGCACTTATGCGGACATTCAGTGCGAAGAGGGCGACGTGATACAGTTCATGTGGGTGAGTGGTGAAAACATTGACACTTATCTTCAGAGTGTAGTCACAGGGGTTCAGATTTTCACTTATTCTATCCCGATGGGGTATTTTACCGTCAAGAACTGCTCCAGACAGGCAAGCACGGGCATTATTAAGGCCACGGCTTACAACAAACTTCAGAGCGAGTACCTGGATCAGAAAGCGAATGACGAAATTGTGGCAATTGTTGCCGAGGGCGAGCCCGGTATTAGTGACGGAATGACTTACTATTATCTTATGAATAAGCTCTTAGAAGATTATTACATAGATAATCGTGACGACAGTAATGTTGAGATAAATACTACTGGCGAGGGGTTATCGTATATTCTTAACAGGAGCGGAAGTACAGATATAGCACATGAATACGTCACTTTTAGGCTTTGGCGGCGTTTTAACTACAACAACACAGAGCAAACAATAGGATTCTTTACTTTCCAAAGAAGGGTGGCTATTTCGGGCACTCGTTTACCATCGCAAGCATATAGTAGTGATACCGTAACACTTCCAAGGGAATACAATAGGGCAGTTTTTAATGAAAACATTGCTCAAAATATTCGTGATGGCTTTGATGCGATATTTGGCGAATATAGAAGCTCTAACAATATCACCTATTATCTTCAGCCAACCGACATGTACGACATAGAGGATTATTTTAAATTTTCCGGGACTTGGGGGAATATTGACAATGACAAGCCATACAACGAACAACAAGGAATAGCGTATACAATTGAGGATGTAAGAGCCTCATTGGATTCACAGGAAATGTTATGGAGCATTGCATATTCAACGCCATATTATGCCAGAGATACTTACATAGACTCGGCATTCAAAGGCTTGGTTGCAATTGATCGTGATTCAAGTCCCGCACCTGGTATTTATCCCGTGCTAAAGATAAAAACTGTAACAGCAGTCGAAAGTTTGCCAAGTTATCTATATTCTCGATTTATCACAGCATTAGGCGCAAATAGCACAGATTATTATTGGAATGAATACGCGACTTCTGCAGCTAGTATCGCTTGCAATTGTGCTTATTTGGTACTTCCGTCACAAGTATATGCGCTGATGCGTAATACAGATGATGAACGGTTTCAACCATTTTATGAATATCCGTGGAATAATGACGGAGCTTATGATTATAAGTTGGAGATTAAGCACAAGGAAGTTTCCGATATTGAAAAATCAAGGGTGACAGAGGCACAGGTTGAGGAGTGGGGCGATGTTACTTTGAGAGAGTTACAAAGTGCCATATACGAGACAAATTGTTGCTTCGGTCAGCTCTCCCGTGAGACGGATCTCTTTTCTGGTGTAGAGCTTAACCACTCAAGACTCCTCCCTGCAGAGACTCTTTATCCGGATACTGAACTGTATCCCGGAGGAGCAGCTGAGAGTGCTTTTCGAGGTCAGTACTCAAAGCTCTGGGCTGATGAGGGCAATATCCGGAAATGGAGATACCTGATCATCACCTACAAGGGCCTTGATGAGAATGACCAGGAGGCAGACTTTACACTCCAGAGGACAGTCAACGCAGATGGCACTGATGACTACAACATGAGTGACAACTGGCTTTTTAGGAATCTCGTATGGACTGCAGCGCAGGTGGGAGACTATGCAGATGCAATGGTTGAGAAAATGCAAGATATAACATGGTTCCCCTTTGAGATGTGGGCGGCAGGACTTCCATACCTTGAGACGGGTGACGAGATCGAGATCCCTCTGGGTGAGGAGACATA